>JGI24499J29688_1009676_pt1 | contig 48645 bp, 45 predicted proteins | sample BioPla1RNA2_FD_29688 | JGI IMG/M metagenome (IMG submission 29688)
CGTTAATTTGAGATTATATACATATGCCAAGCTCTTGCTTTGCATCGGAAGCAGAATGGCTTTGACGCAAGATTAATAGCCCGTTTCTGAGTGTGTTTCAGCTCGGAGATGGGCCTTTTTTAGTTCCCCTTTCAAAGCAAGACGTACAATGTAGCAGCTCATTTTAGCGTTCAGTGTAGAGTGTGTTTTTAGTCGTAATCCCCAAGCGACGGGGCGAAGCTGTATCTACGTGTAGAATTGTCAGCATCTGTGTGGTGTGGAACATACATTGGAATTTAGAACAATCAGATCGGTTAAAAAAGCAGTGGAGGATGCATGTTACTGCAAGTATCTTTTTTTCTAATTTTATTGATAGTGATGATTTACGCCTTGGTTGAGGTGAGGAAGCTTAGGGTAGAGAGTCAATCGTTGAAAGAGAAGCCAGAAGAAATTGATGTGAAGCCAAGTAAAGAGCTTGACGTTGTTGTTGACAGTACTGATTCTTATCCTGAAATTGAGAGCCTACCTGTTCCCGGATCCAGTTTAGCCATGGTATCGTTCAATGACTTTCTTGACAGGAAAAACCTTGAGTTACGCAGAGCCCAAGAGCTAAAAAATGCCGATAACACGGTAAGAAAAATGCTCAAATATGCAGGCGTATCCGGCCTTCCTGCATCAGGGGTTCAGATAGTAGACTCAATTAGAAACATTGCCGGAACCGATGAGTTTGCCGTGGTATTTACCAAAGAGGCCAGAAGGGGATTGAAAAGTGGTGAGCTTAGGTTAATGGCGAAGAAGGGAACTGACCATTTTAAATCCGTCCTTGTATCAAACGAGACCGGCAAGATAACAAATCTGGCAGACTTGGTACCAAAAACAAGGGCTGAGATGGCTACCAAATACCTTTCCAATGCTGCGTCGGGAGTAATTGCGATAGCTCACATCATCTCAAACTACGATATGAGCGTAAAGATCAAAGAGATTAGCAAAAAGCTTGACCATTTAATAGAAGGAAGATTGATCGACAAAAAGGCAAGGTTGATGGCGATATATTATCACCTTCAACATATTATGCGTTTGGAGCCGGCAGAACGCGAAATCCAGATGAGTTTTTTGAGTTTGGTGCATAAAGAGCTGATGGAGTTGCGTTACAACTGGTTGATGGAGATAGTTCATGAGCTCAATTCAATTTCTGATGACAGAAATTGGTTTTATAAACTTGTTGGACTTGGTCATGAGGGGCAAGCTACTAAGAATAGAGACAAAGTGTGTGCCCTTGACCAAAAAATACTGTTGATAGATGCTTGCTACAAAGTTGATTCCATGGTGTGTGCCATGACCGGCCTCAAGGTAAATGTTGAGCACGAACTTGAGGAGATTCGTAACATAAGGGCTGCACTTGATAATAAGTACACGGAATTCAAGAATGAAAGCTTTAAGATGAAAACTCAGGAGGAGATGAATCAGCTTTTCGATATGCTCGAATACGATTGCAAGACGATGTTTGACAACACTATAAATGAGAATGTTCTTGAAGCTAAATATAGCTTGATTGGGGACAATAGCTCGCCTAAGGCAGCTGAGCAGTGGCAAGGAGATTATTGGGCAGGAGAATAAATGAGCTTTTCCAAACGTACCCAAGACTTATACTTAGACACCCTGAAAACCATCCGAGACCAGGGGGGGTACAAACAAGAACGCATCATCTGTGATGTCCAGGGTGCCGAGGTAGAAGCGGAGTTTCCCGCAGGCGCACCTCGTAAGAAATTCATCAACATGTGTTCCAATAACTATCTTGTTTTACCCAGCCATCCTGACGTGATCAAAGCTGCACATGAAGCTTTGGATTACCGTGGCTTTGGGCTTCCCCTGCGAGGTTTATCTGTTTCAATCAAGATTTACACACCCAATCCAAGACGTTTAGTAACGAGTGCTGGGGCTGACTGCGAGGACAACTCCGGTGCAATTTCATTGTTAATAAAACATTAAGTAATACAAGGAGAATAGTAATGTCTAACTACGAAGAAAGAGAAACGCAGAGCGGTAAAGCCGAAGCTCTCTTGGAGATTCTGAGAGAAACGCCAGGGAAGCCGGTTGGAAACTACACCTTAATGAGGCAATTAGGTTTGGAAAAATCAGAGTTTTACGAATTGAGAGACAGCTTGATGGATGAAGGTATCGTAACCAAAGCAAGGGGAAAAGGTGGAGCCACCAAGCTGATCTGTTCAGAAGAAGAGAGTGAAACTCCAGTTATAGAAGCAGAGATAGTAAGGGAGCTTGACCTATATACGCCTCTGAAAAAGGTGTTGGAACAAGATTGGGTGAAAGATTACAGGTATGGCGATCACACTATAGTCCAGATAATAGCCAATCAAGGTAGTAGAAAAACTGGAGGTATGTGGACTCGGCCTGACTTAGTCATTGTTACAAAGCGAAGCTATGTGTTCACTATTGGCTCCTCTATTGAGGTTACCACTTTCGAAGTGAAACCCAAGGGCTATTTCAAAGTAAAAGATAAGGCTGCTGTCTTTGAAACTGCTTCACATTCCACTTTTGCTAACAAGAGCTATCTCATGTTTTATGTCAATCCAGATGAAGTGCCAGAGTCTGACTCATACTCTGAGATCGAGATTTTGCCTCTATGCGAGGAGTTTGGAATAGGATTAGTTTTATTCACTGATCCAAGTGATTACAGTAGCTTTGTTACAATTCTGGAAGCTGAGAGGAAGAGCCCTGATCCGGAAAGAATTGATGGGTTCTTGGGCGGTCAGTTAGATCCTCAATCTAAAAACCGTATCCTTAAGTGGAAAAGCTAAGTGCAATTGCATTTGTTAACATGAACTCCCTATTAGTGGTTACGTACAAACAAGGAGGTAACGAGGTTTATCATGCAAGGAGTTAGGAAATCTTACCACAGTGTGGTCATAGGAGCTGGAATCTATGGCTTATATGCAGCTTCCCGGCTTGCAGAGACCGGCCAACCTATTCTGATTGTGGAGATGGATGACGGCCCCTTTACCCGTGGCAGCTTTGTCAACCAAGCTCGGGTTCACAATGGTTACCACTACCCCCGCAGCGTATCGACAGCCGTCAAGTCATCCTCGTATTTCCGCAGGTTTTCAGATGACTATGCGCCCGCTATTATCGACAACTTTCGCAAAGTGTATGCGTTATCCAGCAACTTCTCTTTTACAAATGGAGTACAGTTTAAAAGGTTTTGCGAGTATGCTGATGTCAAGTGTGATGCCATCGATCCCGGCGAATACTTCAAACCGGGGATGATAGATGCTGCCTTTGAAACTGAAGAATATGCCTTTGATGCCAAAATACTGTGCAATCTTCTTTTGCAGAATGTTGAAAAGTATGATAACGTCAAAATCCAATACGGTACCCGCATCGTGGAGCAGAAGGTGCAGGATGACAAGTATAAACTGACCCTCAGCAATGGAGATGAAATACTTTGTGATCAGGTGCTGAATTCCACCTATGCCAGCGTGAATCAAATCCTTCACCTCTTTGGTTTTGAGAAGTTCAAAATCAAATATGAGATTTGTGAAATTGCCCTGTGCATGCCCAATGAAAACTTGAAAGGGGTAGGACTCACGATCATGGATGGTCCCTTCTTCTCGGTGATGCCCTTCAATTCTGAGGGCGTGTTTTCGCTCACCTCCGTTACCTTCACTCCCCATAGAACCAGTTATACAAGACTACCTGATTTTGACTGCCAGAAGATAAACACCGATTGTACTCCGGAGCAATTCCAAAACTGTAACACCTGTAAAGCAAGGCCCGAGAGTGCCTGGAACTATATGTATCAACTGGCGAGGAAGTATCTCAAGGATGAGATTGATTTTACTCACAAGGAATCATTGTTTGCGATTAAGCCGATACTACTTGCATCCGAGCTCGATGATTCAAGGCCAACGGTGATCCGGGAATTTAGAACTAACCCAAGTTTTATCTCAGTTCTCTCTGGGAAGATAAACACAATTTATGATATGGATGAGGTTTTAACACAATGAAAGAAAAGACTTTTGTTTCTGCCGTAGTTTATGTTTACAATGCTGAAAGAGTAATCCGTGATTATTTGTCCAAGCTGCACAGCGCACTTGGGGAGAAGTTTGAGCTTTTTGAGATCATTTTGGTCAATGACTTCAGCACGGATAGAAGCGCTGAGGTTATCAAGGAAGCGGTCAAGCAGATGAGTGGAAATGTTACCCTGCTGAGCCTGGCCTGGAGACACAAAAAAGAATTGGCCATGCTGGCCGGTACAGATCTCGCGGTGGGCGACTTTGTCTATGAGATCGAGACCACTGATCCGGATTTTACCTGGGATATCATAGCCAAACTGTACGACAAGTCTGTGACCGGCTATGATGTGGTAGCGGCCTACCCCAGGAAAGGAACCAGGTTCAAGTCCCGAATGTTTTACAACTTTTTAAACAGGATTTCTCACCTTGAGGTAGACCCACACACCGAAACCATCAGGATCATATCGAGGAAGGCTCTGAACCGTACCCTCATCGATCGGGGCAAGGTGCGCTATCGCAAAGTGCTATATAAGCATTGTGGTTTTCCCACTACCTCGATAGCATATGAGCCTACCCATAGGCACAAGAGAGCTGAAGACCTCAGTTTCGGGCAAAAGGTTTCTCTGGCATCAGACGTATTTATCGTCTTTTCCAATATCGGAGTCCATGTCGCTGTCGTGTTCTCCATCCTGTTCCTTGTCCTCTCTGTGCTGATAGGTGTGTATGCCCTCGTTACTTATTTTACAGGTGATGTCATCAGCGGCTGGACGACCACCATGCTGTTCCTGTCTCTTGGCTTTTCCGGCGTATTTATCGTTACAGCCATTATTGCAAAATACATCAGCATCATCCTCCAAGAGCAAAAAGCTGGCAATATCTATACTGTAGAGTCTCTGCAGAAGCTGAATTAAACATATCATTACAGCACGAGATGCTATATAGTTACCCGATAGTGAGGTATAAGGAATATGGAACTATATAAGGGAACTACTGTTTACTTTAGGTTGGTAGAGCTGAGTGATGCTGAGTTTATTCTAAATCTCAGGTTGGACCCCAAGGTTAGCAGATTTCTCTCACCCACAGATAGTAGTTTGGATAAACAAATTGCCTGGCTGCAAGGATATAAAGAACGAGAAGCTGCGGGGGAGGAATTCTACTACATCATCCATCGCAGAGACAATGACCTGCCCGTTGGAACCATCAGGATCTACGATTTTGATATCAGGAAGAGTTCTTTCTGTTGGGGCAGCTGGATTGTTAACGCAGATAAAACTGTCTCTGCTGCGCTTGAGAGCAGTATTTTTATTTCAGACAAGGGTTTCTTCGAATTGGGGTTCAATCACTGTCACCTCGATGTAGTTAAGACCAATGCCAAGGTACTTCGCATCTACAATAAAATGGGTTACAAGATTGTCGATGAAGATGAGAGACTGGTCTACCACAGTTACCCCAGACAGATTTATGAACAAAACCGAAGTATAGTATTAGAGCTTATCCAGCGATTGGGTGAGACGGGATAGACAATATGCCATACCACTCTGTGCCAAATACAGGTCAAGAGAATTAGATATGAAAATAAGATTTTTAGACATTCCCGCGATAAACCGGCCCTACCATGATGAATTCCACGCCGCTTTGCAGGTTGCGTTGGATGAAGGCAGCTTTATCTTGGGAGAAGAGGTGAGAGCCTTTGAGAAAGAATATGCCGGCTTCATTGGTACAGACTACTGTACTGGTGTGGCAAACGGACTGGATGCCCTCAGGTTAATCTTCAAAGCCTATATCCAGCTCGGGCTGATGAAACCGGGGGATGAGGTGATAGTGCCAGCCAATACCTATATCGCCTCCATGTTGGCTATCTCGGAAAATGGACTTATCCCTATTTTTGTCGAACCCAATATCAACAGCTACAACATTGATCCCGAGCACGTTGCCAGAGCTATAACGGATAAGACCAGGGCCGTCATGATTGTCCATCTCTATGGGCAAAATGCCATGAACCAAGAGCTTTATGACATAGCCAAAAAACATGATCTGCTCATCGTTGAAGACAATGCCCAGGCTCATGGGACTGAGTATCAAGGTAGAAAGACCGGATCGTTGGCCGATGCAGCGGGGCATAGCTTTTATCCCGGCAAGCTTTTGGGTGCCTTGGGCGATGGAGGAGCTGTTACCACGAACGACCATAATCTGGCTGACATGATCAGGGCAATAGGCAACTACGGCTCCGAGGTCAAGTATGTGCACAACTACAAAGGCTTAAATTCACGTCTGGACGAGGTGCAAGCTGCCTTCTTGAGGATTAAGCTGCCTCATTTGGAAAAAGCAAATAGCGTTCGTAGAGAGATAGCCGCTTACTTCTCAGAACATATCGACCCTGATAAGTTTATTCTTCCTAAGCTTACAGATGCCAGCCAAGATATCCGCACCAATAAAACCCACTCTTGGCATCTCTATGTGGTCCGCCATCCCGAGCGGGACCGTTTGCAAAAGTACCTGTTTGATAATGGCGTCGAGACCATCATTCACTATCCCACGCCTCCTCACAAGCAAAAGGCTTATCGGGAATATGCTCATCTTGATCTGCCCATCACCGAAAGGATACACAGGGAAGTATTGTCTTTGCCCATCAGTCCGGTACAGAGCTTGGAGCAAACGCAAAAGATCGTGGAGATACTGAATAGATTTGAGTAAGGTGAGCTCAAAGAAGGTGTATCTTTTTTTGGTAAACAAGATACGGGAGCTATTCAGATTTTCCCTGGTGGGGGCATTTGTAATGCTCCTTTCCGTCATTATATCCTACCTGTTTCTGGAACTACTAAAAACTCCGCTTGTTCCCACCTATATTTTACTTTACATAAGCACCATTTTCTTATCTTACAAGCTCAATGCCACTTTCACCTTTAAGGCCAGACAAGACCTTTCCGGGCTCATTAAGTTCTATGGGGTCTATCTCATTGGCTTGGCTTTAGGGAGTGTGCTGGTAATCTTATTTCGCAAATGGTTTCCTTTCACAAACTGGGTGATCTCTATCATGGTGCTTCCTTTCACCACACTCTCCAACTTTATCCTCTCTAATCTCATCTTCAAGAATAAAAGGATTGATAAACAATGAGTAAAAGTAAATGTTTAGTAACAGTCGTCACCTACAATGATGGCAATAGATTAAGCAAGACTCTTGCTTCTCAACCTGAAGACTTTCCATACGATATATTGCTGGTAGATGATGGCAGTACCGATGGTTCCTTTGATGATATAGATAAAACTGCCTATACGATTATTAGAAACGAGGTAAACTCCGGTATTGGCGTAAATATCAGAAAGGCGTGTGATTATGCTAAAGCCAACGGTTACGAGGTCATAGCTGTTATACCCGGCAACAACAAGAACACCTTAGCTGAGATTGACCGCTTGGTGGAGCCCATACTCAATAATAAGGCAGATTACGTGCAGGGTTCGCGCTATTTGCCGGGCAGCAGAAGAGACCACACCCCCCTGTTCAGATTGGTCATGGTCAAGGTTTTGGCAGCCATTCTCAGCATTTTGACCGGCAGGAAGATCACCGACTCCATGGAAGGATTCAGGGCGTTCAGGCTTTCCATCTTGGATGATCCTGATATTGACATCCATCAGGACTGGTTAGACCGCTACGGCTTAGAAATCTACCTCTTTTTCAAGATCACCTATGGACGCAAATACAGATATAAAGAAGTGCCTATTTCCAAATTATACCCCAAGGATAAGGTGACCTTGCTCAATCCCAAGGGGGTTAAGTATTCAAAGATTAAGCCCATTATTGACTGGTGGGATATTCTCAGGCCCATACCTCTGCTGCTGTTTGGAATAAAGAAATGAAAAAAGGTTTTTTGAGAGATAACTTTAGGGCTATAATTGCGATTGCCTGGTTGATTTATGGCTTTGTAGTGTTATACTCGGTAAGCGTTGTAAAAACCATGCGCTCTATTTTAAGGCTCCTGGGGGTAGAATTTTGATCGATCTGTTGCTTCTTGTCCTGATTGTATTTACCTCCTTATCACTTGGCAATCTCGTCTTGGGTTTACTAAAGCTAAAATTGGAGGGCCCTACCGAAGTCTTCTTGTATTCAACTGCCCTGGGTTTGGGACTGATCGCACAATTGGTGATGGTGCTTGGATTCATGGGTCTATTTTATCATGACGTGATCCTGTCCCTTTTCCTTATTCTTCTGATAGTTGCCATCATTTTTGCTCGCAAGTTCACTTTCAAACCTAAAACAGACCTTAAAGCCCGATGGCAGAGGCAGCCCTTATGGTTTAAAGCTGTAATTGTCATCACCCTGCTATATATGCTGATCCAGCTTCTAAACTGTATGACGCCGGTTACCAACGGAGATTCAATAGCTTGGTACTTGAGTGTTCCCAAACATTTTCTTGAAAACCATGGTATCATGAATAGGCAACTTGTTGAAGATTATAGCTCCAGCAATATGCCGCAAAACTTGTATATGCTTTCTGTGCTTGGGATGACGTTAAGTTCGGAGATATTGTCACAACTTATCCTTGGATGGTTGATGTCTATCTTGGCATTTCTGGCTATCTATGTGGCGATTAAAAGCTTTACGTCGCGCAGGATTGCTTTTTTGGGGGCGGCCCTCTTTTACACCATGCCTACTCTGAACTGGCTGATCTATAGTGCCAAAATGGACATGGGCTATGTGATGTTTGAGCTTTGCTTTTGGAGCTTATTACTGGAGTGGTTCATTTCCAAGGAAGACAAGGTCTTGTATATATCAGCCATATTCTTGGGGCTTGCCATTGGCTCTAAATACCATTCCCTGCTGGCCTTAGCCGTGGTTTCAATTGGGCTTTTTATCTACTTTTTAGCCAGCAGACTAAGCTTCAGGGAGGCATTTACCACCGCCTTTATTTTTGGTATCATATCGCTTGCTATAGGCTCGCCCTCGCTGATCAAAAACTTGTATCTTACTGGAGATCCCTTTTATCCCATGTTTAAAGGTGGAGGGTTCTTGCGGGGTGAAGGATACGATTTGTATAAGTCTGTGCTTGATATACCCAAGTTCATTTATGCCATGGTATTTGGGAAACAATTTGTAATGAGGCCTCTCTACATGGCGGATAAGCCCTTAGGATTTCTTCCCTTTATCTTCTTTCCTTTCCTGAGCATCAGAAAACTAAGAGAGTACAAATCCATGGTTATCATAGCCTGTGTCTACATCGTTCTCTTCCACGCAGCGGTTATGTTTTCTGTATGGCCCTTCCCCAGGCATATCCTGCCTGCGGTGGGCTTGATGGTAATCCTGAGTGCGGTTGGGGCCAATACCAAGATTAGCCTGTCTTCACAAAGCCTCCTCGGTTTGGCTATTGCCTTGGTTCTATTGTATCAGGTTTTTTACCTTGCTGTTCCATATTACAGCAGGGATAAGGCGGCTTATCTCTTGGGGAGGATGAGTAAAGCTGAGTATTTGTCAAATAATATCTTTGACAAACCCAGAGGCACTCATATGAACAGCAAGATGCTGTCTTATGTGAAATCCATGCCCCAAGATACGCGCATTCTTGCCTTGGATGATGGTAACGGCTATTATGTGCCCAAACCTTTTCTGAAAAAAAGTTATGTATACGACGGAACGGATATTGGTTCCTTTGTTTCTAAATGCAAGCAAGATAGCTTCTCTCATATCTATTTCTCTGATGCCGGCATTGCGAAATATACAGGAAACAAAAACATGGACTTGGAATATGTGATCTTGGGGCACAAAGATGAGTACTTGGAGCATCAATACTCCTCTCAAGGTCAGCATATTTACAGGATTAGATATGAAGTTGCCGCAGATTATTAATCTCCCAAAGTGATAAACATGAGTTTTATTCGCAAGCCTATAAACTTCGTGCTTTCCAAGCTGAATAGAGGCCATGAGCAAAGCGTAGAATTAAAACGAAACATCCTTGTTTCGGTAATTATCAAATTCTTTTCCTTAGCCTTGGGCTTGGTTTATATGCCCACCATACTTACCTATGTGGATAAGTCGCTGTTGGGTATAGTGATGACCTTGGACTCGTTTGTTACTTGGCTCTACCTTGCGGATGTGGGTATAGGTAATGGGCTGAAGAACAATCTTACCGCGGCTATCGCCCTGAATGATACTGATAGGGCAAAAAGGCTGGTGAGTACCGCATACGTAGCCCTGTTTTCCATCATGTTTGTGGTGTTTATCGTAGCCTCAATTGCAGCGAATTTTATCAATTGGAATAGCGTGCTCAAGGTTGATCTGGATAGTCAGCAACTCTTATGGTCTGTGCAGTTTATTATCTTCTCGCTATTGATGTCATTTTGTGTGCGGCTTATCAATACCGTTTTGCAAGCCAACCAAATGATGTTTTTAAACGGGATAACCGATTTGGTTATCAAGGTGCTAAAGCTGCTTACCATCTTGGTAGCAATCAGGATTAGCACCGCCTCGCTGTTTAAATATGTCTTGATAGATCACGGTATACCGCTCATTGTATTGATCATATTTTCAGTTATTCTTTACTCCACCATCTTCAAGCAGTATAGCCCCTCGCCCAGGTTCTTTTGTAAGGATGAGGTAAAGAATATTACTTCACTCGGTTTTAAGTTTTTCTTCGTGCAAATATCAGCGATGGTACTTTTTACAACTGATAACATTATCATTACCCGTCTTTTTACGACTGCGGATGTTACGGTTTATAATATGGCTCGGCACTACTACTCTCAGGCACAAACTATTTTCTCTTTTGTTTCCGCGCCTATGTGGGCTGCCTATACCAAGGCCTTTGTGAGAGAAGATTTTACCTGGATCAAGTCGATTACCAAAAAACTGACAAGAATTGGGACGGCATTAGCCGTTTTGATCGTTATTATGTTCATTTTTCACAAGCCGGTAATCAAGTTTTGGCTCAGGGGTAAGATTGAGCTACCCATACTTCTGGCTATCTTTATGGGGCTGTCTATTATGTTGCAGATATTTGTTGCCCCTTTCAGCCTTTTTATCAACGGAACCGGCAAGATCAAGTTAAGCATGATTCTGTCGCCGATCGTGATTGTGCTCAATATTCCTCTTTCTATTTTGTTTGCCAAACCCTTGGGGATGGGCATTGCAGGCGTGATCGCAGGTACCGCAGTTTGCAATTTGGCCAGCCTGATAGTTTCTTCCATCCAATACCATAAGATTGTGAATCATAAAGCCACCGGGATATGGAATCAGTAGTGCCAAACTCTTCTCATAAGCCGTTAAGAGTTGTTTGGATCTGCCACGGAGTGGGACCTGCCGTAGAGGAGAAACTGAGCTTTAAAAAGGGGCGGCCTGAGTCAAAGGGTACTGCTCCTTGGATACCTGATACTCTTAAGACCCTGAGTGCGGAAAGTGGAATCTCGTTATATGTGGTTGCACCCGCCAGGCAAATGACTACATCCTATCAGGCCATAACGGTTGACTCTGTAGAGTACCACTTTTTCAGGCCCTTTGAGCGTTTTTTTGATAACGACTTTCCTGGCAAAGTGATCAATAGAGCCAGAACACTGTTGAACATCCTGCTACCCATTAATCGTTGGTTTGATTACCCTGTCAACAAGATGCGGGTAAAGAGGATTGTTGATAAGATTGAGCCCGACATTATCCACCTTCAAGGTGCTGAAAATGCCTACTATTCAGCTACTATACTTCCTCTTGCAGGCAAGTATCCTATTCTTATCAATATCCAAGGCTTTATTTCACATTCAAGAGAAAAAAGAAGCAAAAGATTGGATCAGAGAATCCAAATCGAACGCACTATCATCAAATTGTTCAAGCACTTTGGAGTTAGAACCATCCAAATGGGTAAGGACGTGAGGGCGATTAATCCCCAAGCCGAGCTGCATTGGATAAACTATACTGTGCCGAAATTGGATGTTTTGGATGTTAAGAAAACACATGATCTGGTATTTTATGCCCGCATCTGCAAGGATAAGGGTATTGAAGACCTGATCTTAGCTTTAAAACAGATAAAAGCTGATTATCGTGAGGTATCACTCTTGGTTTTGGGCCCCGAATCTTCTCCTGACTATATGTCTTATTTAAAGCAGCTTGCCAAAGATAATGGAGTGGGGAATAGCATTACGTGGTTAGGTTATCAAGCTACCCGGGATGAACTGTTTCGCAAGGCCTCTGCCGCTAAAATCAGCGTTTTGCCCACCCACCACGATATCATCCCGGGTACCATTATTGAAAGTATGCAGCTTGGCTTGCCTGTGGTCAGCTACAATGTGGGGAGTATCTCGGAGCTCAACGATGAGGAGGAATGTGTACTTCTGGTAGAGAAAGGGGATATCAAGGGACTGGCAAGAGAGGTAATCTGTCTATTGTCTAATGATGATCTATATCAAACCATGAGAGAGCGCGGTATAAAAAGCATGCAAAACAAGTACCATAATTTAGATATATCAAAACAACATCTTGACGCATACAATGAAGTAATCAAAGATTTTCAATCACAGAGGCACAAATGAAAGCAGTTATCCTGTCCGGCGGGCTTGGTACCCGTCTTAGGCCCTTTACCGAAGTAATCCCCAAGCCCCTTCTCCCCATAGGTGAGAAAGCGGTTTTGGAGATTCAGATTGAACACCTCAGAGATAATGGTTTCAATCATATCTTTCTTGCGACCAATTACAAATCCGCCTATATCGAGAACTTCTTTGGTGATGGCAGCAAATATGGGGTAAAGCTCACTGTGAGCAAAGAGGATAAGCCCTTGGGCACGGCAGGCCCAGTCAAGCTCTTAGAAGATCAGCTTCATGAGCCCTTCTTGGTGATGAATGGAGACATCCTCACCCTGCTTCCCTACAAAAAGCTCTACGATTTTGCGCTCACCAAAAGCTCAATCCTTACCATCTGCACCAAGGAAATCGTGACTCCCTTCCAGTTTGGCAATATCCACACCGAAGGTGACTACGTGACCGGTATAGAGGAAAAGCCTGATATCAGAACCACTATCCTGGCAGGGATTTATATCTTCAAGCCCGAGATACTGGAATTGATTCCTGCCGACGAATACTTCGGCATGGATTCCTTGATTACCTCCATGTTAGAAAAGGGGCTACCCATCACACACTATCCAATTGAAGAGTATTGGCTGGATATCGGCCAGGTGAAGGATTATGAGAAGGCTCAGGAAGTCTATCGGGAACACTTTAAGTAGATTTTCCACGAATGAACACTAATGTTCACTAATGATAGAATATAATGAGGGTGTCTATCTGAATCTCGTCTTTCTTCTCTCTTGGAATTGGATACAGCGCTTGGGCGCCCTTTTACGCGCCATCTACGTTTACGCTTATATTCGTGTTCATTTGTGTGCATTCGTGGAAAGATCCCTTTGCCTGTGGACTCGCTTTATCTTAGTCTTGAGCCTGCCCTCCATCGCCTGCGTCAGCTTCTCTCCCTCACACCCTCTCTCACTCTCTCCCTCTCCGATAGGTTCGTGTTCATCCGTGGAAAAAGAAAAAACATTCGTGGATAAAACTAAGAGATAACAATATGAAAGCATTAGTCACCGGTGCCGACGGTTTTATCGGCTCTCATTTAACTGAACACCTGCTACAAGCAGGATACCATGTAAGAGCATTGGCTCAGTATAATAGTTTCAATAACTGGGGTTGGTTGGAAGACGTGGAACCGCGACCTGAACTGGAGATTGTCACCGGCGATGTTCGTGATCCCAATTACTGTCGTGTGATTTGTGAAGATATAGACATTGTCCTTCATCTGGCTGCCCTGATTGCTATTCCTTACTCCTATATTGCTCCCGACAGTTATGTGGATACCAACGTAAAAGGAACGCTGAATATCTGCCAGGCGGCCAGGGATGCGAAAGTGCAAAGGATTTTGGTTACCTCCACCAGTGAGGTGTATGGCACGGCGCAATATGTTCCCATCGATGAAAAGCATCCTATGCAACCGCAGTCTCCCTACAGTGCCAGCAAGATTGGTGCCGATGTCATCGCCATGAGTTTTTACAACGCCTTGAAGCTTCCTCTCACTATAGTGCGTCCTTTCAATACTTACGGTCCACGTCAATCAGCCCGCGCTGTGATTCCCACTATCATCACCCAAATAGCTGCAGGGATGAAGCAGATCAAGCTGGGTGATACCACACCCACGCGTGATTTTAACTACGTGGAAGATACCTGCAGAGGCTTTTTAGAGCTGGCCAAGTGCGACCAAGCCATTGGCGAAACGGTCAACGTTGGCTCTAACTATGAGATCTCCGTTCAGGATACTTTGGAGTTGATCAAAGATATCATGCAAAGCGATGTGGAATTTATCAGAGATGAACAGAGGATCCGTCCTGAAAAGTCAGAGGTGTTCAGGCTTTGGTGTGATAACAGCAAGATACGTGCCTTGACAGGCTTCGAGCCGCGCTATAGCATCCGGGAAGGCTTGGAAAAGACAGTGGCGTGGTTTACCCGGCCGGAGAACTTGAGGAAATACAAAGCCGGTATTTATAATGTATGATTCTTCCACGAATGCTTTTTAAGAGTCCACGAATTACACAGATTAACACGGATGGGATAAATAATAGTCCACGGATGCACACGGATGAATAAGGATAGAAGAACACAAGTAGAGGAAAAATCAATAGCAGAGAGCAAGGGTGTGGGACTGTATCATGAGGACGAGTGCTACAAAATCATCGGCGCTTGCATGAAAGTGCACAACGAGTTGGGTTGTGGTTTTCTGGAAGCTGTTTACCATGAAGCTCTCATGATTGAATTTGATAAGCGCAGCATCCCTTATGAAAGTGAAAAAGCGTTTAGGATTTTCTACAGTGGGGAAGAATTGAAATCCTCCTACATTGCTGACTTAGTCTGTTATGACAATATTATATTGGAAATCAAGGCACTGTCTTCTTTAAGTATGGCCCATGTTTCGCAGTTACTCAACTATCTCAAGGCTTCGAAGCTGCCTGTTGGATTCCTTGTCAACTTTGGAGAACCCAAGTTAAACTACAAGCGTTATGTTTTGTGAGGAGTCCACGGATGCACACTGATTAACACGGATGATTATAGATGAGGATGGTATTACTGAGTAATGATGCAACTAGTGGTTAACATTGAAGAGTCAGAAAGCGGCATGAATTGTGTTGGCATATTTGGGTAAAGCTTGTGCAACCTCTCCCCGTAAGACCCTTATCCGTGTTTATCCGTGTATATCCGTGGAAAAAGAAAGAACCCCGGAGCAGTGCGGATTTCAAAGTGTAACAGATGCATAGATTACAACGACCTCCCCATGATACCCTTATCCGTGCCCATCCGTGTTCATCCGTGGAAAAAGAAAGAACCCCGGAGCTGTACGGATCTCAAGATGTAACAGGGACAGGGCTTATTGCGATCTTCCCTTAATACCCTTATCCGTGTTTATCCGTGTATATCCGTGGAAAATAATAAAACATCCGTGGAAAAATAAAGAGGGAATTAGTGGATAAAGAACAAATACAAGACATTATAGCCTTCATCCGTGGTCTCTACCCCGGTAGGGACTTCATCGCTCTTCACGAGCCACATTTTTCCGGTAACGAAAGGAGATATACACAAGACTGTATAGATAGTACCTTTGTCTCTTCCGTGGGTAAGTATGTGGATCGTTTTGAGGAGATGATTAGAGAATATACCGGTGCCAAATATGCCATCGCTACCGTCAATGGTACTGCAGCTCTACATATAGCTCTCAAGCTTGCAGGTGTGGAGCGGGGTGACTTGGTGCTCACCCAAGCTTTCACTTTTGTCGCCACCTGCAATGCCATATCCTATTGCGGAGCAGAGCCGGTGTTTGTGGATATTGGCAGAGACACACTGGGTATGTCACCGGATTCATTGGAAAACTGGCTCAGGGTAAATACCGTCATTGTAGAAGGAAACTGCTACTATCAACCCCACCAGGGCGTGGCAGTTCCGGACGTGGAAACGGCAAATAGCCTTGGCTTGAAGAGGATCAGTGCCTGTGTGCCCATGCACACCTTTGGTCATCCCTGCCAAATAGACAAAATAGTGGCAATCTGCGCTCGCTATCACATCCCTGTGGTGGAGGATTCGGCGGAATCCATTGGCAGTTGCTATAAAGATCGGCATACCGGCACCTTTGGCAAATTGGGTATATTCAGCTTTAATGGCAATAAAACCATCACCACCGGTGGAGGGGGCATGATTGTTACCGATGACGATGAGCTGGGCCCCCTGGCAAAGCACATCACCACCACTGCCAAGAAGCCGCACCCATGGAGATTTGAGCATGACAGGATAGGCTACAATTACCGCCTGCCAAATATCAATGCAGCCCTAGGATGTGCTCAGATGGAAAAGTTGCCCCAGATACTCAGGAACAAGCGGGAAACTGCCAGGGCTTATCGAAACTTTTTTGCCGATTTTGATGAGATTGAATTTATCGATGAGCCCATAGATTGTATTTCCAACTTTTGGCTCAATGCCATCCTGCTGAAAGATGCGCAAGCACGTGAAGCTTTCCTGAAAGAAACAAATGAAAACAAAGTAATGACCCGTCCAGCCTGGATATTAATGAACGAACTGCAGATGTTCAAGGATTGCATTGCTGCAGATTTGTCAGTCTCCCAGGAAATATCAGACAGGCTGGTCAATATTCCCAGTTCAGTGAGGTAACAATATGGAAAAAGGGAAAAAGAAAATAAGGGTATACTTGAGGGCTTTGGAACCGGAAGACTACGCCAAACTGCATCAGTGGCGCAACGATGAAGAGATTGGTCGTTTCTTTAGTGGAACCCTTCGCTTTACATCTACTTTGAATGAGAAAAAGTGGATTGAAGAAAGGATCTTTGACAAGGAAAATGTAAGCTGCGCTGTCTGCCTTAAAGAAACAGACGAGTTTATCGGTTGTGTGTTCCTCAATAGCATTGATCATCTGAACAAATCAGGACACTGTCCCATTTTCATCGGAGCGAAAGAGCACTGGGGCAAGGGGTATGCTACGGACGCCAGAGTCTTGATTCTCAAACATGCCTTTCATGATAGGGGGTTAGAGAGAATATGGGGGCATGTGATAGCAGACAACCCGGGCTCTCTGCGTATGCTGGAAAAGTGTAACTATAAGAGAGAGTTTGCTCAGAAGGGCTTCTTATACTGATGGGGGGCAAGGATGTCTGCATTTTGTCTATCTTAAGAGAAGGATTTGAAGAGTCGTGAAGCCAATATGATCTATAAGAGAGAATATATGAGACAAGCTATTGACACACTCAACAACTATAAGCAGTGGCGTAAGCTCTATGACGAGCTTGCCGCGCATGACAAATCTCCTTTTTTTACACCTCAGTACTACCAAGCTTATTTAGAGGTTGAAAACCATCCGGTTCAGTGTTTTTGGGCTTATCAAGATGAGGATAACTACCTCTTTTATCCCTTCCTGATCAGGAGTATCAACGCTCTGGGATATGAGCTGGATGATGAGCATTATGACATTTGTGGGGCCTATGGATATAACGGCCCATTGGGTAAGGTGAAGGATCCTAACTTTATCACTTTATTTAATAATGAGCTACAGTCATATTTGCGTGAGAGTAAGGTGGTTACAGAATTTGTACGTTATTGTCCTGTAATTGGGAATCGGGAGTTTCACAGCTACACAGAGCATATTCATGTGTTGGACAATGTGTATGTGGATTTGTCCCAAGGGCTTGACCATGTGTGGGAAAAGGAGTTCAGCGGTAGAGTGAGGACCAGTATTCGTAAAGGGGAATCGTATAGCTTAGAAACGATTATAGAACGAGGCAACTCAGTATCTGAAGAGCATCTTAGCCTATTCTATGCGATATACAATAGCACAATGCAGAGAAATCTGGCCGATGATTTTTATTATTTTGATTTGAACTTCTTTACAAGGCTTTTGGAGGAAGGGGGTTCCAGCGTTGTACTTGCCCTCACCTTCTTGGGTAATACAACTATAAGTACCGGTCTTTTTCTCGTTGAAGGAGCTAATGCTTTTCAGTTTTTGGGTGGCACACTCAGTGACTTCTACAAATATCAAGCCAATAGCATCCTGCAATGGGAAATAATCAAGTATCTGTATAGCTATAGAGTAAAAAAGTATTCTCTGGGAGGTGGCTCCAGCAAGGGAGACAGTCTTTTTACCTATAAAAAAAGCTTTGCCAGATACTGCGACAACCCATTCTATATTGGTACCAAGATACACAATCCTGGTGTTTACTCCGAGATACTATCCCAATGGCAGCAAAAATATCCCAAGGCTGCGGAGAAACATAAAGGTAAACTGCAGGGGTATAGGAGCCTTACATAGGTCTAAAAATATAATCTCTTTACAAAATCTTGGGCTTTAACGAATAACAGCATTATGAAACTGAATAAAACAATCGACATTTTGGCCATCATAGTGATGGGGCTTATCTTCTCAAGACTCTTCACCGTTCTTTTCACCACCAAGCCCATATTGGGGGTTAACCTTATCAAAAGAGACTACGTGCTTTATCTCTTTTATTTTCTTATATTTATCCGAGCCCCACAAGTATATTTTACTGGAACCATGAAGCTGATATATCTTTACTATATCATCTTTTTTTTGATGAGGATTAGTGGTTACTATGACACCCAAAACCAGTGGTTTATGGAGTGGCATTATCCGATCTTTTCCGCGGTTTTAATCCATAATTACTACGTATACTCCAGAGATCAGCGTAGCTATGCTAGGGTCATCTTGGCCACCCTGATCATCATCGCTATTACCGCGATTGTCAATATCTATGTTCTTATCAGGTATCCTGAGGTTGCAAGGCAGCTCTTTGGAGATGAGTCTGTTGTTGGTGGCTTGGGAGGGCCCATTTACTCTATTGGCCTGGGAACATATGCTCTTACATCATCTATTCCCTTTATTATTCCTATGCTTATTGCCTTTTACAGGGTTGTCCAAAGGACAAGCTTGCGGATTGCCGTAGTGGTTTTTATTGCAATTATTCTGGCCTCTGTTTTTATGTCAGCCATCACGGCTCCCATTTTGATGGCTGCTCTTTGTCTGCTTTTTGCCCTTGCAGGGCGCAAGAGATTGGGTGCTTCGATTTTAGCATCCGCAGTTTTGCTGTTGGTTATAGTTATTGTTCCCACTTCAGTAAAAAGCGATTTCTTCTATTCGATATCGAATGTGGTCACCCAAAAAGATCTTTCTAGGAAAATGAGAGATATCGGCTATGTAATAGAGACAGGCATAGACACCTCAAATCCTATGTCTACGGTTGAACATAGAGCGGAAAGAATCCCGCAAAATCTGAAAGCCTTTGCCACAAATCCTCTGTTTGGTACAGGCTACGAAATTGATTCGCATATCTTTTGGCTGAACAGGTTGGCTCAGGTAGGGCTTTTAGGGACCTTGCCCTTGGTTCTCATCCTCTATCGCCATATGAAGCTATGCCTCAGGCGCTATGATCCTTATTACCGCTTTTACATGTTGGTGTCCTTCCTCTTGTTTATAGTTTTGGGCTTTATGAAGAATACCACCGGTCGTATGTTCTACTACCCGCTTTTACTTATACCGGGGATGTATTATTTGAGATACCTAAAAAACGATGATGAGTCAGATACCGGCCATAAGAGCAGCACTATTGTTGCTGAGGATGTAAAGTAAGGAAATATTCATGAGAAGAAACGGAAAACAATTTGTAAAGGTTTTAATAGTAGGGCAAAACTTTGAGGATACCACAGGGCCTGGTATTACGCTCTCAAATCTCTTTTCTTTCTATCCTAAAGACAAGATAGCCGTAGCGACAAACAGGCCTAATTCTAATCTTTCATATTGTGACAAGGTTTTTGTTTGGGGAAAAGGCGAGTATCGTTATTCTTTAAACACGCCCAATGCCAATTCATTAATCCGCAAAATTACCGGGCATGCGAAGAGCATAAGGTCGAGAAATTTCTTTGGGGGCTATTTTGGAGACGCAATAGGTTTTTTGTTCTCCATGTTTATGCTCTTGATAGGTAAGTTAGGGAGTACTGCCTCCCATAAAAAGTATTGTGGCTACAGCTATCTCTCAATGCGAATGTACAGGTGGATAAAAGCATACAACCCAGACGTCATCTATACGCAATTAGGTGGAATACAGCCCATTATATTATTCGAACAGATACGCATTGCTTTTCAGAAGCCATGTGTAATACACTTTATGGATGATTGGGTCCAAAAAACCAATGAATTAACCGAGAATAGTGTCTGGTATGAGTTGTTCTACAATCAAGTTCGCCAGGCTGATCTATTGATGGGCATTTGTGAGTGGATGGCAATTGAGTATAAGTCAAGGTTCGGCCGGGATTTCCTCTTTTACCACAATCCCGTGGACATAGATAAATGGGGGCCAAAATCGAGGCAAAACTGGGATAAAAATGGAAACAGATTTGTTATTATGTTTGCGGGCAAGCTTGGAAGAAAGAACGTAGCACTCGTAGAGGTTTGTAGGGCAGTGCACGAGCTGAATTCAGAGCATGACAGGGATATTCAACTGCACGTCTATACGAATGATATTGCCTCACCGGAAGCGAAAAGGCTGTTGGAATATCGAGGTGTTAAAGTATTTGGCTTTGTCTCCAACGAGAGGATAATCGACGTAATGGTTGCAGCAGATGCTTTGCTATTGCCTCTTTCATTTGAAGATAATTATGTTCGCGTTACAAGACTTTCTATGCCCACAAAAACGAGCGAGTATATGATATCTGGGACTCCGATCTTGGTTTATGCACACCCTGATACTGCGCTGAATAAGTATGCGTTGGAATATGAATGGGGATATGTAGTTTCAGAAAGAAGTTGTGAGGCTATAAAGAATGCGATTATGGACTTATATTCAGATAAGGACTTGAGGAAAAGATTGGGCGAGAAAGCAGTATCCCTTGCCCAAAAGCGTCATAGCCTGCATGAGGTAAGCAAAGACTTTGCATCAAAGTTACAATTATCGAAATAATCGGGAACACACAAGATTCTGTTAGATATCATGATGGCGTACAGGAAGCAGAAATCCAAAAGGGGAGTTTTACAAAGGTTTGTCAAAAGAACAGTTGCCGGCAAAAGAGCCCGAGGCCTCATCAGGCGAACTGAGTTTAAAACGCATGCTGAATTGGAAGAAATGCAATTTAGGATGCTGCGAAGGATAGTTGAGTACTCTTGGAATAATATCCAAGGGTACAGAGAGTTATGGGAAGCAACAAACTTCCATCCCTCAAAACTCAAGAGTCTAAGTGATTATCACCTGATTCCCATAATTGAGAAAAATGATATTAGGGGCGAATTACTTCTTTTCTCCAACAGCAAAGTACAAGATAAAGTTTTAAGGTACACAGGCGGCTCTACCGGAAATCCTTTTTCTTTTTATACTGATGTGCAAGATAGCGCATCTACCAATGAGTTTATTCATGATGTATGGAGATGCCGCTACAAGAAGCTCCCTTCTTCCCCTATCAGAACCAGCCTTAGAGGAGATAAGATAAAGGGCTTGTTTGAGTTCAGGCCCAAACACGGCTTAGTGTTATCAACCTACCAACTTACAGAAAAGAACGTAGACCAATATGTTAAGCTGATTGATGATTATGGCAAGACGGGTCTGCTCCATGCATATCCCTCCTCTGCATATTTGCTTGCCAGACTGATGGAACAACAGAGGCTCAAGTTAAGGGAAAGGTTCAAATTGATTGCACTCGGCTCAGAAAAGCTTTATCCGTTCCAGCTTGATATGATAAAGAGACACTTGGGAGACAACATCACGCATTGGTATGGAATGGCTGAAGGGGTATGCTTGGCTGGCTATTGTAAGCATATTGATAAGTTTCACATATACCCACAATTGTGCATTGCAGAGGTGCTGGATGAAAATGACAATCCGGTTGAAAAAGGCGAAGTTGGCGAGGTGGTCGGTACAAACTTTTGGAACTACGTTACCCCTCTCATTCGTTACCGTTCTGGTGACAGGGCTGTACTTGGAGACAATAAGTGCGACGAGTGTGGCAGAAACTACCAGCTTTTAGACAGCATAGAGGGGAGAACTCAAGAATGCTTTTACGATACTGATCTACAACCCGTCATCTGCACAGGGTATTACTTTTTGATGTCGAGGTTTGAAAATGTGGTGGATTCGCAATATATACAAGATGTTCCCGGTGAAGTAGGCTTACTGATAGTCAAATCTAAATCCTATTCACAAAAAGATGAGGATGAGATCAAAAAGGCACTCGAAACCATGTACAGGGGGAGAATAAAGTTTCATGTAAAATATGTAGACAGCTTGGAGAGGTCTGCTACCAATAAAATAAGGTTTTTAATCCAAAACATCAATAGAGAAGAAGTTAAGGCGAGGTGCGAATGATGAAAATTATGGCGGTGGGAGACACCTTGCTAAGGGCGAAAAACGGTGAGGATCCCTTCGAGTATGTTGCCGATCTATTCTTTGAAGCTGATATCATATTGGTGAATCTGGAAACCTGTTTGCTGAAGAAAAGCAAACGCTATCCAAATGTGCAGCAGAAAAGTGTTTTACTGTCCACGGAACAAGAAAGCTTGACTTGGCTTGAAAAGTATAAGGGTAAGCTAGTGTTCTGCCTTGCCAATAATCACATCTTGGACTATGGGAAAGAGGGTTATGAGGATACTGTTTCATTCTTAGACCAATCGGGTTATATGTATTGCCCGATAGATCAACATAAGGATTTCGAAATAAAGGGACAGATTTTAAGGGTGTATAGTTTAGCCCAGCATATTAGACACAAAATCAAGTACCAGGAAACGATGCTTTCTACTCCCAAGTACGAGAGTGCTCCGGGTTTGGTGAATGTAGTGATGATCCATTGGGGAGAATCTCAAATTCTGATACCTTCTCTAAAGCAGATTGACCACGCTCAAAAGATGATAGATGCCGGTTGTTCAATTGTAATTGGCAATCATTCACATACTCCGCAACCCTTGGTCATGAAGGGGACAAAAAACGCCATAGTCTACTCGTTGGGCAACTTTAATATGAAGAGTCACTCCGTAAGGCAGCGGCCCGTTCATCATATAACCAGTGTTGTTCAGTTTACTGTTTCCGATGAGCACTCTATCCAGGTCACTCAAGTTCCGGCACTAATAAATGGGAATATGCAGCCGGTGATAAAGCAAGAAATATCTGGGTATTTGAAAGAGATTAATCGTCTGATACCCGATAAATTAGATGCGCCTTTTGCAAGATTCAAATACAAAGTAACACATTATACCCACCTCTCGCACGGCTTCATTTTGGGCAGTATTTCGGGGGGCTGGATTCCGCGCATTAAGAAATACGGAGTTTCCCATTTTCTGCAGATGCTGAAGTGGATGGCAGGGAAAAGATTTGTGATACACCTTATTCTGCTGCCGTTTTACCCCTTAACACGGCCCACGAAGCTGTTGCGTAAGATCAATAAGCTAAAGCTGAATGAGCTGTGAGATGATTGACTATGTGCGATTGCCATATCTTGGAGATTACGTATTTACTATTTATACAAGAGCGACAGAGTTGGGACCTTACTTGAAACATGGGATTCCCGTTGCATCTAACGGCATAATTGTTTAAGTGATGTAATATGCATTTGAAAGAGAAAAGTGTTTCAGTAAAGATGGGTTCAACTCTGCATTTGAAAGACATTTCAAAGGCTGGTGTGCGCTGGACTACAGATTCACCCAATCTTATTACCATTACAGGATCCAGTCTCACGCCCGCAGAGGTTGGATCTTGGGTGAGTGGAAAAGAGTATAAGATACAGGACTTGGTAAAACATGATGGCATTCTCTATGAGTGTTCTAAAGGAGGAGTATCAGGAGAGGTAATGCCTGATTGGAATGGCAGTTGTGCAGGCGCGAACCAACAAGATGGCATAGATAGTATTGTTGGTTTCCGCACCGTGATACCTGGATATGGGCAGGCTGTGGAAGTTGATGGGATTGTCTATCGTTGCCTAAAAGACCACAGGTCATCAATAAAAACAAAGCCTGGGAGTTCGAAAGAGTCCGAGTTGTATTGGAAAGAGGTAGGCAATAAGCATATATGGCGTGATAGCTGGTATAGTGATAGATTATATCATGAAAGCTCCTGTATTGAGGATGGTGAGACGGTACAATGGGTACGAAGATTCAGCACAGCAGTTGTATATGTATACGACAAATTTGATAGACACATCCTGTCGCTCCATCTTACCGTAGTGTCGTGGGAGGTAAATAGCTCATGCTTTTTCCCTGTGTGCTCGAGCTCAATTTATGCCAATATCACTGGGATTAGACGTAGGCTGAACAGTAGTTTTTCAAAACCTATAGCCGGGAAAATTATTCAGAGAGCCTATGGTAAAATTAGCAAGCTTGTTTTGAGGGAGAATTTACAGCTTCTGGCCATTGATAACACTGGAACTGAGAGTTCGTTTTTTGCGACAGGTAGGGCCAAGCGATATAAAAACCGTCTCTACCAGATTCAGGGCAGCATCATGAGGCGTTGCAAATTGATGTATCGCTTCGGATCTGCAATACAGGAGTTTTTGGCAACTCCATTTGGATATTTTGTAGCGTTAGCTCCTGGTGAAGGCTCAGACTTTAGAACTATAATGATGTCCCATGATCTGAATGAGTGGAAACTGGTTCATCGTTTCCATTATCCGGGGAATTACGTTCTTTACCGTGGCTGGGACTATTGCTACGATGGGAAAAAGGGAAAGGGCTTATTGTTGATTAACGAAAAAAACAATTCTTTCCCGGCTCCACCTGCTATTGTCTCAATGGGGTCATTTTCAGTAGCAGCGAATACTGCACAGCGTATCGTGAACCCAATGAGAGAGGACGATGTCAGGAGAGGATTGCTTTCCAAGGTTTATGAGTTTCCCACTCATTCAACAAGGGTATCTATCAGGCATGATGGCTCAAACCTGGCCTTTGCTTGCAAAAAAAGTCACCGTTCATCCAAAAATAGTGAGCCCCTAAAGGGAGAGATATGGGAAGAATACTGGGAAGAGACGATGGCCACTGGGAATGAAAAAAGTTGGGAAGAAGGCCAAGTCTACCTAAGTACCTTTGATAGAAAAGGAATCAGGCATTTACACACCATTCACAAGGACCCCTTTTCAGACCTTATAATTATCGGAACAGGTGACCTTGATGATGAATCATTGCTATTCTACAGTACTGATTATCTTAAAGAAGACAAGGAGACCGGGCTTGTTAATCTGAATGTAATCGGTTCTGGGAGTCAGAAATGGCGAACCGTAGCAGTGGAGTTTACCCCTAACTACATTTATTGGGCGATGGATTCACAATATGATGTTCAGAAAATATTTAGGCTGAGGAAAACTGAGTTATTGCAGCAAAACAATAGGGTGGTCGATGAAGATGTGGTTGAGCTGGTAGCTGCCATCCCAGATAAATCGTTTTTAGCAAGTTACTGTTATCGTGATGGCGACAGCTATAGAATCATTTTTAGCTCTGGCTATGAGGTTAGCAAGTATAATGCTGATAACCGTGCCCGGGTGTTCTGTGTTCAGGAGTTTCAAGATGGATCATTTGAATTTGCTGAGATTGCTTCGTTCTCTGCCAAAGCGAATTCCTTTGGGAAGCTTTATCCCATTGGTGCGGATAAAAAAGGCTCCCTTTACTTTAACGCAGTTAATCTCAACACGATGCCCGTAAGCCAGATATTAAAAGTTAAGGTTGGCTGAGTATATGGGATCGAAACTACAACTCATGGAGGCTCACGCTAAGGATATTAGCTTATGATGAGGTTGATCAGACGCAAGGGGGGTTACTATGGTTTTATGGAATTAGCCGTCAGGCAGTTGCTTGTACTATATCCCCGGAAGATTATTGACTTCAATCAGGGACGTATAGTCAGGCTATTAGCGGCTAAAAAAGGAGTTAGCTGCCAGTTCTTGAAAATCGGGCACATTTTGCCCGATGACTACAAACAGGTTTGCGTTGAACGGGCAGATAAAATCTGCGCAGGTAGAATCCGGGTCCTAAACAACGAAATCGATGTCTCTGATGGCATAGACTGGGGCAAGGATTACCTTTCCGGATTTGTGTGGCCAAAGGGTAAGTACTTCCGTGAATATGTGCAAGTTGACCTTACCAATGATGCTGATGTCAAGATCCCCAGGGAGATCAGCCGCTTTCACTTTGCCTTGGCTTTAGGGCTTGCCTATAGATATACCGAAGACGAGAAGTATTATCTCCATTTTCGCAAGCTTATTCTCAGTTGGATCGAAGAGAACCCCTTTATGCGCAGCATCAATTGGGGTTGCACCCAAGATGTGGCGATCAGAGCGGTGAATTGGATTTGGGCAGCATCTCTGTTTCAAGAGAGGATAAAGAAAGATATCAGTTTTTATCATGCCTTCTCCAAATCACTCTACGAGCATGGGGTCTATGTATACCTGCATCCCGAAAAGGCGCGTATCAATAACCACAACCACTATTTGGGAGACTTGGTAGGCCAGATCTATCTAGGGCTGGTATTTCAGCACGATAAGTTTGGCAGGGAGTGGCTGTCTTGGGGCATCAAGGAACTATTCAGGGAGATGCGTTACCAGGTTTTGCCCACGGGGCCGTCCTATGAGCGCAGCACAAACTACCACAGGCTCGTAACTGAGATGTTCCTATCTGCAATTATTCAGATCGAGAAAGCGGGTTTGGAGGTCCCCTTGGACATCCGGCACAGATTGGAGAAAATGCTGGAATTCATCATGTATTATAGTAAGCCGGATGGCAAAGCTCCCGTGATTGGAGATCAGGATGATGCCCGCATTCATCCCTTTTCGTTTGAACATAATTTGGAGCACAGATCGCTTCTTAGCACGGCTGCTATACTCTTTAACCGAGCCGATTTCAAAGCGGCTTCGGCAGGCTTCAATCTGGATGCAATGATGCTCTTGGGTGAAAGTGCCAAACAAAAGTATGATGAGATTCCAGATATCGACTTGGTGCTGCATTCCCGCTCTTTTCCTGATGCCGGATTCTATATCATTAGGCAGAAAAATGACTATATGTTTATCAACAACGGCGGCAAAAGTAAGAATGCCGAATTGGGTAGTGGTACCCATACCCACTCTGACCTGTTGTCATTTGAGTTGTATATGGATGATAAAAGCTTTATCGTGGATCCGGGCTCTTATATCTATTCTGCTGATCCTGATGCCCGTATGCTCTTTCGGAGTACTCCCATGCACAATACAGTAGTGGTAGATGGCCAAAACCAAAACGAGTTGAAGAGGGACGTGCTCTGGAATTTTGAAAGGAATGCCATCCCCAAGGCTATACTCTGGATAGATGATGAGGATAAAAGTATCTTTGAAGGTGAACATAACGGCTACCAGCGCCTAAAAGATCCTGTAACTCACAGAAGAAGAATAGAATACGATAAAAACAGAAGGGATTGGCTAATTGTGGATAGCTTGGAGGGCACAGGCAAGCATCAAATCGATGTTTATTTCCACTTTGATGCCGGCATCCCGATTGTCTATGAAGCGGGAATGCTCAGGACTGTCTGTAAGCAGGGAACAAACATCGAGCTTAGCTTCATTTCAGCTGCAAAGCTTGAAGGCATCATCATGGATGGCTGGGTCTCCAAGGCTTATTCTAAAAGGGAAAAGGCAAAAGTTTTCAAGCTTAGCTGCGAAGCTAAGTGTCCATTACAAATTCAAACAAAGATTCAAAGGAGTCTTTAATGAAGCAAGTATTCAAAAGCAATTTGGGGATCACCGTACAGGATGTGCCCCTGCCGGCATTGGGAGATAAACAGGTGCTGATCCAAGTGCAAAGAAGCCTGATCAGCACTGGCACAGAAACATCTTCCATGAGAAAAGCCAAGCTAAGCCTGGCCCAAAAGATAGTCAGGAACCGCAATAACATCAGCAAGCTGGGTCAATATCTCAAAGATCAGGGCTTTAAAGCTGCCAAACAAAAGCTTGAATCCAAGCTTAAATCAGGCACAGAATTGGAAAAGCTGTATAGCTTTGGTTACAGTGTTTCGGGTATCATCGTAGATGCGGGTAAGGATGTAAAAGGTTTTAAGGTGGGTGACAGGGTTGCCGCTGCCGGTTCCGGCTTTGCCTCACACGCAGAATATGTAGCTGTTCCTGTCAACCTGGTTGCCAAGCTGCCCGAGAATGTGAGTTTCGAACAGGCGGCATTTACCACGGTGGGCTGTATTGCTTTGCATGGCATTAGGCGAGCCGACCTGCAGATTGGAGATACTGTAGTGATCATAGGTTTGGGTTTATTGGGACTTCTGGCGGTTCAAATAGCCAAAGCCAGCGGCTTTGAAGTGGTCGGCATAGACCTGATTCCGGAGAAGCTTGATATAGCCTCGCAATTGGGGGCAGATCATGTTTTCAAGGCATCAGATAGCTCGCTGAATGCCCAGATATCTACTGTCACCAAGGGTGTAGGTGCTGATGCCGTCGTTATCTATGCCGCCTCAAAGAGTGCTTCGGTGATCAATCAGGCTATGAGTTTCTGCCGTAGAAAAGGCAAGGTTATCCTTGTGGGCGACGTCGCCATTGATATTCAGCGTGAAAGCATGTACGCAAAAGAGATAGACCTTTTGATGTCTACATCCTATGGCCCCGGCAGGTATGATGACCAGTACGAATTGGAGGGTATAGACTACCCTCTGGCCTATGTTAAATGGACAGAAAATCGTAATATGCAGAGCTTCCTGGCCCTTGTAAGCCGGGAGAAGGTCAGGCTTGATCTCTTGATTTCCAAAGAATACCCTGCAGACGAGGCCAAATGTGCCTTCAACTACTTGGTGCAAAAGCCAAATGAGGGAATTGGTGTATTGCTGAAGTATCGTGATGATGAATCAATAGCCGAATTAGAAAAGGATAGAGTTATCTCTAAACCAACCTTAGGAAAGGTAAGGGGCAGGATATCAGTAGCCTTTATTGGCTGTGGGAGGTTCATCCAAAGAAACCACCTGCCCAATATTCACAAACAAAAGGATCTCTACCACATCGAAACGATATGTGATGTGTCCTCTGCCACCTTAAAGCTACTGGAGCGTAAATATCAGCCCCAAAAGATTACCTCAGACTACAAAAGCGTTCTCGGCGATCCCAACGTGGATCTCATAGTGATAGGCACACGTCATGATTTGCATGGGCAGCTGGTCATCGAAGGTTTGCAGGCAGGTAAGCACGTATTGGTGGAAAAACCCTTGTGTATGTCTATGCAGGAACTTAAGACCATTGGTGAGCTGTGTCTACAAAGTGACAGGCAACTGACGGTTGGCTTCAACCGCCGCTTTTCTCCTCTCACGCAAGCAATTAAGGATTCCCTAAGGAATGTTACTACACCCAAGTTTATTATCTATCGCATCAATGCCGGACATATCCCCAAGCATGTCTGGGTTCAAGATCTGGCTATTGGTGGAGGCAGGATTATCGGCGAGTGTTGTCACTTTATCGACTATATCAAGTACCTGGTGGATAAGCCCATCAGTTCCTACTCCTTTTCCCACATTCCGGCTGGACAGAGTGGGATTGAGGCTAATGACAACCTCAGCATCAATATCAGTTTTGAAGATGGTTCTTTGGGTACCCTGCAATATATAGCCATTGGCAACACCAAACTTCCCAAGGAAAGAGTGGAAGTGCACTTTGCCAATAAATCCATAGTTTTAGATGATTTTAAGACATTAACCTTCTATGGAGTCAATAAGAAGAATATCAGATTCAGGGATTTTCATAAGGGCTACTACGAAGAAATGACTCTTTTTGCCCAGGCAATCAATAGTGGTAAGGAGCTGATCGAGGTGGATAGCATCATAGAAACAACCGCAATGACAATCAAGATTCAGGAAGAACTGAATGGCTAAAACAGTGCGTTATATCCTCATGCAGGAGTACAAGCCCACTGTAATAGAGTCTCAGGTATTCAGTTGGCTGGAAACTACGCGTGACTTGTTTGAATACAATGCTGTTGTAAGCGTTGTCTCCTCTCAAGGGGGGCAACTGAGTAAGAAGAGGGTAGACGAGATTGAGTCTGAGCATGGAATCAGATATTACCAGATAGCTTTGCCCGGGGTGATTGGAATCAGAGATATAATCTTGTTGTTCTTTGTGCTGAAGCTATACTTTAAGCATTTAGGCGCAGGCTCATTGATTTTACAATCCCGCTTCATGCTGTTTTCTTTTATATCTCCCATCATCTCCCTGCTTCCCAAGCTTAAGCTGGTGTATGAAGCACGTGGTACAGCCACTGTTGAATATAAATATGGCGTAGACGCAGGGAGGGTTAGTGCTCGAAAAGAGCGGATTGTGAGACTGCGTGAGAGGCTTATTTTAAAATACTCTGATCTCATCATATCTGTCTCGCAAAAACAGAAAGACTTCTTTGCCAAGGAGTATGGAGCCAAATCTGCCAATAAGGCGATAGTGATTCCCGGAGCGGCAGATGCTCTAAAGTTCTACTATCGTGAAGAGTTGCGAACTGCCGTCAGAGAGAGAATGGGTCTCGAAGAGAAAACAGTATTTCTATATTCTGGCAGGTTAGATAAACCTTGGCAGATACCGGAGGAGGTCTTTAGGACCTTCAAACATATTCATGTCCATGTTCCCAATGCCTTCTTCATCATCCTAACCCCGGATAAGGATATCGCGAAGCAACTCTTTACCAAAAATGGGGTCCCGGATTCCTCCTTCTTTATAACTTATACAACCCTTGCAGAGATAAACGATTATCTTAATGCGACGGACTATGGCATCCTGTTTCGGGAGAACCTGCCCATCAACAACCAAGCATCTCCTACGAAGTTTGCTGAATACATCTTATCCGGTTTGAGAGTAATCATTTCTGAAGGTGTGGGCGACTTTTCAGGCTTTGTTCGTGAGCATGATTGTGGACAGGTGGTAAGTCTGGTCGACGGAGCGTTTGAGGTTGATACCCCAAAGCTATCACCATATGCCTCAGAAGAAAGAGAGCGGATCAGCAAGTTAGGGCACAATCTTCTTTCTACGCAGGTGTTTAAAACTAAGCTGCGAAAGTCATTTGCTGCACTCAGATAATTCCTCTCGTATTGGATTCCCAAGGTTTTCGGCTTGTTAAATATGAATAAACCCACCATCCTCCACCTCACTACTTCCCTTGGCCGCGGTGGCAAGGAACGTCAGCTGGCAACTATTGTCAATTATTCAGATGAGACGCACAACACCATCTGGTCTTTTAATGATAGGATAACCGGCTATTTGGGCGATCCGGCCAAGATCAAAGTGTTCAAAAGCAAAAATGTTGTCAGGATGCTGCTCGAGCTTAGGTCTATTATACGTGAACAAAAGCCAGATATCATCTATGCTTGGGCATCCCTGCCTTTTGCCTTAGCTTCTATTGCGGTATCTGGACGAGGCCCCAAGATAATCAATGGCAGCATCCGGCACGGTATTTTTAATAGGTCATTCCACGGTCATTTTAGAAGATGGCTTTTGCAGAGGTCCAAGTATATAGTGGCAAATTCCTATGCGGGTTTAAGGGCGAATGGTATTAAGAAGGGATATGTGCTCTATAATGGCATTGATCCCAGGTTTGATAAAGCTAATTGGCCAAAAGAGCCCCAAAAACCAACAAACAGAGTACTCAATTTGCTATCCATCGCCAATTTGGTGCCGTACAAGGACTACTTCACCGTGCTTGAGGCTCTTAAAAAGGTCAAGGATGATGGCCTCGGCTTTAGTTATTTTATTATCGGTGAAGGACCCCTGAGGAATGAGATAGAGACAAGGATTAAGGAGTTGGGGCTGTCAAAAATGGTCCAACTCCTGGGTCGAGTCAGTAACCCAGAGAACTATCTGAATGAGGCTGATATCTTTATCCACTCCTCCAAAGGAGAGGGCTGTTCCAATGCCATCCTGGAGGCGATGTATATGGCCTTGCCTGTGGTTGCCTCAGATACAGGCGGCACCTCGGAAATCGTGGGCTCAAATGCAATGCTTTTTGAATACAAAAATATCCGCCAGCTTTATGAAGCTATCAAGAAGCTTTTGCAAGATGAGAACCTGAGAAAGGATATGGCAGAAGAATCTTACAGGATTGCCAGAAGCAGATTTAGCTTGAGTAGCATGCTGGATAAATACAACTCTATCGTCACCGAGATATTGGCAGATAAATAAGAAAGGATGGTTACTATGAAAATCGGTATTATTCGCAATGAGGATCCTGAGTCCGCCAAAGATTGGATTCAGGCTTGCAAGAACAGGAAGCTGGACTTTACAGTAATAGACATTAGTGCAGCCAACTGGTTAGAACAGGTTCTCAGCAGTCAGGCAGATTTCTTTGTTACCCAGCCCCCTGGGATATATGAACGCTTTAAAACCATGTTTGACGAGCGCCTTTACATCATCACTCAAGAGCTGGGCCTGAAAGTATTTCCCAGCTTTACTGAAAGCTTGATCTATGAAAACAAGAAGATGAGCTCATATTATTTTGATGCCAAAAATATCCCTCATCCTAAAACTTGGGTTTTTTATAGCCATCAGGATGCGAAGAGTTTTATTCAAAAAGCCAAATATCCCTTTGTGGCCAAGACTTCCATCGGTGCTTCAGGCTCAGGTGTCAAAATCATAAAATCCCCTAAAGAGGCTGGGGCTTATATTCATCTTGCCTTCAAGGGCAGGGGAATCACGAGGAGGTTTGGCCCCAATAGAGTAACCGGCTCGCCCAAAAAGTGGGCAGCTAAAACCATTAAAAGCCCCAGTTATTTCATCAAAAAACTCAAATATTACTTGGAAGTCCAAAGTAACCCCCAGTTTGGATACGTAATCTTTCAAGAGTTTATTCCCCACACCTTTGAATGGAGAGCTGTAAAGATTGGGGATTCCTATTTTGCACACAAGAAGCTGCTGATTGGCGACAAAGCGAGTGGGGCTATGGGCAAAGAATATGGACGTCCTCCAGATGAGCTTTTAGAATTTATCGAAGCTTTGTGTAACGAATACAACTTCAACTTTGTTAGTGTAGATTTATTTGAATCCGAACGTGGCTATCTCGTGAATGAAATCCAGTGCATTTTTGGCAATGCCTATGGTTTCCTTACCAAAATAGATGGCAAGGTGGGTAGAATGAAGAAAGAGAATGGTAAATGGGTTTTTGAAGAGGGTGATTTTAATACCAATGAATCATGTGACTTAAAGCTGGAAGCAGCTATTAAGCTATTTTCGAATGCATAGGGTAAGTAGGTAGTAAGATGATAGTAAGAAATCTATATGGGTCTCTTCGCTCCAAGTTGGGCCCCAAGCAAAGGTCAGCCCTATCCAAGCTTGTCTTCTCCATCAGCGGCAAGCCCTTCGTTTATGCTCAAAACAAGGCCAACTATAAGGGCTTTCCGCAAATGCAGCGAGGTGGTTTCATCATTTCTGCAGATTTTGAAATGGCCTGGGCTTTCCGCTACTCCAAACGCAAGGTGGATCCGTTGGCCATGGCGCAATTGGAGAGAGAGAACATCCCCGAGCTGCTCAAGTTATTTGAAAGATATAATATCCCTATTACCTGGGCTACAGTTGGACATCTGATGCTTGAGAGCTGTAACAAAGGTGACCATGATTGGATGCAGAGGCTCCCCTATGTGGACGATCACTGGAGATATACCTCGGGGGACTGGTTTGATGCAGACCCTTATACGGATTACAAGACCGATAACGCCTGGTACGCCCCCGACATATTGGAGCTCATTTTAAAATCCCCGGTCAAACACGAGATTGGCTGTCATACCTTTTCTCATATAGACTGTCTTGATCGCAATTGTCCACCTCAGGTCTTGGATGACGAAATAGTGGCCTGCAAAAATGCCGCCAAGGCTTGGGATATAGAGCTCAAATCTTTTGTTTTTCCCGGGGGAACTGCGGGGAACTTCCCAATTCTTAAGAAACACGGTTTCCAAATATACAGAAGGAATCTGGCTCACGATCTCGCTTACCCTTATCCGGATGGGCATGGTATGTTTATCACCCCCAGCACTTCCTCTTTTGGCAAGATTCATGACTGGAGTGCAGACTACTACATCTATAGGTTTAAGACCATGCTGAATAAGGCGTTTAAGACGAACGCTGTGGCCCATATCTGGCTCCATCCCTCTGTGGACAAGTGGACTATTTCCGAAGTGATGCCCGAAGTGCTTAAATATGCCGCAGACTTGAGAGAATCGGGAAAGCTCTGGATTGGAACTATGGGTGAAATCTCCAACTATATCAACGAGTGTGGTTGATGTAGAGGATTAGGGGAATGAGTGTCCAGACATTGTCATAGGGATAGACAATGAAAATAGAAGACAAATACAATCTTAAAGAGATCAAGGTGTCAGGCTACAAGTCCATCGGCGAGCCGCAAACACTGAAATTAGGTGATGTCAATGTGCTGATTGGAGCCAATGGGGCGGGCAAAAGCAATCTGGTTTCCTTTTTTCAGATGTTGAATCATGTTGCAACCAATAGGCTGCAGCTGTTCATTGGCAGAAGTGGTTATACTGATTCCCTGCTTTATTTTGGCACCAAGAGATCGGAGCATCTAAAGGTAACAATAAGCTGTGAAAACCAAGAGAATTCCCTGAGATATAGCTTTGTTTTGGGCTATGCATATCAGGGCCAGATGATCTTTATAGATGAGGAAATAGAGAATGTGGGCAAAGATCAACAGTACCACCTGGGTGCCGGTCAGCAGGAAAGCTCACTTAAGGAATATAGCAACCGTTTGCCTGAAGCCAAAGCTCTGCTTTCGTTGCTTGAAGGTTGCAGGGTATTCCAATTTCACGATACTTCCGCTAATGCTCCCATCAGGCAGCCTGCTGATATCAACGATAATCGTAGCTTGCGCCCTGATGCGGGGAATCTGGCCGCTTTCCTCTATGCCATGCGTGAATCTGAGCGGGGGAAGAGATATTTTGAGCGCATTGAAGCTTCAATCCAGAGAGTGATGCCCCAATTTGAGGCTTTCTCACTGGAGCCGGCAGTAGAAAACCCAAACTATATCAAGCTGGCCTGGAAATCTCAGAGCGAAGATTACATCTTTGGTGCGCATCAGCTGTCAGATGGCTCACTGCGCTTTATGGCTTTGGCAGCTTTGCTCTTGCAACCACCTGAAAACCTGCCCCGTGTGATCGTAGTCGATGAACCGGAGTTGGGTCTGCATCCAAAAGCGTTGATGGACCTGGTGGGGATGATAGATATTGCCTCAGAAAGCTGCCAGATCGTTCTCAGCACCCAATCCTCCTTCCTGCTGAATTTCTTTGATGTGGATGATGTCATCGTGGTGGACGTGGAGAATGATTCCACAGTATACAAGAGACTGGATAAAGAAGAGTTGGCACAGTGGGTCAGGGATTATTCTTTGGCGGAACTTTGGGAGAAGAATATCCTCGGTGGACGACCATAAGCCAGCAAGCTGGCTTATGGGAGGGAGAGAGGGAGAGAGTGAGTGAGGGAGAGCGGGTCAACTGCGAGAGGCAGTTGATATATGCAATCAGAAACATGAGCGTAAAATGGAAAACAAACAACGTATAAGATGTCATACAGATTTAGATGTATATAAGCTGGCATATAGTGCTGCCTGTAAGGTATATGGATACTCTAAACAGTTCCCAAAGGAAGAACAGTACTCACTGACAGATCAGATCAGAAGATCTTCAAGATCTGTGTGTGCTAACATTGCTGAAGCCTTTAGAAAAAGAAAGTACCCTAAGAGTCTTATTTCAAAACTGTCTGACGCAGAAGGTGAAGCTGCTGAAACACAAGTGTGGATCCAATTTGCAGTTAGCTGCAACTATCTAAAAAGAGAAGACGCTGAAAAGCTCCACAGTGAATACGATAACATCATCGGCAAAATCGTAAATATGCAGTTAAAAGCAGATAGTTGGGGCTTTTAGTGCACTCTGACTATTACTCCTGAAGTCTTGCAATTGGTATACCCTTCCCCGCTTTTAGTTATAATGGAAGTAGAAACCACCGAATCCTATGAGCAATAGTCCGGAGTTTATTAGTGACAGCCCATAAATCTCTCCCTCTCTCCTTCTCTCGCTCCCTCCCTCTTGCCAACGAAGTTGGCCCCGTTCGTGGACAAAAAACCTTATCCGTGTATATCTGTGTGCATCTGTGGAAAAATAAAAAAAGGCAAGCAAGTGATTGAATTGCATATCATCGGAGAAGGCTACACAGAAGAAAGGTTTATCAAAGAGCTGCTCATTGGGCATCTTGCCAATTATGGGATCAAGGTAGTGGCGAGCATATTTGTTACCAAGTTTGATGAGGATACAGGGAGGTTGTATAAAGGCGGTATCAGCAACTACCAAAAGGTGAAGAGTGACATTGTGAGGCGGCTATCCTCAGATAGAAGGGATAACCTAAGGGTTAGCACCATGATAGATTTTTATGGGCTGCCAGCGGATTTTCCCTCTTATTATCAAGCCTACTGGGAAAAAGACCCTTACAAAAGGGTAGAGGTCTTGGAAGCTGCCTTTGCAGAAGATATAAGGGATAGCAGGTTTATCCCTTATTTATCGCTACACGAGTTTGAGGCCCTGCTCTTTAGCGATCCCAATATGCTAAAGCGCGTTTACTTCGATAACGATAGGCAGATAGATGGCTTAGTGGCCCTGAGCCAAGAAGTAAATCCAGAACTGATCAACGATGATCCAGAAACTTGCCCCTCAAAACGCATCAAGAAAGCCATCCGCAGCTACAATAAACGCTTCGCAGGCAGCAGGGTGGCAAAAGCGATAGGGCTCAATAAAATCAGAAGCAGGTGCAAACACTTTGATGAATGGATTGGTATTCTCGAAGGGCTGGATACTTCCAATTGACTGACTACCATAAAGCATAGCTTTAATAAGAAATAATAGGAGCAAAAATGAACCGCAGCGACTTAACCTTTTACCTTGTGGGCCTGAGGCACGGGTTTAATTTTAAGAAGATGATGGATTTCGTGAATGAAAACCAATATTGGAGCAAAGATCAGATTTATGATTATCAGTTGCGCCACTTGAGAAAGTTAGTGAGACACGCTTATGCCAATGTGCCTTACTACAGAAATATGATGCAAACAAAGGGTATGCACCCTGATGATGTAAAATCACTTGATGATTTGAGTCACTTTCCCGTAATATCCAAAAAGGAGATCTTGGACAACTATTCAGACTTTCTGGCCAGAGATTTTGAGCGATATCATCCTTGGGAAAAGACTACCGGTGGAACTACGGGCGTGCCTCTCAAGTATTACAATGATACTAAAAGTTGGGGGTTATATTGGGCCACGAAAATCAGAGCTTTTCAATGGGGTGGATACCGCCTGGGCAAAGATGAGCTTGTTATCTTGAAAGGCGGCACCATATTGGCTGGAGATGGGGAATATCGTTTCAAGACTAAGGTTTGGCGTTGGATTCAAAAGAATTATACCGTTCCCATCATAAATATGACAGATGAGACCATGTCTATGTATGCGAAGAACGTGAAGCGCAAGAAGATCAAGTATATGAGAGGCTTTCCTTCAGCCATATATACCTTCGCTCGATGGGCAAAAGAGAATAACGTGTACTTCAAACTTAATAGAATCTTTACTACCGCTGAGATGTTGCTGCCGCATCAACGTGCATTGATCGAAGAGGTGTTTGGCTGTAACATTATCGATACCTATGGTTGTGGAGATGGGATGGCCGGGGCAAGCCAATGCAATCTGTCAGATAAATTTCATATGAATATTGAAACCAGCATTATGGAGCTTTTGAATTCCGATTATACAAACAAGGCGGCACCGGGTGAGACAGGAGAAATAGTGGTAACCGCCTTACATGATTATGCTATGCCATTTATCAGATACGCTCCCGGTGATCAAGCGATAGTGAGTGAAGAACAGTGCACATGCGGCATCACACTGCCCACTCTGGATAAAATAATCGGTAGAACTTCCGATGTTTTTTATTTGCCCAACGGTCGGGTGCTAAATGGAATTTCTATCGCTTTTGATATTTGGACAGATAAGATTCGTAAGTGGCAACTTATACATGAGAAACCCACTCTCATCATAGCAAAACTCATGGTGACGGAAGCCTACAACCGAGAAGATGAGCAAACATTAATAAACCTATTGAGAGCAAATGCCGGTGAAGGGATTGATATAGAAATCCAAGTGGTAGACGATATCCCTTTAACCAAGGCCGGGAAGCACAAATTCGTTATCTCCAAGGTGGAGTGTTGAACCTCAAGTTTACTATAGTAAGTATTTGCAAGACGGGGGCTGGAATATTGGAGTCTAAGTTCAAGCTCCTGAGCCCATTTGAAGAAGTAGACAGGATCATAATCGTCAGAAAAGGGCTCGGGTATGTAATTTCCAAAGTGCATTATCGGTTTTTACCCAAGATATGTAAGAATCCGCTAATAAAAAAACTGATCACGCCCTTTGTGATCATGGAGGAGGTAAAAAAACACAAAGCGAAGTTCAGCCCGGCATATCTTCATGTGCCTCAATTTGGCCTGGCATTCATAGCTTCCATGTTCACAGGGACTCCTTATATCTTGGCACGAACTGGATCGGATGCTGAAAAGTTGGCTTTGAGGCCTCTAAGGGGGAACGTTTCTGAGATCGCTTATACGGAAAGCTGTATTTTCGTGCTAAAACACTACAGAATTGTATAAGGTAAATAGGAGTCAAGAAGGATGAACTGTAATGACCTGACCTTCGCCCTGATAGGTTTGAGATATGGATTTAACCTCAAGAAGATGATGGATTTTGTGAATGAAAACCAGTATTGGAGCAAGGATCAGATTTATGACTACCAATTGCGTCACTTGAGGAAAATAGTGAGACACGCTTATGCCAACGTGCCTTACTACAGAAATGTGATGCAAACAAAAGGTATGCACCCTGATGATATAAAGTCACTTGATGACTTAAGCCACTTTCCCGTAATATCAAAAGAGGATATAATAGCCAATTATTCAGACTTCCTATCCAGAGATTACCAGCGTTATCAACCTTGGGTAAAATCTACCGGTGGAACCACAGGCGTACCTTTCAAATATTATAACGATGCAAAAAGTTGGGGGTTGAATTGGGCTACGAAGATCAGAGCTTTCCAATGGGGAGGTTATCATTTGGGCAAAGATGAGATCGCTGTTTTGAAAGGCGGCTCTATCTATAACGAGGGGAAAATAGATGCCAGGGCAAAAGTATGGCGCTGGATCCAAAAAAATTACTCCTTCAGGATCATGAATATGTCTGATGAGACAATGTCAGTTTATGCTAAGGACATGGTGCGCAAGAAGATTAAATATATGAGAGGCTATCCCTCGGCCATATTTACCTTTGCTCTCTGGGTAAAAGAGAACAACGTGAAAATCAAGCTAAACAAGATCTTTACCACTGCCGAGATGTTGTTGCCACAGCTTCGCACACTGATAGAGGAGGTGTTCGGCTGTAACATAATTGATGCCTATGGATGTGGTGACGGAATGGCCGGGGCAAGTCAGTGTAATCTGTCGGACAAGTTTCATGTCAATATTGAAACCAGTATCATGGAGCTTTTGGATTCTGACCTCACAAATAAAGTGTCACCGGGCGAGACAGGAGAAATCGTGCTTACCTCCCTGCATGATTACGCCATGCCATTTATCAGGTATACTCCCGGTGATCAAGCGGTAGTGAGTAAAAAACCGTGTACCTGTGGTGTCACGTTGCCCACTTTGGATAGGATCATCGGCAGAGTATCAGATGTTTTTTTCTTGCCCAATGGCCGGGTGCTGAATGGACTCTCTATCCCTTTGGAAATTTGGTCAGACAGAGTGCGTAAGTTCCAAATCATCCATGAAAAACCTGCGCTCATTGTAGTAAAACTCGTAGTCAAAGAAGCCTACGGCCAAGAAGATGAGCAAACAATTATCGATCTCTTGAGGAAAAATACTGGTGAAGGAATTGATATAGAAATCCAGGTGGTAGATGATATTCCTTTAACCAAAGCTGGAAAGTATAAATACGTTATCTCCAAGGTGGAGTATTGAGTATGAAGTTTAATATAGTTAGCACTTGCAGGATGGGGGCAGGAACTTTTGAGGCAAAGTTCAAGCCTCTCAGTCTGTGCAAAGATGTGGATAAAATAGTAATCGTCAGAAAAGAGCCCGGGCCCGCTATCCCCAAGGTGCATTATCGGGTTCTGCCCAAGATTTGCCAAAATCCGCTTATGAATATGCTGATCACTCCTTTTGTGATCATGAGAGAGGTGAAAAGGCACAATGCAAAGTTCATCCTAGCCTATCATTATGTGCCCCATTTTTACTTGGCATTCATAGCTTCCATATTCACGGGAACACCTTATATCTTGGGGCAGACGGGTTCGGATGCCGAGAAGTTGGTCTTGAAACCTCTAAAAGGAGCGTTTCTGAGAATGGTGGTTAAAAAAGCGGTCTTTCTGAATGTCCCTGGCAACAAATCGCTGAACTTTTGGACCAGCATAGGTTTTAACAATGTGCAGATCCTGCACAGCAGTATTGACACCGACTATTATGTGCCCTCTGAAGTCAAAAAGGAATATGACTTTATCTACATAGGCAGATTGGAGGGCTACAAGGGTGTTTATAGAATCATTGAAGCTATGAAACGATTGGTGGACAAAAATCCGGCTCTATCTTTGGCAATCGTGGGATATGGTAGTCAGGAAGACGACCTCAAGCAGATGGCAGAAGAATATGGTCTTGCGGACAATATCTCTTTTCAGGGTTTTCAAAAAGATACCAGAAGCTGGTTTTATAAATCCAGAATATTCGTCATGGCTTCAGATAACGAAGGCTTGCCCTGTGCCTTGATGGAAGCCATGAGTTGTGGCTTGATCTGCATCACTTCATTGGTGGGCAATATTGCCGATATCTTGATCGACGGCGAAACCGGCTTTAGTTTCCAGCCCACTGATGTGGACAGATTGTGCTACTTGATGGAATATGCCTTTGAACACCAGGACAGTTTGCAAGAAATGCAAACCAGGGCCAGAGATATCATTGTCAAAGAGCATTCATACAAAGCGAGTATCAGGTTGTGGGAGATAGAATTTGCAAAGCTAAGGAAAGTTAGATAATATGAGAAAAAGGAGCATACCTCAGATTGTTGAGGGAATTTGTAACAGGTTCCTGCACCATTTTGCGCGGCACTGCTTCCCCGGTGTTGTCAGGGTGTTCTTTCACCGTTTAAGGGGGGTAAAGATTGGGCGAAATGTCCTCATTGGACTGGATGTCACCATTGATGATGATGGCCCCCAAAGAATAATAATCGAAGACAATGTTTTTTTAACGGCGGGCTGTATGTTGCTAACCCACCAAAGGGATCTTTCCAAATATAGGGTTGGAGATTGGGTGGGCGATATGCCCTTTAAAGTGGCAGGAATCCATATTAAAAAGGGGGCTCACATTGGCATAGGGGCGATAATCATGCCGGGGGTCACCATAGGGAAGGGTGCAATAGTGGGAGCCGGTGCGGTGGTAACCAGGGATGTGCCGGACTATTGCGTTGTCGCCGGTTGTCCTGCAAAAGTGATAAGGAGATTTGAAAAATGAAAAGAAGTTTCAAAAGTATACTCATTGGCTTGGCCTCTATTGGGCTACTTACGTTGCTTGTGCTTACTTTAACATCCTGTGGTGGCACAACTAAGCTGAAAATATATGCAGTTTCCGGGAGAGTGGTGACAGATAACGATATGCCTCTTTCGGGAGCTACTGTGCTGCTATACAGATATAAAGTCACTAATGTAGAGCTCATTAATCTGAAAGCAGAGTATCCCAATCATGGTGTAGACACTGCTATGCTTGATGACTTTGACCATAGAACTTCGAAGCCCGTGTATAGCGTTAGTACGGATGGAGATGGGACTTTTGCTTTTCCCAAGGTCGAAAACGGGCTGTACAGAATGGTTTTCTACAAGGAAGGGTATGGATTCAAATACCAAAATAACTTTTTGGTCGATACCAACTTATCCAATATCCAAGCTATGCTCCTGCCGGTATTGGAGCTGCCCCCAGGGATTGCCAGTGATATGAGTTTGGATGATGAAAGAATGTATTTGATTTCGAGGGAAACTATTGTTTTGCCCGGAGTATCAATTTCTGTGGGCAGAAATGTAACAATACTCGTTCATCCCGACCTTAGATTCATTGTCCATGGTAACCTAAGTATTGATGCTGGCACTTCACTTAGGCTGATGTCCTCGGACGCCCTCTACTCCCACACAAATGATAATGTGGTTGAATTTGAGTCTGTGGATTTCGTCGGCCAAAATAATCAAGTGATCAGAAACCTAAAGGTGACTGACTGCTTACTGGGATTGAGGATTTCAAACTCAAACGATGTCTTGGTGACCAATGTCTATCTCAACTCTCCCTATCAGGGTATGGCTGTAACAGCAACATCAGGGTTTTCTATCAAGAATAGCTGCTTCACCGGCTCTCAAGATATGGTGAGGGCGGCTCTTGGTATTGAGCATAGCTCCAATGTGCTACTTGAAAAGAATGTTTTTAGGGGCAATGCAATGGGAGCGCGCATCGGCTTTAGTCCCAATGTGGTAGTGAGGAACAATTACTTTGCCGACAACTCTGTATTTGACTTTGGATTTGATCAGGATGCCCAAGGACTGGTAGAGTATAATACCTTCAGATCTTCCAATATAGCAATTGACAACTATCGCGGACAGATGGTTGCTAAATATAACGATATTGAAGCTAAAATTGGTATCTATGCATACAGAGTCAATGCTACTCTGACTGCAAACCACAACAATCTCAACTGTTCCCAGTACGGGATAAAGTCCCAGTGTATGTATTACAACTCGGACGTTGTGTATCTGGATTGTAAAAGAAACTACTGGAATACCACCAGTTTGGAGACTATTATGGGTCTGATTTACGACAGAAACAATGAAAGTGAAAGCGATGAAAACTATCATCTGCTAAAAACGATAATCGAATTTCAGCCTATCAGTACCAAGCCCAATCAGGCAGGGGCTTATAACGACTGATGAATATACTGATAGACGTTAACCACCCGGCCCAGGTTCACTATTTTAGAAACCTGTACCGAGAGCTGTCTGGAGAGCATAAGGTGTTTTTCAGCAGCAAAGAGGTTCCCATTATCGATGGTTTGTTTCGGGCTTATGAGATTCCTTATTATTCCTATGGCAAGAAAAAGGACAGTATGGTTCAAAAGGCTATCAGCCAAGTCAGGTACAATGTAGAGTGTCTCAGGTTGCAAAGGAAGCTGAATATCGATATTGCCCTTGGCTCTTCTGCCTCCAATGTGCATGCGGCTCTTTTTACCCAAGCCATTTCTATAGCTACCACCGATAGTGACCTCGCAGTGCTGCCATTTGCTGCCAAGTTTGTTTATCCTTTTGCAGATTATTTGATGACGCCGGAAACCCTGGCGTTTCAAAAACATAAAAAGCAGATCTGTTATCCTGGCTATCAAGAATTGGCTTACTTGCATCCCAATAGGTTTACCCCAGATCCCGAAGTCTTGTCCTTGTGTGGATTGAAGGAGGGAGAGCCTTATTTTGTGCTGAGATTTACCGCGTTTAAGGCCCATCACGATATTGGTATGTACGGTCTTTCAAGAGAGCAAAAGTGGGATTTAATCAGGCTATTGGAGTCCCATGGCAGGGTTTTGATAACTACCGAGGTAAATGATCCGGAATTTGTAAAGTATCATATCCCCTTGGCACCCGAGAAAATGCATTCTCTGCTTTATTATGCTTCCATGCTGGTATGCGACAGCCAGACGATGACCACCGAAGCCGCAATATTGGGTACCCCTGCATTCAGATGTAATACTTTTGCGGGGAAACTGACGGTCATCGAGGAAATCGAAAAGTATTATGATCTTGCCTATAGCTACTACCCGAGACATTTTAACTGGATGTTGAAAAAAATCGGCGAGGTTCTAAGTGACAAAGACTATAAACAAAAGTGGTCTGAGAAGAGAAAGGCTCTTTTGAGGGATAAGATAGATGTTACGGCATTTTGGGCTTGGATGCTTGAAAATGCTCCTGGCTCATTGGAAGCAATAAAGGCAAAGAAAGTAGATTTTGACCGGTTCAGATAAGTATTGCTTCCAAGCTTATTCCAATAAATTGTAGGACATAGGAAAAGGAACCCCTTTTCCTATGCTATTATATGATTTAAGCTACGGATTTAAAAAGAAAAATCAAATCAATAGAGGAACACTATGTTCAAGGACAAAACAATCATTATTACGGGTGGAACCGGCTCATTCGGTAATGCAACCTTAAACCGATTCCTGGATTCTGACATCAAGGAGATTCGCATATTCAGTCGCGACGAAAAGAAGCAGGATGATATGCGCAAGCTGTATAAAAACGACAAAATCAAGTTTTATATCGGGGACGTGCGTGACTATGATAGCATTTTCAACGCCATGGCGGGTGCGGACTATGTATTTCACGCTGCGGCTCTCAAGCAAGTGCCGTCCTGTGAGTTTTTCCCGGTGCAGGCGGTAAAGACCAATATCCTGGGTGCGGAAAACGTGCTCCGTGCTGCTATCGCCAACAAGGTCAAGAAGGCAATCGTGCTCTCTACGGACAAGGCAGTTTACCCTGTCAATGCCATGGGGATGAGTAAGGCGCTGATGGAGAAGGTGATGGTTGCCTATTCACGTCAGCAACCCCAAAATGGAACGGTATTATGTGGCACGCGCTATGGGAACGTGATGGCGTCACGTGGTTCAGTGATTCCTTTGTTTATCGAGCAGATTAAGGCAGGGAAACCAATCACGGTTACCGATCCCGAGATGACCAGATATCTGATGTCTCTGGAAGAGGCGGTGGAACTGGTGGTCTTTGCCTATCAAAATGGAGTACCGGGCGATATCTTTGTGCAAAAGTCGCCTGCTTCCACGATCATCGACCTCGCCCAAGCCCTGATAGAGCTCTTTGAGGCCAAAACTGAGATCAAGATTATTGGTACCAGGCACGGCGAAAAGAAGCATGAAACATTGGTCAATAGAGAAGAAATGGTGAAGGCAATAGATCTTCCGGGATATTTCCGCATCCCTGCAGATACCAGAGACCTGAACTATGACAAGTACTTCAGCGATGGGCAGGCAAAGCTGGCGGAAGCAGAGGACTATACTTCTGAGAATACTTACAGGCTGAGCATTCCGGAGATCAAAGAGAAATTGCTTTCACTGCAGTATGTGAGAGATGAATTAGCGGCTCGTGGATGAGCGCGGGGTTCACTAGAGCGAGGTCAAAGCTCTTTACGATCCAAAAAACGGGAGGATAAGAAAGTGATAAGAATAGGTATTACCGGTCAAGCCGGTTTTATTGGTACACATCTGTTTAATACTTTGAGCTTGCATAAGGATAAATATGTTACGGTGCCCTTTGAGGATAGTTTTTTTGATACTGAAGCTACTTTAGATGATTTTGTGCAGCAATGCGATGTAATCGTTCATTTGGCGGCCATGAACAGGCATAGTGATGCCAACATCCTGTATAAGACCAACATCGAATTGGTGCAGAAGCTCATCAATGCGATGGAAAGGACGCGGAGCAAACCATACGTGATTATGAGTTCATCTCTGCAAGAAGAAAGAGACAACCTCTATGGCCGCTCAAAACGTGAGGGGAGAGAGCTCTTCAATCGGTGGGCAGACAGAAATGATGCTGCCTTTACAGGCCTGATCATCCCGAATGTGTTTGGGCCCTTTGGCGTGCCTTTTTACAATTCCGTGGTTTCCACCTTTTCTCATCAGGTTGCTACAGGGCTGGAACCCAAGATTGAAGTGGATGCAGAACTGAAGCTGATCTATGTGGGTGATCTGGTGAAGAAAATCATGGAGTTGGTAGATGAGGGCAGTTCAAGGCAAAGATGTATTGAAGTGGAGCATACCGCACAGCATAAGGTAAGCGAGCTCCTGGCCAAGCTCAGGGGCTACAAAGAGTTATACATGGACAAGGGCATTTTCCCAGACCTTTCTGACTGGTTTGAATGCTGTCTGTTCAATACCTTCCGTTGCTACATTCCCTCAGGACACTTCCCTGCGAAATACACCCAACACTCTGATCCCAGAGGAGTGTTTGTGGAAGTAATGAAGTTTTGTTCAGGCGGACAGGTCTCATTTTCTACCACCGTCCCCGGCATTACCAGAGGGAACCACTTTCACATCCGCAAGGTGGAAAGATTTGCCGTTATTAAGGGCAAAGCATCTATCAAGCTGCGCAAATACAGAACCGATGAAGTGATAGAATACGTCTTGGACGGCTCAGAACCTGCTTATGTGGATATGCCGGTCTGGTATACACATAACATCACCAATATCGGCGATACCGAGCTGTTAACCATGTTCTGGATCAACGAGTTTTACGATCCCGAAGACCCGGACACATACTATGAGGAAGTGTGAAAAGGAGGAGAAAATGCTGAAAGTAATAACAGTGGTTGGTACCCGGCCGGAGATCATCCGGCTGGCGTGTGTGATCCAACTCTTTGATAAATATACAAGTCACATCCTGGTGCATACGGGCCAGAACTACGATTATGAGCTGAATGAGATATTTTTTGAAGACTTGCAGCTTAGAAAACCGGACTACTTCCTCAATGTGGATACCTCCTCGCTGGGACGTGTTTTGGGAGAAACGCTGATCGGGATCGAGGAAGTAATGCGCAAGGAAAAGCCGGATGCCATGCTGATCCTGGGCGATACCAATGCCAGCATTGCGGCCATCATGGCAAAACGCATGCGCATCCCCATCTATCATATGGAAGCAGGAAACCGCAGCTTTGATGCCAATGTGCCGGAAGAGATCAACCGGAAAATGATCGATCATATTGCTGATTTTAATCTGGTTTATACTGAGAATTCCAGACGTCACCTGCTGGCAGAAGGGTTGTCGCACCGCAGGGTGTATTTGACGGGCTCACCAATGTTTGAGGTTTTAAATCAATATCTGCCCAGAATAAAAGAGTCTAAGGCTCTTGAGGAACTGGATTTGGAGGCAAGAAAGTATTTTCTGGTCTCCGTGCATAGGGAAGAGAATGTGGATTATCCGGAAAACCTCAAGGCTATTGGCAAGGTGCTGAACACCTTGGCTGAAACCTATCAGTATCCAATTGTCGTCAGCACTCATCCCAGGACTAGGAAAAGAATAGAGATGCTGGATGGCTTCGTCTTCGATCCACTGATCAGGTTTCTTAAGCCCTTCGGCTTCCTGGACTATAACTATCTGCAAATGAATGCTAAGTGTGTGATTTCCGATAGTGGCACAATTAGCGAAGAAAGCTCAATTCTCAAGTTTCCTGCAATTACTATCCGCAATTCCATGGAGCGCCCGGAAGCTATTGATGCCGGAACCATTATCCTGACGGGCTTCAATCCCCAGACTGTATTGGATTCCATCAAGTTGGTGGTAGATGAAAATGCCGAGTATGAAAGGATCTGTCCAGAGTATGAAGTTACAAATACCTCCATGAGGGTTCTGAAACTGGTGATGGGAACGGCAAGACTGCATAAGCAATGGAGCGGACTCTACTAATGGGGATGACGTTTGTTTGACAGCATAATCACAACGCTCCTGAAACACTCCTATAGAGGAGAGTTTAGATTCAGCGTCTCAGATGCCATTTTCAACGAGATGGTGGCAAAGAAGCTGAACATACCCGGGATTGCGGCAATTGATATTGCGAGTATGCACAAATACCTGCAAGCCAGGGTCTATCTTGGGCTCAGCCGCAAATATTCCTTCAAGATAGATATCAAACTGGAGTATGATGGCTTCAGAGCAGGCAATAAAACGGCAGTGCTTGTCTTCAATTGGGCTTGCCCCAAACTGGTAAAAAAAGTTGTCTTGCCCCGCATTGAAAAACTGGAATTCATATCCACCCGAGATGGAAAACTGTCCTTGGATTTATACAAGACCAAGTCCCTGCAGGACAATGAGCAGATAATGGGAATCTTGAGTACTCTACGCCACCTTGAGGTTGGTTTTAGCCCCGGCGTGGTGGCGTTCAGAGCGAAGCTGTTGAATGATAGGCGAGAGGGGTGAGGCGCTTGCTTTCGGGTTGCTCACATTTTCTCATCGAAATTATGGATGGTGCCGACGTGCGGGATACTTGCCTGGCTAACTTTATTTGGAAACATTTGACATGGCCCTGCACCGGCCTGCCAGGTAAAGAGATATGGCGTTTTGGTGAACGGTGTTTCTGCCTTTTAGGTGAGGTCGTCAGGGTATATTATAGGAGGGGAGGCCGGTAGGGCCGGTAGTTGGTTTTTCCACGAATGCACACGAACCTGTCGGAGAGGGAGAGAGTGAGAGACCGAGAGAGGGAGAGAAGCTGACGCAGGTGATGGAGGGTAGGGTCAAGACTAAAATAAAGCGAGTCCACAGGCAAAGGGATTTTTCCACGGATGCACACGAATGGGCACGGATGATGGGGCAGCATCTCTGGCAGTGGCAAATGAGCGGTATTAATGAATAATAGAAACATCATCAAACATCTCTTCTGGATTTGGTTGATCTTGCTCCTGTTTCTCAATGTACTTCCAATAAACTTGGGCTTTGGGAGCGATGGGCAGCAGTTGAGTGGGCAGAAGGTGTTTGCCCTTCGTTTGGAT
>JGI24499J29688_1001132_pt1 | contig 29904 bp, 16 predicted proteins | sample BioPla1RNA2_FD_29688 | JGI IMG/M metagenome (IMG submission 29688)
CTCCTATTTTGCTTGGAGAATCCCAGAGAAGATAGAGAGAGATATAGTTACTGGCTGCTGCTCAAAGACTGAATGTTCTTACCCGTTTTTGGGTGAGCAACCAGAGGCGAGCTGAGCCGCAATGCCAAGCGGGTTTTAGCTTGGTATAGCGGTTCTGCTCATCCAATGTCAAAGACCAAGTGGTATATCATGTGCCATCCGGTAAATAGAACCTTAGGATTCTTTACTTTGAGGAGGTAGAGATGAAAAACCTGCGCTTAGTTGCCCTTACGTTCCTGTTTTTGAGCGTGATTTTGAGTTTAGCCGCACAGAACGACTCTGCTCCGAGCGGTTACATTTATACTTGTCAGGATATCTATTTGGGATTCCGGGCAGCGAGATCAGTTTTCTTGTGCGCAGACCAGAGTGTGGTAGTTATCAGCGAGTTTGAAGTAGATGATTGTGGGTTGCACCCCGGTTATTTGATGACCAGGCTTGACCCTGAGGGCAATTTATTGTGGGAAACGCAATTACATTTTGGCTATTATACAACAGTTGCCCTGGTGGATGTCGATGCCGATGGTAACATATACTACATATCCACGGAACCGGAGGAAATTCGTCTGTATAAAAAAACCGACAGTGGAACAACCGGAGTTGGCGGGCCAATTACTCCACCCGCTGCCACCTATTTTAACAAGGCTTTGCGCACCGGCGAGGGCGATATCGTGGCAATTGGCAGAAGAGGATCGAACCATGATCCCCAGTGGGCTGCCTGTTATTATCGATTTTCTGCCCAGGGAGACACACTTGCTGCCGCTTATTGGCCGGGTTCATGTGGGGCAGAGGCTTATGATTTGGCTTTGCTGGATAATGGCAATCTGCTTATCGCCTGCTATCTAAACGGTGACTCTCATTCTCTCTTGGAGGTGAGTCCGGATGGTGAAATCATCAGCACCTACGACGTTCCTATGTCATTTGATCATAGTGCCACTATCAGCAGAGAACCTAATGCGCAATCTTGCTTAATTGCTTATACTACCGACGACAACGTCTCTATAGGCAGGTTTGATGGCAATGGTTTGGAGTATCTCTTCACTGTTCCCAACAGTGTTATAGGTAAAGTATGCTCGATGGTTGTGACGGCAAACAACATCTTTCTTTGCGGTAAACGAGGGTTCTATGAAGGGGTATTGGTTAAACTGGATCCGGCTGGAGAAGTGGAGTGGGCTTGGTATCAACCGGGCGATAATAATACCTTTTGTCAACAGTGGGCCTCAGAATCAAAATTATTGCTGGCTGTCGATCATACCGGATGCGCTTATTGGTCTTGGGGAGGAGTCACTTCACAACAGGTGATAGTCAAACTTCTGCCCAATGGACAGGTGGCAAATCAGGACGAAGTGCAAGTTCCCGCAGCGAATCTGCTCACCGCCTACCCCAATCCCATGAAAAACCACCTGGCCATCAAGACCGATCCCTCGCTGCGTGATGATAGTGTAAATATCTACAACATCCGGGGTGAGCTGATACACCGCCTCAAATTATCAGACGGAGAAACGCTTTGGGACGGTAAAGACAGTTCCGGGCACGACTGCGCCAGCGGCATATATCTCTTGCGAAGCAATAATGAGAAGAATCAGGTAAAGAAAATCAGCAAAATCAATTAGGGGGGGGGATAAGATGAAACAATTACTCACCACTATTTTCCTGCTTGGACTTATTAGTTCATGTCTGGGGACATTTATCATCAATAGAACTATAACGGTTGATGCAAGTACTTTGGCTGCAATGAGAGGTAGTGTCTCAAGGGTTGGTGTAAAATAGGTGAGCGTTTAGACTAAAAAGGTTGAGCCGGTTCCCACTCTTTATTTTATGCTTCTCACCCAAACGAATCATCAAGGGAGAATCAAATGACTCAATAAGTGGAAATACAGGCTGTTATGAAAAATGAGGGAATGCCTTTTTTAAAATAAAGCTTGACAAGATAGTTAAGCCGTAGGTAAATGCACTTGTATTGCAAATGCACCTCGTAGAATGTGTTAGTGGGGACTACTTGTGAGATCCCTACGAGCGATGATTGGTAGAAGTGGGAACAAGTCCTGCTTTTGCCGGTCAGTAACCCCTAAGCGCACCTTGGGAGGTGAGCGATGAAGAAGAAGTTGTATGCAATGGCACTTTGCGTTGTATTTGGTGTAGCACTTTTCGCTGGTGGTGGCGACACTGACCCACCGACAGGCCGTTTTTTAGTTAGCGATCGTATATGGTGCTGTTGAAATGATAATAACTAAACTTAAAGAACATAAAGGAATCCACTTTTAGGAGGTATATAATGAGAAGGACCTTTGTTATTATACTTTTGTGCCTCTACACCGTCTCCTTTTGGGGCCTTGAAGTGGGAGGCCATATCAGCAGTGATACTACCTGGTCTCCTGCCGACAATCCCTATCTCATTACCTCGTTCCTCTATATTGATGCGGGGGTGACGCTAACCATCTTGCCCGGAGTTCAGGTTCAGTCTATTGGAGCACCACTGAGCGACATTTATAACTTCAAGTGGACGAACAACCGTGAGCCACGTGCGAAGATGATTATTGTCAATGGCACCATCAATGCCGTTGGAACCTCTGACAGCCCCATCACCTTTGATAAGAGTCAGGCAGACCCACTCTACAGATGGGGCGGTATTCACCTAAACCCCGGAGCACCTATATCCACCTTTAAACACTGTGAGTTCCGCAATGCCTTTTTCTGTGACTTTGTCCCAGGTGACTGGTCTATAGGTGCGCTTGATTTTGATAACGGCTTCATTAATGTCCGTAGCTGTACTTTCGAGAATAACCAATGTGCCATGCGCACCGGTTTTTTACAGAGTGATATCCTGCTGTATGATTGCAGATTTATCATCTCCAGGAATGATACAATGCCCGCACCATTTGCCGGTGGGCCTGGTTTTTTCGGTATCAGTGCCGCACCCGAGCCAGAACCTGAGCAGCATTATAAGGTAATTGTAGCCAGGTGCTACTTTTCCGGACATTCGCCAATTGGGTTATTTGGATACTATATGGATGTTTTATATCTGAACAACATTATTGACAATTCTGTAAGTTTAGAAGACGTAGAGCAGAGGAGGGTCGATTTAAGGCGTGGTTCAAGAAGCAGTTACGGGAATGTGCAGATTAATGGTAAGGGCGGATTAGGTTGCTATACACCGACTCCTGCGGATACAGCCTTTGCGCGCAGAAATAGGCTCTTAAAAAGTGCAGATGCTCCCCCTCTAAATACCCCAATTACAATTGCCGGAAGAGGATATGGTATATCCCATGTGTCAGACAACTACCTATCCGGTACTGTAAGTGTGCACGCCCCTCAAGCAAATGCTACCACCTTACTCGTCTATAATAACGTCGTAGAAAGCTGCTATCCGGGTGAAACTGTGTTAATCGAAAATCTTGGTTCTACTGACCATGGTGGGCAGGTGAGGATTTTTAATAATTTATTCAGATACACTGGGGACTACCAGTATCCTGTATGCGTTGTGTCACGGAATACAGCACCCTTAATATACAACAACCACATCTTGAATTATCATACTCTGCAAAGTTCACTTGATGCTAATGAGGTCTATACAAACAACATCATAGATTGCAGGAGATGGACTTTGGGAGGCATATCGGTAGAACATCATCCTCTGATGATCAACAATTGTCTTTATCCGTATATGGCGCTGACAGGTAGCTGGAGCTCATTAGTGGATGGTGGTGGGAATATTATAGCATATCCCCATTTCCTTGACCCCCTGAATGATGACTATCGGATCTCTTACGAATCCCCCTGCATTGATAGCGGTGTGAATCTTCCTGATCTGCCTGATTTCGATCTCCAATATCATAAGCGTGCTGTATCGGCCACAGGAGATGGCCCACAAATAGTTGATATTGGCGCTTATGAGTATGGCTCTGTGTATATTGGTGGGATACAGGGTTACGTCTATGATGCGGTGACGAACCTACCCGTTGATTGTGTGAAGATCGAGATCTTGGGCACGCTTCCGGAGTTCAGCGATACGCTTGGCTTTTTCCAGTATCCGACCGGTGCGGGGACATATACGGTGAAGGCAAGCCGTTGGGATTATCAGGATATGGTTATCCCGGGTATTGAGACGGTTTTGGGAGAGGAAACGCTCTTGAGCATTCCGCTTGTGCCGGATTATGTAGCCAATGATGATCAGATTCAGGCCCCGTTGGCTGCGGATTTTGGTCTGCAAAACTATCCCAACCCCTTCAACCCAAGCACCACTATCGCGTTTATTGCTCCTGAGTCAGGCGATGTGAGGTTGTCTATCTTCAATATCAAAGGCCAAAAGGTGAGAGATTTACATAGCGGTTCAGTGGCAAAGGGGCATCATACCGTTACCTGGGATGGTTTGGATGATAGAGGCATAGCTGTGAGCTCGGGCGTCTTTTTTGTGCGGATCGAGATGAATGGCAAGTCCCAAGCTCACAAGATGGTGCTGATGAAGTAGTCCATACGTAGATTGCGAGGCACTGCCGGTTTTGCACGGCAGTGTCTCAAAGGTTGGTGTAAAATAGGTGAGCGTTTAGGCTAAAAAGGTTGAGCCGATTCCTACTCTTTATTTCATGGTTCTCACCCAAACGAATCATCAAGGGAGAATCAAATGACTCAATAAGTGGAAATACAGGCTGTTATGAAAAATGAGGGAATGCCACATAGAATATATCCTTTGACAAAAAAGCCTCCAAAATCATACTGCCATCTATGATCAATATGGAGTGTCACAATGTCCTTTGTCCATTTACATAACCACACACAATACAGTCTTTTGGATGGAGCTTGCCGGGTCGACCGCATGGTGAGCCTGGCCAAGGAATACGGTATGCCCGCGGTTGCCATCACGGATCACGGCAATTTGTTTGGTGTGATAGACTTTTATAAGACGGCCAACAGAGCGGGGATCAAGCCCATCATCGGCATCGAAGCCTATATTATAAATGGCGAGCTGGGCTCGGAGCAAAGCAAGCAGGATGTGCGTTTTCATCTGGTGCTTTTGGCCAAAAATCTGCAGGGTTACAAGAATTTGATGAAGCTCTCGTCTATTTCCTACACCGAGGGTTTTTATTATAATCCACGTATCAATAAAGCGCTTTTGGAGAAATATCACGAGGGTCTGATCTGCTTGAGCGCCTGCGTCAAGGGCGAAATTCCGCATCTATTGAGAAATGGCAGAAAGCAACAGGCCAGGGAAGCGGTGCAGTGGTATCTGGATCTGTTTGGCGAGGACTACTATTTGGAGATTCAGGATCACGGCTTGGAAATAGAAGCAGAAGCGATGCCGCAGGTGATAGAGCTGGCAAAGGAAATGAATGTGCCGCTGGTGCTGACCAACGACTGTCACTACCTGCATCAGGAAGACCATGAGGCGCATGACATCCTGCTCTGCATCCAGACGCAAAAAACATTCGACGATCCGCAGCGGATGCGTTACAACACGCAGGAGCTGTATTTCAAGAGTGCGGAGGAGATGAAAAAGCTCTTCCCGGATCATCCCGAGGCATATGAAAACACGCTGCGCATTGCGGATAAGATAGATTTGGAGCTCAAGTATGACCATTTCCTTTTGCCCGAGATAGAGACGCCGCCGGAGTATCCGGATATGGGGTCTTATTTGCGGGCGCTGTGCGAGGAAGCGGCCAAGGAAAAGTATCCTGATATGACGCCTGAGATCAGGGAACGGATTGATTTTGAGCTGGATGTGATCCACAGGACGGGCTTCGATGGCTACTTCTTAGTGGTGCAGGATCTGATCAACAACGCCATCAAACAGGGTGTTCCGGTGGGGCCGGGGCGCGGTTCGGCTGCAGGGAGCATCGTTTCCTACCTGCTGGGCATCACTCTGGTAGACCCAATCAAATATGGTCTGCTCTTTGAAAGATTCCTCAATCCGGATCGTATTGGTATGCCGGATATAGATATAGACTTTTGTGCGCAGGGACGCGGCAAGGTGATAGACTACGTGGTGCAGAAATACGGACGCAACAGCGTGACGCAGATCATCACCTTCGGTACTTTGGGCGCCAAAACCGTGATTAAAGACGTGGCGCGGGTGTTAGGCGTACCGGCCAGTGAAGCCAATGAAATCACCAAGCTCATCCCCGGTATGAACAAGGGTTTGGAGGATGTGTATGCCACCGAGATCGACTTTGCCAATCTCGTAGACAGCAAGCCCATCTATCAGACCATCTACAAGCATGGCGTGGTGTTGGAGGGTTTGGTGCGCCATACGGGTATTCATGCGGCGGGCGTGGTGATTGCGCCGGGCGATCTCACGGATTATGTTCCCCTGGCTACCAACACCCCGAAAGATGGCGAGACCTGCGTTTTGGTGCAATATGAGGGCAAGTGGCTGGACGAGCTGAAGCTGCTGAAAATGGATATTTTGGGGCTGAAGACACTCACTTTGATCAAGGCAACGACAGACCTGGTGAAGAAATACCACGGCGTGGACATCGACGTCAACAAGCTCGAGCTCGACGATAAGAAGGTGTATCAACTGATGAGCAAGGGCGAGACGGATGGCGTGTTTCAATTTGAATCCGACGGTATGCGCAAGTATCTGATGGAGCTCAAGCCCACGGCTTTTGAAGACCTGATCGCCATGGTGGCGCTGTTCCGTCCGGGGCCGATGCGGTTTATCGGCACTTTCATCGCCCGCAAACACGGCCGCGAAAAGGTGGAATATGACCATCCCATCATGCAAAAAACTCTGGAAGAGACCTATGGCGTGACGGTTTATCAAGAGCAGGTGATGCGCATTTCCAGGGAGATGGGCGGCTTAACCAGAGGCGAGGCGGATACCCTGCGCAAGGCGATGGGCAAGAAAGATGCGCGGCTGATGCAGAAATTTGAGAGCAAATTCAAGGAGGGAGCGCAGTCCCGCGGCGTGAGCGAGAGGATTGCGAGCAAGGTTTGGGAAGATTGGAAGCAGTTTGCGCAGTATGCATTCAATAAAAGTCATGCCACCTGTTATGCCCTGGTGGCCTATCAAACCGCATGGTTGAAGGCGCATTATCCCGTGGAATTTATGGCAGCGCTGCTTTCTCTGGAAGACAACCCGGATAAAATCCCCGTGCAGATCGGCGTGTGCAGGGATATGGGCATCAATATCATCCCTCCCAATATCAACCGCAGCATCAGCGAGTTCAGCGTGCACGGCAAAGAGGTGCTTTTCGGCTTGAGAGCCATCAAAAACCTGGGTGAAGCGGCGATGAGCTGCATCATCGAAGAGCGCGAGAAAAACGGTCCCTTCACCAGCCTCTTCAATTTCTGCAAACGGCTGGACGGCGTTGCGGTGAATAAAGCGGTGCTGGAAAGCCTGATTGCCAGCGGTGCGATGGATGAGCTGGAAGGCAGCCGCGCCCAGAAATGGGAAAGCATAGAAACCGCACTGGCCTTCAGCTCCGGCGAGCAGCGCGAAAGACGCAAAGGCCAGATCAGCCTCTTTGATATCATTGCCGAAGATGATGAGAAGGAATATGAGCCGCCACTGCCGGAGATCGAAGAATGGGGCTTTATCCACAGATTGGTAAAGGAAAAAGAGGTGCTGGGATTTTATATGAGCGGCCATCCTTTGGACCACTACAAGTATGCGGTAAAGTGTTATACCACAAACTGTACGGATATCAATGAGGAGACCACCAGCCCCAAGACAGAATTGGTGCTCTGTGGCGTGGTGACGCAGATCAGTAAAAAGCGGGATAACAAGGGTAACCGGTTTGCCTTCGTGCAGTTTGAAGACCTTTCCGGCCGCTTTGAGGTGCCGCTTTTCAACCGCTACTATCAGGAATACTTCGATCTCGTTTCCGGAGACCTGATCCTGGGCATCGTGGGAACCCTCTCCACCTACAATAACGGGATGGACGAGATGGTAAAGATGGTGAGGATCAATCCCAAGCGAATCTTCCCCATAGAAGAGCTGCCCAAAAACGTGAGCGGCGAGCTGCACCTGAATATGCCCAAGGAAAAGATGAGCCAAAGCTTTGTGGACGAGCTCAAGAAATGTATGGATAGGTCCAAAGGCAACTTTGGCATCAAGATGCGCTTTGTGGGTGAAAAAGATGAGTTTACGCTGCATTCCGAGCGCAGGTTTTTCCCGGATAATGAGTTTCTGGGATGGTTGGACAAGCAAAAGATCAAGTTTTCTGTTGCAATGGGGGTAAACAATGAAAACAGCTATTAGCCTCTTGGTTCTACTGCTCATTTGTGGGGCGTTTTGGGCTCAGGAAGTGGTGTTTGAGCACTACGAGAGCGGCACCGATATCTGGGTGCTGGTTCCCTATAGCAGTATTTCCTTTAAAAAGGGGATGGACTATGCAGACTGTCAGCTTTCCCTGGAGATCAAAGGCGAAAAGAAGAAACAAAAGGCCTCGTTCTCGTCCAAATTGCACATTCCCAAGCGGGATTGGCTGCAGGATACGGCTATTCCGGTGAAGTTCACAGCCGCTTTGGCGAAGGATAGCTATAAGCTCACCCTGCAGCTGCGTAATCTCGACCTGGGCAAGAAGGTAAAGATAAGCCGCAACTTCAGCCTGGGAGATTATACGCCTATTGGAGAGGCATGGGTGTTGGCGGAACGAGAGGAACAGCGCTTTTTGCCCGGGGATTTGGCAGCTCTTGATGAAGGGCTCAGCAGCTGCGTGATCTCGCAGAAGTTTTCCATCGCAGTGGACAGCCTGAGCGTGGAGGTGGGGGGTCAGATCTGGGTCTACCATGCTCCCCAAGACGAAATCCAGATAGACCTGCTGGAGCAGGTGCCGTTTTCCACGCCGATCATCGTCACCATTCACGAAGGGAATATCCGTTATAAGACCAATCCCTTTACCTATAGCCCCTGGTTTGCCTACAATTTGCGCTACAGCTACCAGGATCAGGTTCAGCAGATCCGTTTTATCGCCAACCAAAATCAATATCATGACCTGATGGCCCTGAAGGGAGATGAGATAGCGCAGGGGATAGAACTCTTCTGGCAAAGCATGGACCCCAGCCCGGGAACGGTGCGCAATGAGGCGCGGGAGGAGTTTTGCAATCGCGTCATTATCGCCGATGAAAGATTCAAACTTCATAAAAAGTTGAAGGGTTGGGCCTCCGATCGTGGTAGAATATATATAAAATATGGCGAACCGGACTATGTAAGCCACCCGGACCCCATACCCGAGCGCAGCTATCCCACCATCGTGTGGAGCTACCAACGGGATAAAAAGGAGTTTATCTTCGTGGATTACAGCGGTTATGGCCAATATACACTATGGAACAAAGATGAAGAATTTGACTAAAAGCCTTTTACTATGCGCTCTGCTGCTGCTGAGCGTGACGCTTGTGGCTCAAAACAAGCTGAATATGGCCGTGCATGAACTGCGGTTCAAAGACGCATCAGGCCACACTTTGCTGCACATTGACTACCAGATTCCCTATCGCAATCTGGTCTTTATGGCACAGGAGAATGGCTATTTTGCCACGGTGGATGTGAGCGTCAGCATCCCCAGAGGTGATTCTTTGATCGTGATCAAAGACCTTTTGGACAACGTGGGCATCACCAACAAACACGATGCCACCTCCGGTAAATCACATATAAACAGGGTGAGCTTCCTTTTGGATAAATCTGTGGACAGACTCTATTTCAAAGCGGAAGACCTCAATTCCGGGGATGTGTTTACCTGGCCCATTGATGGGCGGCCTCTGGATGAAGAGGAGCTGCTGAGCGATATTCAACTCTGCTCGGTAGTGGTGCCCGACAGCATCTCCGTGAGCAAGTTCCGCAGAGGAGACGTCCTCTATAAGAGTGAGCCGTCCTTGATCTTCGATAAAAACATCCTGGAAAACGTGCACCTCTACCTGGAAACCTACGTCCCTGAACGGCTGCAGGGCACAGGGCTGATGAACCTGTATATAGAAAAGGACAGCCTCATCATCAAAGACGACTACTTTGACATCAGCCTCGATGCGCCGCAGAAGGCTCTGCACCTGCAAATCCCCACCGGGGAGCTGGAGGCGGGATCCTATCAGGGAACCCTGAGCCTGCAAATCGGGGATAGCCTGCAGGAAAAGGAGTTTGACTTTTTCATCACGGAAAAGGGAGAACCGCTCTATTTCCTGATGGCAGACCCTGAGGAAGAACTGCAACTGCTGAGATACTTCACCGCCGGAGCTACGCCCCTGGATTGGAGCCGCTATGACGAAATCACCAAAAAGCGCTATCTCTCCAGCATTTGGAAATACCTGGGCTCAAGTGCCGGACTGAGCACGGAGTCGATCCTGGCCATTGTGGAAGAGCGGGTGGAGCATGCCAACGCCCATTTCAGATACTTCAAAGATGGTTGGAAAACCGATATGGGGCGCATTTACATCCGCAACGGAGCGGCAGACGACGTGGAAAAGGATGTGATCCAGGAGCTCACGCGCTATGTGAGCAAAGATTATCAGATCTGGAAATACCGGGGCAAGGTAAGAGCCGTCTATGTGTTTGTGGACGTGCAAATGAACGGCAATTATCAGCTGATTTATGTGCGTGGCGACGAAATGGAGAGCAGCCGGCCCGATTTCAGGCGGTATTTGGGTGATGACTTCGATCTGTCAAAGTTGGATTAGTTAATGTTTTATGACATTGTTAACGCTTTTTATTATACTCAAAAACAGGGTGAAAAGCATCAGGGAAATGCTTGATACTAAAGGTGTTAGTGCGCTTGTCCTCAAAAACCAGGATGATGTCGAAGCGAGATTCATGCTTGACAAAATTTGGGCTCTGATTAATGTATACCAATGCTGCCTGAGTAATGTGATATCTCTTGCGACGAGTTATCGTTTGCAAGGCGGCGTCTATAGAGTGGAATCGGCGCGTCTTCACTTCAACGAAGACGAGGTGTGTATCGTTATGAACAATTATGTCAATTTCCCCATTTTTGGTGCGGAAATTCTTGCTCAGCAGCGTGTATCCCTTACTAACAAGGTATTTGGCTGCGAGTTCTTCGCCTAAGCGGGAGATTTGATATGGTGAATTTTTATCCATGGATCAAGAAAATACTTGACGTAAATCCCGTCAATTATAATTTGAATCCAGTAACTACTAAACAAAAAAAACTAACAATCACCGAAAGGTGGAGGGAAGTATGAGAAAAGTATTATTTAGTGCACTTGTAATGACATTTCTGGCAGGGATGCTGTTTGCAGCTCCTTTTCAGACGTTAGGTATGCTACGCACACCTGATGCATATGTCTTGCCTCATAAGGCAGCAGAGTTTTTGTTGGTTGGCTACTATAGAGACGTAGTTAAACCATCATATGTTGATATGGACAAGTTTGGTCAATTCGTTCCCTATGGCATGGTTGGTGTAGGGCTCTGGGATAGGGCCGAGCTCGGTCTTTTCGCTGGAGACAAGCAGTTTTTCTTCAACCTGAAGATTAAGGTTATTGAGGAGACTTTGCGCATGCCACAGTTCTCTATTGGTATGGACAATATCCTCTCCAGTGTTCAGCACCACAGAGCTCAGGACTATGGCCCGGAATCTGGCTGGTACTATGCTACGCATCCGGATAAGACAGACTACGAATACTACTCACCTTATGCAGTGCTGTCAAAGCAAGTGGTCATCGGCAACACAAACTGGATGTTCAACATTGGTGGCGGAGCAAACCGCTTCACGGGTCAAGTACCCCGTTCAAGGTTTTTCAACGGTATGTTTGCCTCAATCGAGTTTTCACCCTTCAAAGACTTCTTTATCCAGGGCGAATACAGCGGACATGACTTCCAGGCAGGTATCAAGTATACCTACAACAACTGGGGTATCAGGTTCGGCGCCCAAGCTATTGAAGACTGGGCCAAAGACAGCGCCTATTCAGGAAACCGTCGTTTTGCTCTGGGAATATCCTATCTCTTTGATAAGTATGCCACGGCCAAACGTCGTCCTGACATCTTGGAACTCGCCCGAGGTGCACAGGCAGCAGAAGAGCCTATCGTCGTAACGCAAGGCGAAGAGCCAATCGGCGAAGTCAGCGTGAGTACCGGCGGCGGAGATATAGGCGTTGAGAGTGGTACCGGCTACAAGGAGCTTTCCCCTGAGGTCAAGGACCTGTTAGGAGAATTGAGAGCACTGCGCGAAGAAAGAGAAAAAGCCCAGAAGGCTTTGCTCGAACTGCGTGAGTGGCTGAAAGACCTCAAAGAATAGATAATTTTGCGTGACATGATTCATGTCAAAACCTAATTTGTGCCCACAGACTTCCCTTGAGAAAAGAGAATCTACTCCAGGCGCAGAACACACTGCGCCTGGTGTAGCATTCTATATTCGGAATCTAAACAATTTAACTTATGGACGATAAGAAGTGAGCAGGGTTATGAAAAAAACTTTTTTATTTGTACTAATTGCCGCTTTAATGCTCTCGGTGTCGAGCTTGGCTGCTGCAGCGTCACCTTACGATCCCGATCCCACATTAAAGGGCATATACCGGACTCCTGAGGTTCGGGCAGCTGTAGCTTTTCTCAAAGACGAGCTGCCTGAACTGATCAAGACAGATCCGGCATTGGCTGCTGAAAAATACGAACAGCATTTTAGAAGCTTGAATCAACTCGATGAGTTTGATGTATTGTATTTGGTTGGGCATTTTTACGCTGTTTCAAATGACGCTCTTTCGGCTTTGAAGTATCTACCTATACTTGCCAACCATCCTCAACTGGGAGAGGATGCAAGGCGCATGGTCAACCTCCTGCTCTACCAGAGGATGATCGTCAATATGCAATCTGAGGATAAAGAGAGTGCAGCAGCTTTCCTGGAAGACGTCATGGAGTCCTTCGATATCGGAAAATACTATCCCACCTATCTCTATCTGTGGACAGACCTCGTGTCCGGCACGGATAGATACTCGGAAGTGGATAGCTACTTCGAGAATTATGACACCAACGAGACTTGGCTCAAAAACCACTTTATCCCCCGCAAAAGTGCCATTATTGGACGTGTAGAGGCTTTGGATCTTGAGGGCTTTTACAACGATCCCAGCGTCGACAATTACCGGGCTTTGCAAGGTCAGATCGATAGCGTGATCGCCGACCTTCAGACACTTTATGAAGAAGCCAGGACGGTGAAAGGCCTGGCCGTATTGGATGTAATCGAAGAGATTTCTGCCAAAGAGATGGATATCCTAAGTGCCCTCAAGGCAAACCTTCTTGAATATACCATCAGCCCGTATATAAGCCTGGAAGCTATCGCTGACCCCGATTTGCCTTTCAGTCAGAATCCGTTCTTTGATGAGTATATGGTGGGTATTAAGTATGTAGAAGCTCTGAAGACGTATCAGCATCTGCTGGCCACTTTCCTGGATACCATCGATAGGTTCTTTGATATTCGCATTGAGCAGTTCCTGCTTGATGATCCGTCTGTCGCAGGCAAAAACTACAGCGACCTGGAACTCGGTCGCCTCATCGATATAGAGAAGAGTATTATCCTCTACACCGATCTGATCGATGTGATCGCTCAGACCATGGAAACAAATGTGTATAAGCAGAGTGACCTCGATCTGGAGCCCTTGCTTATTTACTACAGCGAGCAGTTGGCAGACCTGCAAATCCGCAAAGAGACTTACTTGAGTATGCGCAAACATGAGTCTGACGATGAAGAGATGCTCTTCAATGAATTCATGTTGGAATACTACGGTCTTTACGACGAGCTGGAAGACTGGACTTTGGCGATTGCGGATATCGAAGAAGTTATTATTGCAGATATGATGCTCCGCTACCCCGATGAAATGAAAGAGATTGCGCTGCAGCTCAGGGAAAGGATTCAAGGGGCGGATTTGCAGATCAACCTGGACGGCTATCTCTCACGTGTGCTGAAGAATATAGATTTTATCACGCTGCAGAGCCGCTATCGTCATCTGAACCACCTGGATGCAAAGCGTAAGGCAGACACCACGCTCAGCTTGGAAGAATCCACGCAGGCTTATGAGGATATCCTGGCCCAGAAAAGGGAACTGCTGCTGGACTATCATGAATTTGTAGCTCAAAATCCCAACTTCAAGGCTATGGAACAACCGGATGACAGCTTCCTGGTTGGCCTTGCTGACGTATACTATAATATGGGTGAGCTGCAATGGGCCACGGATTTTGATCATCCCGAAAGAGCCCTGTCCCTTTATCGTGGAGTCTTGCAATCAAATCCGGATTTCTATTTAAAGGAATTTGCATTATACAACGTGGCTTACCTGAGCTCCGAAGTGCAGCGCAATGCTCACGAGAAAAGAGTTGCAGATTGGCAAGAGCTCAATCCCAACCGTCCTCGTGGCGATGCACAGAAGATGAAGGAATCAGATTTTAGAGAAGCGATAGCCAGCTACCGGGCCATCCTGGAAGATTATCCCACTTCACCCCTGTATGATGAAGCTGCATATCGCCTGGCAAACCTGTACTTCCTCGTGGGTACCGATGCCGAACGCCCCATCGAATGGTATGACAGAGCAAATGAGCTCTATAGTCAATTGGCAGACAAGGCAGACAGCCCCTACCGCTATGAAGCCTTGTTCCAGCGCGCATTTGTGAATATGAACATCTCCACTGAGGCTTCTCTCGAATCTGCACTGCAGGATTTTGTGACTATTCTGAATGCCGTCGATGGAGAGCGCATCACGCCCGAATCCACGGCGGAAGAGCTCAAGCTCAACTCTCTCGATCAGATCGCCTACTGTCTGGTGGCGCTCGATGGAGCCGATCTTACGGGACAATCCCGCGGCTTGGAAGCCATCAATACCTACCTGGGCGGCTACGAGGATGAGGACGTCATCCTTTACGTGATGGATAAAGCTTTTGAAAACAAGAGAGATATGAAGCTTACACGTCAGTCCATAGACTTCCTCGAATACAGGATGCGGAGGGATCCCACTGCGTTGGTCAATCCCAGCCTGGTAGATTCCATAGTGGTGCTGTTCTATTCCAGCGATACCACCCTGCGTCCCGGCGAAGACCGTGATGCGATCCGCAGAGACAAATATGCCAGGATGACAAACCAATATGCCAAGGACAGCGTTTGGTATGATAAAAACATCAGAGGCAAAGATCTGGGCTATGCTGAAATTGCCAAGCAGCTTGCCTCCGTGCGCAACGCTTATCGCCAGACGCAGATCGTCCTCTATGAGAAGGTTCGCACCGGTCTCACTGAAGAGGCATATCAGGAATATCGTGCTCATACCAACAAATTTGTCGCCTACCGGGAGCTCTTTTCACCGGAAGTTTACGGTGCTTACGACGAGCTTTTGGAGCAATTATACAATGCCGAGCCGGCCGAATACGACGCAGACTTTGCTGCCTGGAGGCTGAATGCCGAAAAGGAAGACCTCAGGCTGCTGGCTCACCTGGCCGATGCCACACCGTCGGATTATGCCTACCGCAGAGTCTACGACAGACTGATAGGCTTCAACCAGGCATATCTCGCACCCACCGATCCTGAATACTTCAAGAATGAAGAACTGGCTTACAGCTATGCCCTCTCCAGAGAAGAAATGCTGAGGGATCAGCTCCAAGGCCTGGAATTGGAAGCCCTTTACACCTACCAGCAAAATGCCACTGACCGCTATATCAGAGCGCTCAGAGCTACCGGACAGGAAGACAAGATCAGGCAGGCAGACCTCCTGGTTTTGGATATGGCTCACAACGCATTCAACAAGGATCGTTACGCCGAGGCCAAGACACGTTATCTGGACCTTCTGGAAAACTATCCCAACCTCAGCAACAGTGCAAAATACGACATCTATATCAACCTGGCTTTCATAGCTCAGGATGATGAAAGTCTCGGCCAACTGGAACGTTACCTTGCTGCTGAGCAGTATGCACGTCAGGCCATGGATTATACCACCGACGCCACCAAGCTGGCAAAAGCAGATCAGATGGTGAAGCTGCAGATCCAAAATAGCTACAACGCTGCTATTTCTGACAACAACTACGCCGCAGCTGCAGAACAGTTTGGACGCATGGCAGAAGAATTTACCTACGAGCAACACCCCGCGGAGCACCTCAACTACAAGAGATTGCAGGCAGAACAACAACAGAAAGCCGGACAATATGACAAGATGATAGAAACCTACATGTATCTGGCTGACAAAGAAAGCCCTGCCGCGATAGACAACGTCTATGCGCTCTATTACCTGAGCTGGACGGCTGCCGATAGCCTCATGCACAACACAGCCTATGCCAATCAAATCAAGGGTGAGTTTATGGAAAGATACCCTGCCAGCAACTACACCTTCAGGCTCAAGGTAACAGAGATCGAAAAGATGGCAGCCAACCCTGCCACCAAGCTGGAAGCTGCAGAGGCCTACCTGGCACTCGCTGCTGATATGCGTGCCAAACGTATTGACAGTGGCGACGTCAGAAGCGAAAACATCTACATGCAGGCCTATAATATATACAATGAAGATCAAACATCCCTGAGGCGTTTGGAGGTCTTGGACGAATTTATCCAGCTCTATCCAAACCACCCGGATGTGACAGATATGTTACGTACCCTGGCCAGTGGCTATTATATGCAGGAAGACACGGCCCGCTTTGAGGAATATGCCAGAAAGCTCTTCATGAAAGACAAACAGCAGTATGACCTCTATCAGGGCGTGGCGGTGAAATACCTCTCGAAAATCCTGCAGGATTATGACACTGCCTATCTGAATAAAGACTGGGACGAAGCCTTCAAAAAGCGCGATGAATTCAAGGCTTTGGAAGCGGTTTACCGCAGAGAAGGTTTGCCCTTGGATACCACAGAACAATATGAAGCCTTTGCCGCAGCAGAGGCCGAATATGCGGCGATCCAAGCTCATCAGAGATTCCTCAGAGACTTTGACCGTCAGCTGGCTGCTCTGGAAAATTCAGACTTCATGACCCAGACACCCAATCAGCACATCATGGTCAACGTCAACACCAGCTTTATGAGAAACCTGATGGGTGGAAGAACAAATCGCTTGCCAAACTTCCGCACTGCACTTACAAACCAGGTGGGAAGAGTGGAAAGACTGATCGCCGGAGAAAACCAGCGGAAACTTGATACCGCCAGGATCGTCAGAGCTCTCGCTCTGGAAGCCCGGATCTATGAATATGGCGTACAGGTGATCGAGACGCAGATCAACAAGTTCCTCGACATCGCAAACGAAGTGAGACCCTATCGCAACGATCCCAACGTGGTGGCCACCATTTGGGCTCAGGTAAACAGCGAATATGTGTATCCCTTCGAAGATGCTGCCAATGCCATTTATCTGACCCTGTTCAACACCTTCCATCTGGCAGGATATGAAAACGAGACCATTCGTCTCGCCATCGCCAAACTGGAAGAACGTGGCATCAAACCGGATTATCAATTGGTGGAATATCCCCTGGGCGCAGACTGGAAACTGACGGGACTGGACGAAGAAGACAACTCTATCGCCGCAAACTTCGTCATCTCAAGCACAGTCACACCCAAGGGTCAGGTCTTGGGAAGCACAAATATCCCTCCCAAAACCAAGATGCAAGCTGAGTTTACCCTCAATTCCAGGATAACTCCCAGCTTCGTGTTTCTCCAGATGGTCTACCCTTACGATCCTCAAGCGTTTGTAAACAACCATGAAGTTGAGTTTGTGGGCTTTGCCGTTGATTCCCTGGAAGTAAACCGGGCAATTAGCACCCGCTATGGCTATCAATTCAGCGGCGCCGAATGGAATGAGCAGCAAAACTCAATCCGCCTGCTGTTCCCCAACCGCTATCAGGATCAAATCCCCGTAAGATTTACATTACAAGCTTATTACGATACACAAGAGCTCAACCGTACTCGTCCCAGACAGACCATGTCCTTTGGCAGCGGCACCTCCTACAGAGCCCTGGTGGCCGATCCCGTTACCGGGGTTGAAACAGCCATCCCTTCCAAGCTGGCTCAAGGAACAAGCATGCCCAAGGAGGCTGTTGAGGGTCTGAAAGATGGCAATGCCCAAGTGATATGGGTTTCTGAAAATGAGGAGGAACCCATCACGGACATCGCCTTCGAGACAGACTTCAACATCGATGGAGAGTTGGTTTCCGCTCACTTGGAATTCGTGGCACCTATGACGGCCAACGTGATCCTCAATGGCGAAGCTATCGCCAGCGAAATATATATGGATATGGACGAGGATCCCTTGACCTTTTACCCAAACCAGGTAGATTTGCCTCTTGAGATGCTCAGAAACGGCAAAAATACCCTCCGAATTGAAGTTCAGAACGATACCCCCTATCGAGGCATCATCGCTGAAATCAAGGTCGACAAATACACAAAGGAGTGAGGAAATGAGAAAGCTGATTGGCATTGCGATACTGCTGCTGGGAGCCACCCTGCTTTTGGGACAAACCACAAGCACTCCTCCCCGTGGTTTCGAAAATGTGAGGGAAATGGTGGAGACTGAAGTAATGGATATACAGATCAAAGCCTTCATTCCTGACATTACTACTTTTAAAGACAAAACAGATACTTATAACTGGGAAGGGCATTATGCATTCCCCAAAGCACTGTTGGAAGTTATCCAACAGGTTAGCAAACAACAACTTACCAGATGGCAAGAAATAAGAAATAAATGGCTAGAGGAGTCAAAATGAAAACAAAACACATTCTATTAGCGCTATTTGTCATGCTCTTTTGCGTGGCTTTGGTAGCCCAGGAAGCCCCCGTTGTTGAGGATACTACAGTTAAAATCACCCCTGGACGTATCATTCAAGATAGTGGATACTGGGGTTATGCAATTATTCTCGTATTCGTGATTGGTCTCGTGTATGGCATCGTCCGCTACGTTCAGCTCTATCAGCGTGAAAAAGTGGATGCTCAAAAGCTTTATCTCAAACTCAAAGGTTACATCAAAAACGATCAGATCGAAGAAGCCACCAAGATTGCTGAGAGCTTCAAAAGCACTACGCTTGGTTTTATCTTCTGGAGTGGTTTGAAGGCCTTTGGTGATATGCGCAAAGCCAACAAAACAGGCGAAGAGATGGATCGCGTCGTGCAAAACGCATTTGAAGAATCAGTTCTTCAGACAGTTTACAAGATCGACTCAGGTCTCTCCTGGTTCACCACCCTGGCTCAAGTATGCACCTATCTTGGATTGCTTGGAACCATTTGGGGTCTGTTGCAAGCCTTCTACGGCCTGGCTTCAGCTCCCGATCACCTCAAAAACCAAGTTCTTACCGAAGGAATCGCAAAAGCCATCGGCACCACTGCTATGGGCTTGATCGCTGCTATTCCTCTTTCATTGATTCATGGCGGACTCTTTGGCCGTGCCCAGAAGATCCTTGCCGATATCGACGAACACACCGTTAAAATTATGAATGCCTTAAGCATGGCAAATAAGGGATAATAATATGGCTTATCGTCCTTCTGCCGGAAGGAACCGAAGACTCGCTGGAGGTCCTAAAGAGCCGGACATAGTCCCGCTCATGAACCTCTTTTTGACTATTATCCCATTGTTGCTATATATGTTGGTAATAGTCCAGCTGGCTTTGGTTGCCTTAAATTTCACCCCATCAGGTGGTGGTGGAGGCGGGGGAATCCAGGGCCCGGGTGGAGACGGAGCTGACGAAAAGAAGATTGAAATATACATTATGGATCAAGATGCATCAGATCGAGGACTCTTCCCAGGCTTTGAAATTAGGGAGCCGGGGCAAGAAACTCATAAAATTGAGGCCTTAGGCAAAGATGTGAATGATGAATATGTGTATGATTTTCAGGCTTTGAACGAGGTTTTGAAACAGATTCGTGAGCGAAACCCAAATCAAACTCAGATCAGCGTAAGTCCCTATCCAAGCATATTGTATGGTCCCCTGATCAAAACTATCGACCTGTGCAAGCATAACAGCTTTACAAATGTGATGTATAAGCCCGTTGGAATTGGCTATTTTTAGGAGATTATTATGAGAATACTAGAAAAAGCATCAGCTGGCGGTAAGAAAGCAAGAGTCACAAGAAGAATTGTTGACGAAGTGCAACCCTTATCCATCACATCTCTGCTTGATATTTTGACCATCGTCCTGGTCTTCCTTATCAAGAACGTTTCTTTGGACGCCCACAAACTCACTGTTCCAGACATGATGACCTTTCCCACCACGATGACGGTGGAACGCCTGGAACAGAATATGGGCACCACCGTGATCAAGATATATCCTGACCGCATCTTGGTCGGTGTGGACAACGTATATTTTGGAACCCCTATGGAACTATTGCAGGACCCTAAAAAACGTACTGATTTGCATGACTACCTGAGCCGCCTCTCAGAAGTGATCGAAGAAGATGAATCCAAGGGCGAAGCCTGCCTCCTGGTGCAAGCTGATGATGCGATTACCGCCCAAGTGATCACTGCTATCGTGGAGATAGGTACAGGATCATACTACAAGTACGTCTATTTTAGCACGCTGAAGGATTCCAACTGGTTAGAAAACGAAGCACCGCAGCTATAGGGAGGTATTATGGCAAAAACACAACTTAACCTTGAACTGCACTATAAGGGCAAAGACCTGGACAAGATCAAACATGGTTCGGGATTGTTCCAGAAAGAATGGTTCATAGGTTCAAATAAACATCTGCTTTGGCAGGTGCTACTACCTTCCTTCCCGGATAAGCACAAACTAATCACCCAAAAAGGGAACGAGCTGTATCTAAACCTGTTGCCCGGTAGTCAACTTGAATGTGTCAAGAACGGGAAAAACATGGATCAATCAGCTCTTAGCGGTCAGGGATTACTAAGGGGGAACAGCCTTCTGTTGCAAAACGACATGGAAGGCACCCTCACTTTGCATCCGGAATGGCAGGTTGTATATCGCTTTGATAAGCCCTATGTTCACGTGCTTACCGAAGAACAAAGGCAGATCGTGGCCACCTATTCCCGCAGAGCCGAAAGTACTCCTCAAGAGAAATTCGGGCGGTCTATGATCCTCCTGTTCCTCGCTTTGACAATCGTGATTTTGGGCATTTATGACTTGGCTCTCAAGCCGGATAGAGTCGCTGATGGCACCATGGAAGCTACCTTGGCGCGGATGAGATCTGCTCAAAGAGTGGAGCCCATTATGCAAGAGGTACCCATGGGCGAGCGTGACGATGAAGCTGCAAGATTAGCTGCAGAGGCGGCCGCAAAAGCTGCTGAAGAAGCTGCTGCAAAGGCAAGTAAAACTACTACGGCCAGACGGCCGGGCGCAACTGCAGCCGGAGCTTCCTCTCTCTTCGGAGTGGGCAGATTCGATCCTAACGCTGTTATTCGCGATCCTGTAGCTATTACCACCACACGTCAGTTTGTGGCAGCCTCCCGCAGGGGTGGCACAGGTGGTGGATATGGCACTGGCTCTGGAGCCGGTGGAACCGGTTATGGTGGCGGCGGAACAGGTGGCGGCATGGCCTCTACATTCGATCCCAACGCCATTGTCACCTATCAGCAAAGCGACTTCTCATCTGCTTCCAACGTTGGCGGCTTGGCTGGTACATCTACCAGACCTACTGGACGCGTAGACGTGAGAGGCAATATCTCTGCAGCAGAGATCGCTACCCTGGGAAAACCCATCGCAGTCACCAGTGGAGAACGTGCCGCGATTACCAGGATTTCCCAGAGAGCTCCTGCGATCTCAGAAGGCAACATTGCCTCTGCACCACAAGAGTATCAATCCGACATGGAAGCGCTCAGAAGGGCAGTTAACAGCCGCAAGAGCCAGCTTACCAGTCTTTATAGAAAGACCGCAGCCGTTCAAAGCAGCGGAGGATCAGTCAACATCAAGATTTACGGCACAGGAAGCAGGATTGAAGCCGTGGAAGTTATCCCCACTTCCGGAAACTTGCCCACTTCTTTCCTCAACGAAATCAAGCAGGCTGTTTCTTCTTGGACTGTCAGCGGCGTAAGCGGAGCGTTTAACTATACCTTTACAATCAGATTTGGCTAAATTAGCCTACAATGAACAAATCAGCTCCCTCTTTTGGGAGCTGATTTTGTATCTGGGCGTTTGGGGATGTATTACCCAAAAGCAAGAAAACAGGGCAGCAATCAGAACCGTAGGGCAAGAGAGCCGGCTTCGATCTATCAAAGAAAGCGAAGCGGACAGGCAAAAGCGCAGAATACACCTGAGGTGGTTTTATGCCAAAGCTTGTAAGTTACGTTAAAGCATATACATTTAAACCTTATTCAATGATGCCGGGTCAGTACTTGGCATTTTTGAGTATAAGGGAGATAATGTTTGTCAAGCCCAGTCGTTGAATTATATTGTATTACATGGGTTTTACTATGTTCCAAAAAGTATCCGTTAGATTGATTTGCCTCCCTTAGCTTTTAAGAGGCTATCGGTTTAACGGTGGTCGTGAATAGATATTAAGACAAGGAGAGAACATGAAACGCCTATTAGTGTTGTTGATTGTGCTGACTTCCGTGATAGGTATATACGCACAAGCACAAGAGTTGCCCGGCTTGCGTTCCGATAGGATAACAGCGGAAGCAACAGAGCGCATTGAGAGGCAAAACCGCCAGGTGAGCACACCCAGCTTTGCGCCCATGGCAGGCTATTACGATGCTCCCGTGAATGTGAGCATCCACGCTGTTCCCGCCGATGCCACCATCCATTACACCACCGATGGCAGCACTCCGGATGAGACCAGCAGCGTCTATTCCGCTCCCATTACCGTGAATGAACACACCGTAATCAAGGCCTATGCCGTCAAGGAAGGCTATCCGGATTCAGATGTCGGCAGTGCCGAGTACTTCTTCAGAGTGGCAAATCCATCCTTCAGCGTACTCTCCGGATCCTTTGCCGAAGCCCAATTACTGACGCTGGACGTCAGCACCCCCGGCGCTGTTATCCGCTACACCACAGATGGAACTGATCCCAGCGAAAGTATGGGCCAGGTCTATGACGGCAACCCCATTTTGATCGACAACACTGCTCAGGCGACCGTGGTGAAGGCCATTGCCTATCGGGATGGTTGGATCAGCTCCGCCGTCGTGACACATACCTATGTGATCAATCCCCCCGTCGCCGGCCCCTTCTTTAGCGTGACTTCAGGCAACTATTACAGCACCTTCAATGTAAGCATCAGCGCCGTCCCTGCAGTGGCGACCATCTATTACACCACGGATGGCAGCGAGCCATCCAACACCCATGGCACGCTCTACACCGCTCCCGTATTGATTAACCGCAATACCACGCTCAAGGCCAGGGCATATCTGGTAAACTACCCGCCCTCGGCTGTACAGACGGTCATCTACAATCTGCACAACAGCCCGGTGAGCTTCAACCCGCCGGAAGGGACCTATACTTCGAGCCAGACCGTTACCTTGAGCACACTCACTCCCGCTGCAGCCATCTGGTACACTTTGGATGGCAGCACCCCGGTGATGGGAACCAGCCTGCTATACAATCCCGGCAATCCCATTGTAGTAACGCAGACTACGACGATCAAAGCTTTTGCCCAAAGGGTGAATTGGAACAGCTCCCCCATCACATCCGCCACTTACACCATGGATATTCCGGCGCCTGATGTGGAAGCTCCCACTTTCAACCCGCCTGCCGGAGTGTATAACGAGCCCAAACTGGTGAGCATTTCAACCGCTACCACCGGTGCTTCGATCCGCTATACCACAGACGGAAGCGAGCCTTCACAAACCCACGGAACGCTCTACACCGGTCCCGTCAACGTCGATAGCAGCCTCACCCTCAAAGCCATCGCCTACAAGGCGGGAATGAACCCCTCGCAAGTGGCTTCCGGCACCTATGTGATCGACATCATCACTCCCACCGTTGCCGCTGTGAGTTTCTCCCTGCCCTCCGGAACCTACTATCTGCCCCAGAGCCTGACTCTCTCCAGCAGCACCATTGGCGCCACGATCCGCTACACCACGGACGGCAGCGACCCCACACCCACCTCGGGAACCATCTATACTGAAGCGATAGACATCCCCGGAAATTCCAGCCTCTTCATCAAAGCCATCGCCTATATGGATGGATACAACCCCTCCGCAGTGACTTCTGCTCACTATTTGGTGACCGGAACCGTGACAGATGTGGTCTTCAGCCCCATGGGCGGAGTCTACCAGAGCCCCGTCTCCGTGATCCTGAGCACACCCACGCCGGAAGCTGTGATCCGCTACACTATCGACGGCAGCGATCCGGATGAGAGCTCAGCCGTCTACAATACCGCCATCATCGTGCCCCCAGATACCACCATGACCATCAAAGCCAAAGCCTGGCGCAGCGGTTGGATTCCCAGTGGCATCACCCTACAGCAATACACCGTCACAGGCTCGGTCATCATCCAAGAGCCCGTGTTCACGCCCGCTGCCGGCACCTACAGCACGCCCCAACAGGTCACCGTCAACGCGCCCTCACCGGTGGATGCCAGCATTTATTACACCACCGATGGCACGGATCCCACCCAGAGTTCAGCCCCATATACCGGCGTCATCAACCTGCCTCTGAACACCGTCTTCACCCTCAAAGTGAGAGCCTATAAAACGGATTGGGAGCCCAGCCCCGTCTACACCGCAGTCTACAATATGACGGGACAGATACAGCTGCCCGCAGCCCTGTTTATGCCCATACCCGGAACTTATCAGACTCCTCAGACCGTATCCCTGGCGCCCGCCATCTTGCCCGCGGATGCCACGCTCAGATACACCCTGGACGGCAGCGAGCCCTCTCTGAGTTCCGCCGCCTACATCAGCCCCATCACCATCCCGGCCGGTCAGGTTACCACGCTGAAGGTGAAGGGCTTCAAAGACGGCTGGATTCCAAGCGAGACTGTCACCGGCGTCTACAATATCACCGGTCAGCTGGCTTTCCATACGCCCGTGTTTGATCCCGCACCCGGAATCTACACTGCAGCCCAATCTGTGACTGTCAATACCACCGTGCAGCCTTCTGCCACCATCCGCTATACCACCGATGGAACCGAGCCCACAGAAAGCTCGCCCATCTACAGCGCACCCATCGCCGTGCCGCTGAATAGCAGCCTCACCATCAAAGTGCGTGCCTTCAAGACGGATTGGACGCCCAGTGTGACTCACACCGCCCAATACACCGTCACCGGCCAGCTTACCATTGGCAGTCCCGTATTTACGCCCGCAGCCGGCATTTACACCTCGGCTCAAAACGTGGTGATCAATACCGCCCAACCCGCAGATGCAGGCGCAGTGGTTCGCTATACCACCGATGGCAGCGATCCCACCCCCACTTCACCCGTCTATACAAGCCCCATCGCAGTTTCCGGCAGCACCCAGATCAAAGCCCGCGCTTTTGCCAACCAATGGCTGCCTTCTGAGGTGTATCTGGCAAACTACGTCATCACAGGCCAGGTGGAGATCCCCGAAGCTGTATTTACGCCTCCCAGCGGAACTTACACCACTACCCAGATGCTCACCATCAATACACCCGTTCCCGCCGGAGCCACTATCCGCTATACCCTGGACGGCAGCGAGCCCACCCAGTCCTCGCCCATCTACAGCAGACCCATTCCGCTGCAGCTTGATAGGGATATCCAGGTGAAGGCCAAGGCTTTCCTCACTGATTGGACCCCCAGTCCCACTTATACCGCAAACTATCATATGACCGGCCAGGCAGCGCTTTCAGACCCCGTGTTTGATCCACTGCCCGGCATCTATACCACCGCTTTAGAGGTTGAAATCGTCTCCCGCACCATTCCCGCAGGTGGAACCATCCGCTACACTACCGATGGCAGCGATCCCACTGAGAGCTCGCCCATCTACAGCGAACCCATAACAGTAGCGCTCAACAGCTCGCTCACCATCAAAGCCAGGGCTTATGTGACAGATTGGGATGCAGGTGAGATCAGCACCGGTTTCTACCGGGTCACCGGTCAGGTTCAGCTGCCCACTGCTCTGTTTACGCCTCCGGCCGGAACCTATCAGACCGCTCAGAGTGTTTCTCTGGCACCCGCTGCTTTGCCCGCGGATGCCACGCTCAGATACACTCTGGATGGCAGCGATCCCACCGAGAGTTCACCCGCTTACCAAGCGCCCATCCCTCTGCCTCTCAACAGCAGCACCACCATCAGGGTAAAGGGCTTCAAGGAAGGCTGGATGCCCAGTGAGATCAGCACCGCTGTTTACACCATCACCGGCACCTTGCCCGCCCCCGTATTCAGCATCCCGGGCGGACTCTATGCCCAGCCACCGGCAGTTGCCATCACCTGTGCTATCCCCGGTGCAAGCATCCACTACACCACCGATGGCAGCGTTCCCACCCAGGATTCACCCGTCCTGGCCGAAGGCGAAACAGTGGAAATTCCCCACTTCACCATAGATAAAGTGATCTCCGCCAAGGCCTTCAAGCCGGACTGGATAGAAAGCGCCGTGAGAAAAGAAACCTACTCCGTGTTGGAAATTCCCATAGACCTGAGAGCCTTCACGCACGGCGGCTACATCCGCGTCCTCTGGAACTTAGAAACGCCGCGCCGGAACCTGCAGGGCTTCAATATCGAGCGCCGTGCCCTCAGCGAAACCGAATTTACCAGGCTCAACAGCTCGCTCATTCCCCTGAGCCAAAAGATCGGCAACGATTGGTATTACGACGACTACGACATCCAGATCAACCGCTCCTACGAATATCGCGTCACCGCCGTTTATGATGATGTAGAGAGCTTGCCCGGCTCCGGCACCGTGGTGGTCTATCTTTCGCAGGAGCTCGAGATCAGCGGCGCCAGCCACGCATATCCAAACCCGGCTACCGACGCCACCCGCTTCAGACTGGTGCTCACGCGCAACGACAACGTCACCGCCACCATCGTTATCTACGACTTCGCCGGCAAGAAGATCAAGACCCTCACCGTACCCACCACCACATCAAACCTCATCGAAGTACCCTGGGATTTGACAAATTCAGACAACATAAAGGTAGGTCGTGGCACCTATTTTGCCAGGGTCACTGCCAGTGATTCCGCCTCCAGGACCGAGCACGTGATCAAAATCTCGGTGAAGTAAGGAGATTAAACCATGAAAAAGATAAACATCAACACCCTGCGCAACCTACTGATGATCATGGCCATCCTCATCATGGCCTCCGCCTTGCTTTCGGTAAACAACTCCGCCGCAGCATATATGAGAATGGGCGTGGGAGCCAGGATCATCGCCATGGGCGAAGCCGGAACCACCGTCACCCGCGACGTCTGCTCCGCCCATTGGAACCCCGCCGGACTCACCCTGCTCAAAGACGTGGAAATCGCCAGTATGTACAACTTTGGCATGAACCTGGATAGAACGCACTCTCACGTCGCCCTGGGCGGTCGGCTGAAATTCGGAGCCATCGCAGTCAACTGGATCAACGCCGGCACCTCGGACATCGATGGTTACGACGAAGCAGGCAATCCCACCGGCACTTTCAGCCATCGGGAAAACAGCATCGCCCTCAGCTATGCCAATGAAATCAAGCGCTTCCACTTCGGCTTCACACCCAAGTATTACCTCAGCACCCTGGCTGATGAGACCGAAAGCTGCTTCAGCCTTGACGTGGGTGCCAAGTTTGACCTCAGCCAATACCTGGAAGCGGGTGTGATGGTCAGAGACGTCTACAGCAGCTTTAAAGATGAAGAGGACAGCATCCCCATTCAGGCCAGTGTTGGCATCGCAGCTTATCCCCTCGTCGGTGTCACCGTGGCTGCCGACCTCAAGTGGGAACAGGATGAAAAACCCTATCCCGCTCTGGGCGCCGAATACTGGACCTCGCTGGGCAAAGACCCCGAGGCAGATTCTCAGCTCAACGTGATCACCGTAAAAGAACGCAACACCTGGAAAGAATCCTTCAGCTATGCCCAGACGGGTATCCGCGTTGGCTTCAACCAAAAAGACGGCCAAAACAGATTCTCAGTGGGCACCGGCGTGAGATTTAGAAACTTCCAACTTGATTATGCCTTCCGCCTCAACAACCACGATATCTTCAGCGACGATCACATCATCTCCCTGATCTTCCGCTTTTAATATCGGTGTGAGGTAAAGCTATGATCAACCAATATCTCAAAGCCCGGGGAACGCCCAAACCATGCCCCAAGCTGCTGATTCTGCTGCTCATTCTCCTGGCCTGCAGCAGCCTCTTTGCGCAAAAGGGTGCCCGCTATGCCCAGGAAGGCGTGGAATACTACAACCGTGGTCAATACCGGCGCGCCATTGATGAATTTAGCTCAGCAAACAATGCCGCAGGTGGCAACGTGCCGCTCTATCACTACTGGCTGGCCCGGTTGCATATCGCCGTGCAGGACGTCCCCAAAGCCCTGTTTTGGATGGATAAATACCTGGAAAGTGGGGAAGAGACCTACGCCGAAGAAATCCGGAGCTACCAACAGATCATCAAACATTCAGACAAGGTCTTTGAAAGCTTTGAGATGCGCCCTCTGCCCTCCTGGGTCCACAGCCGCAATTCAGATTACGGCGCCGTCTTGCAGCCTCAGGGCAAATATCTCTACTTCAACTCCATGCGCCCCGCCAGAAAGGACAAAGAAAACATCTGGTGCGCCGAAGCCTTTCAAAACGGTTTCGGACGTCCCGAGCTGATGAAAGCCTGGTCTACCGATGCCAACGAAGCCATAGGCTCGTTTTCCACCGACGGCAAGACCGCCTACCTCTTTGGCAACTACGAAAGAGGCAAGCTTGATGGAGACATCTACACCAGCACCTGGAACGGCAAATGGTCCAAACCCAAAAACCTGAGCTCGGTAAACTCCCCCGCCGTGGACACGCATCCCTTTGTCTACGACGATAAGATCATGTTTTTCACCTCTTCACGCGAGGGTGGCTATGGCGGCACAGACATCTGGTTTTCCCTCAAAATAGGCGGAGAATGGCAAGAACCCGTCAACGCCGGCCCTCAGATTAATACACCCCAAAACGAGCAAACACCAGCTCTGATCTGCATCGAAGAGGAGATCGTGGTGGATGGCAAGATCAGGCCCTATCGGGAAATGGCCCTCTTCTTTGCCTCCGATGGACACGGCGGCTTTGGCGGCTATGACCTCTTCAAAGCCGTGCATGAAGGCCCCTATTGGGACAAATGGAACCTGCCCCAAAACCTCGGCCTGCCCATCAATTCCATCCGCAACGACAGGTATTTCAACCTCTGCCCGGATTCCAACCGGCTCTTCTTCAGCAGCGACCGCGACGGCTCCAACTTTGAAAAGATGTTTGTCGCCTACACCCGGTTTACCATCCCCGGCTACAAAGTGCAGGAAACTGAAGACGGAGAGCGCATCTACACGCCCATCGAACCCCAGGAAGGCGACGGCAGAGATGCCGAAGAACCCCTCCGTCCCGAATTTATCACCTTCAGAGGCAGGCTCACCGATGATCAGGGCCGTCCCGTGGAGGCAGACATCAACTTCAGCGGCTATCCCTCTGGCAAGCTATATAGAAAGGTAGTTGCTACCGATGAAGATGGCTATTATGAAGTGACCATCCCCTGGGCCGACCCCTACCACGTAGTGATCAATCCCGATGGATATATGATCCATCAGCAAAGGGTGCCCGCTCCCAATGATGACGAGCCCGTGGAGCTCAACTTCGCCATCACGGCACTCCTGCTGGATAAGGTCTTTGTCTTCAATAATATCCAGTTTGAGTTTGATAAAGCCACCATCATGGAAGAATCCCACCAAATCCTCAACGACATCGTGCTCACCCTGCTCAATAACCCCGAAGTTTCTCTGGGAATCTCCGGGCACACCTGCAATATCGGTGCTGAGGATTACAACCAAAAACTCTCGGAACGACGCGCCAAAGCCGTGGTTGACTACCTGATAGACAAGCAAATCCAAGCTGATCGCCTGCAGTATATGGGCTATGGCGAGAGCGATCCCCTCAACGATAACAGCACCCCGGAACAGCGTGCCCTCAACCGCCGTGTCGAGGTCAAAGTAATAGAAT
>JGI24499J29688_1004056_pt1 | contig 28482 bp, 25 predicted proteins | sample BioPla1RNA2_FD_29688 | JGI IMG/M metagenome (IMG submission 29688)
GAATGCCGGGAGCTGCCGAAGGGATCGTGCGCGCTCGGGTGTGGTTCGATGCTATTGGAGAAGCCGCGTTGAGCAAAACTGTGGAATTAAAAACCGGAAATCGCCATGTGAACTACCGGATTGAGGCAGTCGGGTTATCATTTGTTCTTGGCGGAAAGGTGCCATTTAATGAGTATGCCACAACTTTAGAGGTGTGGCAGCTGCAGATTCGCGGTTTCAAGCTGCCATTCAGCCTGACTAAACAGATCTATGATGAGGTCTACTATGAAACAGTACCGATTTCCACTGAAGATGCCAAAACCTTAGCTCTGGAGCGAGCCTGGCAGCAGCTGGAAGCGCAAGGGATCGATCGCGAGCAAGTCGCAGATACCCAGATTGAAGAGTATTTGCTTGCAGATCAGCATGGGATAAGGGTAGGATTGATCGTGGAATTGGAGCGGGATATAGCTGAATTTAGGCCAAAGCTTTAGTTTGCATCTCACCTTCTTTTTGCTTATAATACTTATGATAGGGATAGTTTTCTTAAGATATATTAGGGGGTTTGTTAGTGGCTCATCATGCAACTGAAATAGTCTTTACCTTGTCGGACATTGCCCAAGCCCAGACAATCAGCGGAAAAGGCGATGAGAACCTGAGGTGGCTGGAAGCTCAGTATGGAATTCGCGTTATACCGCGGGGGATAGATTTGATCCTCAGTGGCGATGTTGAAGATGTTGAGAAAGTCCGCAGAATCCTAGAAAATGTAGCAGGGTTAAAACGCGAAATAACTTCTCACGATTTTCATTATGCCAGTACGTTGATTGATACCGGCAGTGCAACTAGCCTTAAAGAGATAAATTCTGAAGTAATTGTCACTACTGCGCGGGGCCGCCAGATCTATCCGCGAACTGAAGGTCAGAAAAAATATATTCAGACAATAAATAGTAATGTGATTATCTTTGGAATTGGTCCAGCGGGCACGGGCAAAACTTACTTGGCAATGGCCGCTGCTGTAGCTGCGCTTAAACGCAAGGAAGTGAGCCGTCTCATTTTGACCCGCCCGGCTGTAGAGGCGGGAGAGCATTTAGGTTTTTTACCTGGCGATCTTCAGGACAAAGTGGATCCGTATCTCCGCCCCCTGTATGATGCTTTATATGATATTTTAGGACAAGAACAATACCTCAAGCTGCGGGAAAAGGAAGTAATAGAGGTAGCTCCCTTAGCATATATGCGTGGACGAACATTAGATGATTCGTTTATCATCCTTGATGAAGCGCAGAACACTACCAATGAACAGATGAAAATGTTTTTAACACGCTTGGGTTATGGTTCAAAGGCAATTGTAACGGGTGATGTGACTCAGATTGACCTGCCGCGGGGACGCAAGTCCGGTTTGGTCGGTGTGACTAAAATCCTTAAAAATGTAAAAGGAATTGGATTCAGCTATCTAACAGACAGTGATGTTGTCCGTCATCCCCTTGTACAGAGAATCATTAAAGCCTATGATAAATTTGATGCTGAAGAAAAGGAAACATAAGCGCTAACTCTGGAGAGGAGCTGCCGTAATGAGTAAGTCAAAGTCAAAACCTTGGACAAAGTTTATGCAGAGCTTTAAAACCAAATTTGAACAAAACAATGTACGTCAGTGGGTTTTGGCTGTTTTGGTTTTTATTGGATTGTATGGTATCCTTTCGATCAACATCTCACCAATCGGATATCAGCTGGAAGTAGGCGAGGTTGCCCGCCAGGATATTCGGGTGCCTCGGGATATGGAAAACCGGGCTCAGACTCAGCGAGCACAGCAGGAAGCTGCTGCTAAAGCTGAAGCGGAAGCTAAAATCGATCCAAATTTTTACATTGTAAATCACGCTGTAGTTGTCGAGGCTGAGGAGCGGCTCGACACAGTTTTTGCTGTTATTGCTGATGCAAGAATTGAGCCTGAATCAGATTCAGAGTCCGATGCCGAGGAGACTGCGGCAAATGGGCAGCGAGGGCCGGTCACTGTGCAAAAACGCTTGGCGCAGGTGGCGGAGATTGTACTGCCCATCAATTATGTAGAGCGGCTGCTCGCAGCGGATGAACTGGATTTCAATACATTTGCTGAAGAAAGCAAACGAATAATTATGGAGCAGATGAAACAGCGGATTTCTGAATCAGATGTTTCTTATATCAATGACCGCATTCGGGTGCTGTTTGCCCAAAGTGATATCAGATTTGAGCTGCAGGAAGCGGCGGTGCTGATCGCGGGCCAGGTTATTAAACCTAACTTGGCATTGGATCAGCAGGCGGTGGAGCAGCGGCGCCAAGAAGCGGTCCGCGCAGTAAAACCGGTAATTGTAAAAGCCGGAGAGATAATTATCAGTGATGGGACAGTAGTAGGAGAAGAGCACATTCAGATGCTCAAAGATCTCGGCTTATATCAAGAGGGTATTGATTATTGGTCGCTGCTGGGTCTGCTGATTATTGTCGTTCTGCTTCTGTTGTTGTTTGCAGTGTCATTATACAAGTACCAGCCGGATATTATTAAAAGTGAGAGCAGATTGGCTTTTGTTGGTTCAGTTTTAATTTTAGTTACCTTAATCACTAAAATCTTGTCCCTGATCAACTGGCTGCTGATCATGTATTTAACCCCGATTGCCTTGGCAGGAATGCTGGTGACCATGCTTTTGGATTCCCGTACTGGCTATCTGACTGTAACGGTATTATCAGTGATCAGCGGTATTATTTTCCAGTCCCTTCCTTTGGTAGTTCAGGGATTAATTGGAGGATTAATCGCCATACTTAGCGTGTCTAAGGTCAGTCAGCGCAGTGAGCTGATGCGGGCAGGCTTTATTGTGGGCGGCAGTAATTTCCTGGTGATGATGGCCTTTGGTTTACTGCAGGGTGACTCCAATATGGTGGTTCACAGCTATCTGGGAATGCTTAATGGCTTGATCTGCTCGATCAGTACGATTGGTCTGCTGCCGTACTTCGAAAGTGTTTTTGGCATAACATCAGCGATTCGCCTGCTGGAACTGACCAATCCCAATCATCCACTCCTGCGGCGTCTGCTGATGGAAACGCCCGGCACCTATCATCACAGCATTATGGTGGGCAATCTGGCGGAAGCAGCTGCGGATGCAGTGGGAGCCGATGGCCTGCTTGCGAGAGTCGGCTCAACATTTCATGATATCGGTAAGATTAAACGGCCGATCTTTTTTGTAGAGAATCAGCTTGGAGCCGACAATCCCCATGATAAGATTGCACCTTCTCTGTCCACATTGATTATTACTGCCCATGTGAAGGATGGCGTTGAGCTGGCTAAAGAGCACAAACTGCCGCCAGTGGTTACATCTTTTATTTCTGAGCATCACGGAACGGATCTGGTGAAATACTTTTACCATCGAGCTTTAGAAGCAAATGAAGGTGGAGTGGAAGAAAGTGATTTCCGGTATCCTGGGCCAAAACCACAGACCAAGGAAACTGCCATTGTATCGCTGGCGGATGCTGTGGAAGCGGCAGTGCGGTCATTACCGAAGCCGACACCGGGCAAAATTGAAGGTTTGGTCCGCAAAATCATTCGCGATCGCCTTGATGATGGACAGCTGGATGAAAGCGATTTGACCTTTAAAGACCTGAATAAAATTGCGGATGCTTTTTCGAAAGTGCTGATTGGAATCTTCCACGGGCGCATCGAGTATCCAGAAAAGATTACCCGCGAAGAAATTGAGGGGAAGGGAAAATAATCAGTGGAACTATACATTAACAATGAGCAGACTAAATTTGATGCTGCCGGTTTGGAAGCGCTTGTAAACCAAGTAGTTGAAACTGGTTTAGGTGTATTACAGATCAGTGGTCCGGTGGAAGTCAGTGTGACCTTTGTCGATAATGACACAATCAGAGATTTAAACCGCGATTACCGCGGGATAGATGAGGCAACTGATGTGCTCTCGTTTGCTCTGGAAGAAGGCGAGGAGTTTTTTCAGCCTGAGGGAGCGCCCAGAGTTTTAGGGGATATTGTAATCTCTTTAGAGCGAGCCTATGAGCAGAGTGCTGAGTATAATCACAGTTTCGAGCGGGAAGTGGGTTATCTTACTGCCCATGGACTGCTGCACCTGCTTGGCTATGATCACGAAACCGACCAAGAAAAACAGGAAATGCGCGTTCTTGAGGAGAGGATCATGGCGGAACTAAATTTAACGCGTGATTAGGGTGAGGGGATTTGAAACCAAGAAAGATCGCTGCCAGCTTTAATTATGCGATTGAAGGCGTGTTGTATGCCGTAAAGAGCCAGCGCAACATGAAGATTCACTTCTTTATTGGAATCCTTGTGCTGATTCTGGCCATGGCTTTAAATGTCAGCCGGATAGAGCTTTTGATTCTGCTGCTGACAATCGGCCTGGTAATCTGCGCTGAAATGATGAATACAGCGGTCGAAGAAGTTGTCAACTTGTTCGTCAATGACTATCATCCAATTGCTCGCAATGCCAAGAATGTGGCTGCCGGTGGAGTGTTGATATCCTCTATAATCGCCGCTGGTGTAGGTTATATCGTCTTATTCGAAAAATTACTCCAGTTTGATCTCCGCTCGCTGCGGAGCAGTTTCAGACCGATTGATTTAACTTTAGTTGCAATTTTAGTGGTAATAGGATTGAGCATAATTGTTAAGAGTGCTACCGGCAGTTTAGATTATCTAAAAGGTGGAATGCCGAGCGGACATACCGCCATTGCATTCAGCCTTGCTACTGCCATCATGTTCTGCAGCAGCACTTTTGTGGCTGTTTTAGCCTTTGTCCTTGCATTATTGGTTGCCCACACCAGGGTGCAGAGTAAAATCCACTCTTTATTTGAGGTGGCTGTGGGTGGACTGATTGGAATTTTAGTTACAGTGATTATCTTTCATCTCCGGATATAGCAGGGAGTGGTTACTATCAAGTATCGCGAGTTAGTTGATCAAGCAATACAAGCTCTCACCAACGCATATGCGCCGTACTCCAAATTTAAGGTGGGGGCTGCCCTGCTCGCGGCCAGCGGTAGAGTTTATCTTGGCTGCAATATTGAGAATGCAGCTTACAGTCCTACAAACTGCGCGGAGCGAACAGCTATTTTTAAAGCTGTTTCTGAAGGAGAACGCAAGTTTAAAGCTCTTGCTGTAGCGGCGGATACAGATGAAGTGATTACACCGTGCGGTGTATGCCGTCAGGTGTTGGCTGAGTTTTTTGATGACGAAGTAGTGATCTTATTGGCTAATTTAAATGGACAAGTTGTACAGACTAAACTATCGGAACTGCTCCCAGGAGCTTTCACAGGTGAAAAATATGGAATATAGATTTATGCAGCTAAAAGCTGCAGATCCTGTCATAATTGCTCAGATTACAGCAATTGAGCAGGATGCCTTCGGTATTGGTGGGATGAATGCTTGGTTTTTGCCGCCTTTTATCCGCCACGGCCGAGTGTATGTGATACTTAATCAGGAAGAAGTTGTGGCTGTGGCCGAATACATGCGTGATTATGACGACCCCTGCCACGCATATTTGTTTGGCTTTGTTGTAAATAGGGCTTATCGCCGCCAGGGTTTTGGGAAAAAACTAATGACCAAGTCACTTGATTGTTTGGCACAGGAAGGTTTTAAATCCGTCAGCCTCACTGTCGATCCGAACAATATCGCTGCACTTAATCTCTACAGGAATCTAGGGTTTACACAAGCTGAGTTTTTGCCGAATGAGTACGGAAAAGGTGAGGATCGTTTGGTGCTAACACTCCAGTTAGCAGATCAGGAGGAGGTTAATAATGACAGTATTTAAGTCGGGATTTGCCGCGGTAATCGGTCGTCCTAACGTGGGAAAATCCACTCTTTTAAACAGTCTGCTGGATCAAAAGATTTCGATCGTATCAGACAAGCCGCAGACTACCCGCAATACAATCCAGGCCATTCTTACGCGTTCAGACGCGCAGATCGTATTTTTAGATACACCGGGGATCCATCGGCCTTTACATAAACTAGGGGAGTACATGGTAAAGTCAGCCAAGGCCGCGTTGGAAGAGGTTGATGTTATTTGCTTCATGGTTGAAGTTACCGGCTGGCGAAAGGCTGATGAAGAAATCATCGCTGAGCTGGGAAAAATTGATACTCCAGTTTTTCTGGTGATCAATAAAGTGGATTTAGTCAGTGATGAGGAACAGGCAAACTTCCTTCGGATGGTGGAGAATAAGTATGATTTTGCTGAGATTTTTGTCCTATCTGCTCTGGAAAGAACGGGACTGAACCAATTTGTTGAAACACTCGTTTCTTATCTTCCAGAAGGTCCTAAATATTATCCCGATGACTGGGTAACCGATCATCCGGAGCGATTTGTAATGGCTGAGTTTATTAGGGAGCAGATTCTTCACAATACAGAAGAAGAGATTCCCCATTCAGTTGCGGTTGATATTGATGAGGTGAAAGCCGACCCAGAAAAAGATCTTGTGCTAGTTCGTGCCACAATCTATGTGGAGCGGGACTCTCAAAAAGGGATTATTATTGGCAAGCGCGGCTCGATGCTGAAGAAAATCGGTATTGGAGCTAGGGAGCACATTGAAACCCTGTTAGGATCCCAAGTTTATTTGGACCTTTGGGTTAAGGTAAAGAAGGATTGGAGAAATAAATCCGGTTCTTTATCTGAGTTTGGGTATCAATAAATACCCAACAAATTTATCATCGCTGCGAACATTCTGTATGAAGGGGAGGAGAGTCAATGGCAGCGAAGTCGGCTCATGATCATCAACATGAAGAATTAAGTTGCTTAGTAATCAAAGCTCAAAATGGAGATAAACTTATTAGAGAACAGCTGATAAAAGAATACCGTCCCTTTTATTTAAGAGCAGCTTCTCAGGTTGCCAAAAAATATCTAGTGCTGGGTCGGGATGACGAAGCAAGCATCGCAATGTCCGCTTTTGATGAGGCGATTAACGCCTACAATCCTAAAGCGGGAGCTTCATTTCTCAGTTTTGCGGAGATAGTTATTAAAAGACGAATGGTCGATTTTTTCCGCCGCAAAGCCAGAAGCAGAGAGGAGATTCCCCTGTCAGCGCTGGAAACCGAGGATACCGATGATAATATTATCCGGAAGATCGAACTGAAGGAAGCTTATGGGGTAATCCAGGTCCAGCAGGAAACAGAGGAAAGGCGAGAGGAAATTTTCCGACTGAATCAGCTGCTCAGCGAGTATGGGGTGAGATTTTCTGAGTTAGTGAAAATTTCTCCCAAACATCAGGATGCTCGGGATCGAGCTCTGGAGGTTGCCCGCATTTTAGCAAATGATCCGGAATTATTAAAATTTCTTACCCAGAGAAAAGCCCTGCCGCTGAAAGAACTGGAAAAAGTAGTTAAAGTCAGTCGTAAAACACTAGAGCGGCAGCGAAAATACATAATAACGCTTACATTGATCTTAGTCGGAGAATTCCACTATCTGCAGGAATACCTTAAGCGTTCTGTTTGAAAGGGGAGGTAAGCATGAAACAGGGGAAAGGGATTGTCGTTGAGGTGGCAGGCAGCGACCATGTCATCGTCATGACTTCCCGGGGGGAATTTCTGCGCGTACCTTTCAGCAAGCCAGTGTGCGTGGGACAAGAAATCCAGTATACTATCAAAAGACCTCCTTTTTATCTTAAATGGACTATTGCTGCAGTTTTGTTGCTGGCATTAGTAGGTTCAGCGGGACAGATTACCAGCATTCCCGGGGGAACTACTCCCGAGTTTTTTGTGACGCTGGATATTAATCCCAGTATTGAGCTAGCCATCAACAGAGGGCAGCGGGTTGTGCATGCTGAAGGTTTGAATGAGGAAGGCAGAGACTTGGTTGGCAAAATAAACCTGGTTGGAACCACATTCAAACAAGCAGTAGAAGCAATCGAAACACAGGCAGAATCAGAAGGTTACCTTAAGCCGGGAGAAAATGAGATTGTAATTACAATTGCTCAAAATGGAGTAGAGAACTATGAGCAGGTTAGTCTCGTCGAATCCAACAGCGCAGCAGAAGATGAGCAGGAGATTGAGAGTGTGATCAAGGAAACCCTGGCGGGCGCTTACCGCGTTCAGATGTGGAGGGTTCCTGCCGAGGCAAGGGAAAAAGTTCGGGAAACCGGATTGACTCCAGCAAAGTACATTGCCGTATATGTTGATTTAGACAGCGCCAGTCTTCCTGAATCAGAAACATCTGGAGCAAGTACTGCGCAGGTCACAGCAACAATTGAGCGCAATGGTGACCATCATTACTTTGAGTTTGAGATTACCAGACCAGTTTTCCCGTCAAGCCAATTTATACGTACCAGCAAGGAGTAGATAATGAAGGTTTCGGATTTTAACTATGAACTACCGGATGAACTAATAGCTCAAAAGCCAGTGGAACCACGAGACAGCTCCCGTCTGATGGTGGTTGACACCGGAAGCGGGTCCATTGAGCATCATCATTTTTATAATCTGCCTCAATTTTTAAGACCAAACGATGTATTGGTCATCAATGAATCACGAGTCCTGCCGGCCCGTTTGTTTGGTGCACGCGAAGATACCCAGGGAAGAGTGGAAGTTTTGCTGCTGCACCCTGTCGGCGAGAAGCGCTGGGAGGTTTTAGTTAAGCCGGGTAGGCGCTGCAGAGTCGGAACGAGAATAGTTATTGCTGACAGTCTCAGCGCCACAGTGGTGAGTGAAACAAATGTTGGAGGCAGAATTGTTGAGTTTGAATATGTAGGCGATTTTGAAGCCATTTTAGAAAGCTTGGGGGAAACACCTCTGCCGCCCTATATTAAGGCGAAACTAGAAGATAAAGAGCGCTATCAGACTATCTATGCCAAGGAAAAAGGATCAGCCGCGGCGCCTACTGCGGGACTTCATTTTACACCGGCTCTGCTCGAGGAGATTAAGCAGATGGGCGTGAAGATTGTTCCGCTGATTCTTCATGTGGGTTTAGGAACCTTCCGTCCGGTTAAGTCAGAGCATGTGGAGGAACACCGCATGCATTCCGAGTACTACCGATTGAGCAAGGAAAGCGCGGCGGTAATTAATCAGCGCAGGGCAGAAGGTGGGCGGGTGATCGCTGTCGGAACCACGGTGGTGCGCACCCTAGAGACACTGGCTGAGTCAGGAAAAGTAAAAGCAGGTTCAGGCTGGACCGATATCTTTATCTATCCGGGTTACCAATTTGAGGTTGTCGATGGAATTATCACGAATTTTCATCTGCCGCAGTCAAGTCTCTTGATGCTGGTGTCAGCCTTTGCAGGCAGTGATTTAATCAAGGAAGCATATAAAACAGCGGTTCAGAATCGCTATCGTTTCTTTAGTTTTGGGGATGCGATGCTGTTAGCAGATAACAAGGAGTAGGATCAATGGCAGTAGAGTTTTCAGTAATAAAAACCGCATCAGATTCACCGGCTCGCCTAGGTCTTTTAAAGACCACCCACGGAGTCATCGAAACACCAGTGTTTATGCCGGTCGGCACTCAGGCGACCGTTAAGACGCTCACTCCTCTGGAGCTGAAGGAAATCGGTGCTGATATTATCTTGAGCAATACTTATCACTTATATCTGCGTCCAGGCAGTGATTTGGTTAGGGAAGCCGGAGGTCTGCACCAGTTTATGAGCTGGGATCGGAGCATTCTGACAGACAGCGGCGGGTTTCAAGTCTTCAGCTTAGGTAAGTTAAGAAAAATCTCCGAGGAAGGAGTCGAATTCCGCTCCCACCTTGATGGCTCAAAGCATTTTATATCGCCGGAAAAATCCGTTGAAATTCAGATGGATTTGGGTTCAGATATTGCGATGGTCTTTGACGAATGCGCACCATATCCTGCGGAGTACAGTTATGTTAAAGAATCCACAGATTTGACTTACCGCTGGGCAAAACGCTGCCAAGCGCGGCATGACCGGGAAGATCAGTCGCTTTTTGGAATTGTTCAGGGTGGCGTTTTCGCCGATCTGCGCAGGCAGAGTGCCAAACAGCTGGTAGATCTGGATTTTCCCGGATACGGGATAGGAGGCTTAAGCGTCGGCGAACCAAAACCGTTGATGTATGAGATGCTTGAGGAGATTATACCGATCATGCCTCAGGAAAAACCTCGCTATTTGATGGGCGTGGGCTCACCTGATTGTTTGGTTGAAGCAGTTCTGCGGGGAGTCGATATGTTCGACTGTGTGTGGCCAACTAGAATCGCCAGACACGGTACAGTCATGACTCGTCAGGGACATTTGACAGTGCGGAACCAGCCTTTTGCAAAAGATTTTATGCCCATTGAAGAAGGCTGTTCCTGCTATGCCTGCCAAAATTTCAGCCGCGCGTATATTAGGCATTTATTCAAAGCGAATGAAATGCTGGGACCGCGTTTGGCAACAATCCACAACCTGACGTTTCTTGCGCAGCTCATGGCTGATATGCGGCAAGCGATTCGGGAAGACCGGATGCAGGAATTTCGCGATCAGTTTTTCGCAGAATATGCAGGATAAACCTATGCGAGGGAGAAAAATATAGTACGGAGGTGAGTCCATGTTCCTTGAAGCTCAGACACCTGGAGCAGGTGGTTTATTAGGGTTATTGATGCCGTTTGTCATCATGCTGGTTGTTGTCTACTTCTTTATGATTCGTCCACAGCAGGCCCAACAAAAAGAACGCCAGGCAATGCTGGATGCATTGAAGAAGGGTGATCGAATCATAACAATTGGCGGCATTCACGGTGAAATAACCAAGCTGTCGGAGGATACCGTAACAATTCGAGTTGCTGACAAAACAGAAATTGTTATCAGCAAGTCGGGTGTAGGTTCGGTGAAGAACTAGACAGAATAAACCACCTTGGGGTGGTTTTTTCATTATATTAGGAGGGTATTGGAAATGCGGAGTAGGAAAACGGTCTTCATCCTATCTTTTATTATTCTTATCTTAACCTGTCAAAGTGCTGCCGCTGGCGAGTTTTATCTGCATGACAATAAGGAGTATTGGTGGTATCATGTGGACAACCCCGGGTTTTATGCAGTTGTTCCCAGCGCGGCAGATGTTTATGTGAGCAAAAAAGTCTTCGGATATGATTTTTTGGAAATTTCCTGGGATAATGGCTCGGTTGTAATGGAAGTTGGTGTGATTCCGAACAGCAGCAGAGATGATGTGATCAATTTTGTTGCTAAACGCTGGAGTCCGTTCCTTCAAGACGAGCGTGTTTTTGCTAATCGCGAGATCACCACTTCGAATGGTCTGCCGACTTACTTTTATGCTGTTGAAGGCAGCGGACCGGATGGAAATAAATCAATGCTGCGCTCTGTTTACTTCAGTAAAGATGGCAATGTTGTCTATTTAGCTATGTATCTTCCGAATAATAAATATCAAGGTAAAGTTGAGCACCACTGGATCAGAGCAGTTAATGATTTTGAGTGGGACTAGGATGGAGAAACTCTGAAGGATTATGCAAATCCTTCGGAGTTTTGTCTATAATACAGGCAAAGGAGGAATGAGGCATGCTGTATGACTTAACTAAAAGTCTGATTGCATCCGGCATAGGGGCAGCTATTTTCACTAAGGACAAAGCGAAAGAATTTATCGCAGACTGGGTCAATAATGGGCATTTGAGCAAAGAAGAGGGAGAGCAGCTGTTGGCAACTTGGCTGGAAAGGTTGGATACAGATCGGACAGCACTTAAGCAGCGGATAGAGGAGGAAGTGAAGAAAATTCTTGACACATCGGTGTTAGTTTCTAAAAAGCAGTATCAGGAACTGCAGCAGAGAGTAGATGAGCTGGAACAGCGGATCCTGAACCTTGAGCAGCAGCAAGAAGAATAGGGAGAGGAAGAGGTGACAATATGCCTTTAGCATTAAACCGGCGCTATCGACATTTAAAAAGATACCGCCAGATCGGGGAGGTGCTTCTGCGCCATGGCTTTGGTTATCTGATCCAGCAGAGTGGGATAGCTGCGCTGAGACCTCGATTTAGACGACTAAAGGCAGCCAAGGATAAAAGCAAAGAAGATGTGTCGATTGGTGCGCGGCTGCGGTTGGTGTTGGAACAGTTAGGTCCTACATTCATTAAATTTGGACAGTTAATGAGCACCCGTCCTGACATCGTGCCTCCGGATATCCTCAAAGAACTTGAAAAACTGCAGGATAATGTGGCACCGGTGCGCTTTGAGCAGATTAAAGAGCAGGTTGAACAGGCACTGGGGCAGCCTATCGAGGAACTGTTCAGCAGCTTTTCAACCCAGCCGCTGGCCGCAGCTTCGATTGGACAAGTACATCGGGCACGCCTTTTAGATGGTACCGAAGTTGTCGTTAAAGTGAGGCGTCCCGGGGTTGAGTCAATTATTGCCACCGATTTAGAGATCATTTATCGATTGGCTCACACTTTTGCAGATCGGGTTGATGATCAGTTTATTGATGTATTTGAGCTGGTGGATTATTTTGCTAAAATGATTCGGCGGGAACTGGATTATACCAGAGAAGGAAGGAATATTGATCGGTTTAATCTTAAATTCAGCGGAAATCCGAATGTAGTCATTCCGACCGTTTTTTGGGATTATACCACGGATCGTGTGCTGACCATGAATTATATTGAGGGGATTACCCTGCGAGAACTGCCATCTCGTGATAACAGCAGCATAGATACTGCTCGAATAGCCGATATTGCGGTACAGGCTCTGGTTCAGCAGATCTTTGAATTTGGAATTTTTCATGGTGATCCTCACCCGGGTAATTTACTCGTAACCGAGGGAGGCTCGCTGGTATTTCTTGATTTTGGGATCATCGGGCGGATTGATCCCCAGACAATGGAACAGCTGGCTAAATTGGTTGTTGCCATTACCAAGCGCGACATCGAAGAGATTTTGAAGGTGTTCGAGGCTTTAGGCGCTCTCACCGAACAGCCATCACGAGATATGTATCTCGATTTGAGTGAATTGATCGACGATTATTATGATAAAACCTTGAAGGAGCTGAATTTCAGCCGTATCGCCGAAGATCTGCTCTGGTTTATCAGGTCGCATCCACTGAAAATGCCGATCGATTTAACTCTGCTCCTTAAAGCGCTGGTAACTGTAGAAGGGATAGGCACCAGATTGGTTCCTGATTTTAATGTAATTGAAGCGATGGAGCCTTTTGCGAGGGCGTGGGCAAAAGAGCATTATACTGTCGGTAGACTCGCAAAAGTAGGAACCGATGCGGCGAAGGAGTGGGTGAAAACAGCAGCCAAACTGCCGATTGAGCTTGAATCTGCGCTCAACACAATCAATCGCGGTGACTTAGAGATAAATTTCCAACATAGAGGATTAGAGCGTCTGATTAACCGCTTGGACATAGTCTCCAATCGGCTGACCGCGGGTATGATTATTGGCGCCCTGATCGTGGGCTCATCATTTGTGTTAACAACAGACCGGGGACCGAGAATTCTCAATCTACCCCTTATCGGCTTGTTGGGTTTCCTGCTGGCAGGGATGATCGGAATCTGGCTGCTGATCTCCATACTACGCTCAGGTCGCTATTAAGACACTACTCGGTGTAGTACTTGGGCTTAAGCACGAAGACATAAGGTATGTTGCGGTAAAACTCCTGGTAATCCAATCCGTATCCGACCAAAAATTCGTTCGGTACGGTAAAGCCGACGTAATCAACCGGGATATCTACTTCTCTGTTGATCTGCTTGTCCAAAAGAGTGCAGATTTTAATGCTGGCTGGTTTTCTGATCGCCAAATTGTTGATCAAGTAGCTGAGAGTCAAACCTGAGTCGATAATATCCTCGATAATCAGCACATGTTTGCCTTCAATACTTTCTTCGAGATCTTTGGTGATGCGAACCACACCGGAAGATTGGGTGGCATTGCCGTAGCTGGAGATACCGATAAAATCCATGGCCACAGGAATGGTCAAATGCTTTGATAAATCTGCGAGAAACATCATCCCACCTTTAAGGATGCAGAGCAGGAGCACCTCTTTTCCCTCGTAGTCTTTGTTGATTTGTGCCGCAAGTTCTTTGATGCGGTTTTGAATCTCTTCTTCGGTGATAAGGACACGTTCGACAATGTCCATCGAAAAAACCCCTTTCAATACGCTTTCCTTAATAATACTATTATGAATCGATAAAATCAAGCAAGTTTGCCTTGCAGGAATTCCTAGGAAAAAATCGAAAATGTTCGGGTTAGGGGGACATTGTCTTGGAAAAACGATGGTTAATCCAACCGGCTGAAAAACGCTATGCACACCTCAGCCGAGAACTAAATATTTCGGAAGTAACTGCAAAAATTCTTGCTGATCGCGGGATTAACTCTGCGGAACAAGCCAGACATTTTTTATACCCGGACTTCAGCCAGCTGCATGAACCGCTGCTGCTGCCGGACATGGACAAGGCTGTTGCAAGGATTGGCAGAGCGCTTGCTGATCAGGAGATAATTACCATCTACGGTGATTATGATGTGGATGGGCAGACATCCGTCGTACTGCTGATGGAAGTGCTCCGCAGTATAGCATCAGATCCCGACTTAATCCAGTACTATATACCGCACCGGATGGACGAAGGGTATGGACTGCACCAGGAGGCTCTTGAGGAAATCAGTGAAACAAGTTCGCTGGTAATCACTGTTGACTGCGGTATTACCGCCTGTAAAGAAGCGGAGTTTGCTAAAGGTTTAGGTTTAGATCTAATTATAACTGATCACCATGAGCCAAAGGATGAGCTGCCTGACGCAGCTGCAGTAATCAATCCGAAGCGCAGAGACAGCCAGTATCCTTTTTCAGAACTGGCAGGTGTGGGAGTGGCTTATAAGCTGGTACAGGCTTTAGGCATACACTATGGTCGTGATTTCAGTCAGTGGCTTGATTTGGTGGCATTGGGGACAGTCTCAGACCTGGTGCCGCTTGTTGATGAGAACCGTGTGTTTGTCAAATTCGGTCTGAAACAGATGGAAAATACTGTCAGCCTAGGGTTAGAAACCTTGATCCGCATCTGCGGTCTGAAACCTCCCTATAAGGCCTCTGATTTAGGTTTTAAGCTTGGACCGCGGTTAAACGCGGTAGGCAGAATGGGAGAGTCAGCTCGGGGAGTAGAACTGCTGCTGAGCAGAGAGCGCTTTAAAGCCCAAAGATTAGCGGAAACATTGGATCAGGAAAATCGCATCAGACAGCAGACGGAAGCTGAGATCTTTGAACAAGCTGTTGCGATGATTGAAGCGAATAATTGGGGTGAAGATGCTGCAATTGTTGCAGCCTGTGAGGACTGGCATCCGGGTGTAATCGGTATCGTTGCTTCCCGAGTTGTTGACCGGTACTATCGACCGACAGTGATTATTTCCTTGTCGGATGGAGTTGGAAAAGGCTCTGCCCGCAGCATTTCCGGATTCAATCTCTACGAAGGCTTGCGTCAGACCGATGATCTGCTGGAGCAGTTTGGAGGCCATGAAATGGCAGCTGGCTTAACGGTTCAAGCGCAGCGTATTCCGGAGCTGAGGGAACGATTAAACGACATTGTCCGCAGCTCGCTTAAACCAGAAGATTTTATTCCCAAAGTCCGGATCGATTATAAGCTGAATATTAAAGATATCAATCAGCAGCTTCTTCACGAGTTTGAACTGATGGAACCTTTTGGAATGGGAAATCCCACGCCTGTGCTCCAGATTTCCGGTTCTGTGCTGAGCACCAAACCCATGGGAATGGATCAGGAACATCTGCGCTGCATCATCCAGGATCATGAAGGTGCGGTAATGGAAGCGGTGGGATTTGGCATGTATCACGCGATTCAAAGCGTCGACAGCTATCGGGAAAACATTGATTTTGCTGTGGTTCCGCAGCCGGCATATCGGGATCCATCGAAAATTGAGCTGCTGCTCAGGGATTTCCAGGTTGATAAAGGGATTGATACTTATATTGAGGATTGGATGCTCAACCGCTATCCCTGGGAACTGCCAAACACCTACGAGCGCATATCTCAACTGGAGGAATCTTTTCCGCAGCACAGCAGCGGGAACGCAGCTTATAATATTATTGACAGCCGCAATGTCTGGGATAAAGTCAATGAACTAAAAACCTATCTCGATCCCCATAAGCGAGCATTGATTTACGCCGCAAGCCCATTGCAGGTTATGAACTTGTGCCGTGAACTGAGGATTGCGGTTCCCAATGGAGCCAATTTTATCGGGTTTGAGCATGAGTATCTCTCCGCAAGTGAACGAGAAGAACTGCATGTCTTGATCGAGACTAATAATATTACCTGGGTGGTATCGACCGGAATCTGGAATCCAGACTGGCAGTGGGATCAGATTGTTTTATACGATCCACCGGCCGTGCCGGAGTTTTTGGTAAGCTTAGTTGGCAAGCTTATTCCAGGAGGAGATCTGCTTGTCATATACGGACGGAAAGAGTGCAGCTGGATGCAGGGTAAGATTAAACAGCTCTTTCCCGACCGGGACTTACTGGCCGGGTTTTATGTGCAGATGATGAGAGTCGGTAAAGAGCAGTTGACTCACGCTGATCTAAGCAGAATTGCAGCAGTTTTAAATTTAGACGAAGGCATGGAGTTTATTGTTGATGTATTTGCTGAATTGGACCTGATCAGGAAAAATGACCAAGGCGTGAAAATCATGCCAAAACCCGCACAGAAACTAGACTTATGTACTTCCGTTTTGTATAATAGAGGTAAAACTAGACGGGAACAGATATCAGCATACTTACAGCATTGTTTGGAAAGGGGCTTTCTTGATGAACTTAAAGGATAAAATACGTGTAATTGAGGGTTTTCCAAAACCGGGAATCAGCTTTAAAGACATTACTACGCTGCTGGAAGACGCTGAAGCATTTCACTATGCGATTAAGCAAATGGCTGAGTTCTGCAGAGAGCGTAAAGTCGACTTGGTAGTCGGGGTCGAATCCCGCGGCTTTATTCTCGGAGCCCCATTAGCCTATGAGTTAGGTCTTGGTTTTGCTTTAATTCGCAAACCCGGAAAACTGCCCGGAGATGTATTAAGCATGGAATACGAGCTGGAATATGGCACAGATACATTAGAGATCCATAAAGATGCTATAAAACCGGGCATGAACGTGGTGTTAGTTGATGATCTGCTGGCCACCGGTGGTACAATCAGTGCCGCGGCCAAGCTGGTTGAGCAGGTTGGCGCCAAAATCAGCGGTTTTGCGTTTTTAATTGAGCTGGAAGCGCTCAACGGACGCAGTAAGCTGGAAGGTTACGATATTCTGACTCTGGTTAATTACGAGAAGTAGTGGGTTGAAAAGAGGTGAGGCCTTGAATCTAGAGTCCTTATTAGAGCGGATAACTAGCTATTATCCAGATGCGGATCTGGGTGTTGTCAAAAAAGCATATCATTTCGCCAAAGCAGCTCACGAAGGACAGTTGCGTGATTCAGGCGAGCCTTTTTTCAATCATCCTTTTGAAGTGGCTTTAATTCTGGCTGACTTAGAGCTGGATCTGGACACTGTCGCTGCAGGGCTGCTCCACGATGTGATCGAAGATACTAACGTAACGCCAGAAGAGATGGAGCGAGAATTTGGCAGCCAAATTTTTGCTTTGGTTGATGGTGTTACTAAGTTAGAAAAACTGCCGTTTAAAAATCGTTTTGAGCGGGAAGCCGAAAACCTGCGCAAAATGATTTTTGCCATGGCCAAAGATATCCGGGTGATATTGATCAAACTTGCCGACAGACTGCACAATATGCGCACTCTGCGCTATCTAGATCAGGAGCGCCAGGCAAAAATTGCCCGTGAAACTCTCGATATTTATGCTCCCTTGGCTAACCGCTTGGGGATCTGGTCTATCAAGTGGGAGATAGAGGATCTAGCGTTTCGCTACTTGTGGCCGGAGCAGTACTATGATTTGGTTCATCAGCTCAATAAAAAACGCCAGGAGCGGGAAAATGATCTGCAGCTAGTAATGCAGATTCTTACGGACAAGCTGGAGGAGCTGGGTGTCACCGCCGAGATCCAAGGCCGTCCTAAGCATTTATACAGTATTTATCAAAAAATGCAGCGCCAGGATAAGTCTTTGAACGAGATTTACGATCTGCTGGCAGTGCGAGTAGTTGTTGACTCTGTTCGCGATTGTTATGCTGTGCTTGGTGCGATTCACACATTGTGGAAACCGGTTCCCGGCAGGTTTAAGGATTATATTGCAATGCCTAAATCAAATATGTATCAGTCGCTGCATACTACGATTATCGGTCCGCATGGAGACCTGTATGAGATTCAAATCCGCACCTGGGAAATGCACCGCATTGCCGAAAAAGGTGTGGCAGCGCACTGGATGTACAAAGAAGGTTTAGGCAGTAAGAAGGAAGATACAGTCAATACCAAAGTGCAGTGGCTGCGGGAAGCGGTGGAGTGGCTGCAGGAAATGAAAGACCCGCAGGAGTTTATGGAAAGTGTTAAAATTGACCTCTTTGAGGATGAAGTTTTTGTTTTCACACCCAAAGGCGATGTCAAATCACTGCCGAAAGGTTCTACTCCTGTAGATTTCGCTTTTGATGTTCACACTGATGTCGGGCTGCGCTGCATTGGTGCAAAAATAAACGGCAAGATTCAACCCCTCGATTATCAGTTAAAAAATGGCGAGTTTGTAGAAATTCTAACCAGCAAAACTCCCAATCCAAGTCAGGATTGGCTGAGTTTTGTTAAAACCTCAAAAGCCAGAAACAAAATCAGAAGCTATCTGAAAGAAGAACAGCGCGATGTCAGCGTAATGCGCGGACGCGAGCTGCTCGAAAAAGAGCTGAAAAAGCATAATCTCGATGTTAAAGAATATCTCAGCAGTGGAAAGCTGGTTGAAACAGCCAAGAGGTACGGTCACAGCAATCCAGATGATTTGTTTGCCAGTATTGGTTTCGGCCGAATAAATGCCAACCAGGTTATGCAGAAGCTGGCAGGTAAAGAGCTGGAAGAGCGGCGCCGCAGCAGTGTTTTGACAAAAATAAAACAGCCGCGGCATCGCGAAGCTAAAGGTGTAGACGTTAAGGGTGTCGACAATTTATTGGTCAGGTTCTCTAAATGCTGTACTCCGGTTCCGGGAGATGAAATTGTCGGTTATGTTACCCGCGGCCGTGGCGTTTCGATCCACCGAGCGGACTGCCCTAATTACTATTCTCTGCTAGAGCAGGATCCAGGCAGGAAGATTGATGTGTCTTGGAATATCCAGGAGAAAGAATCGTTTCCGGTTGAGCTGGAACTTCGTGCTGTTGACAGAATTAATATGCTGTCAGCCATTATGAATACAATTTCCGAAGGGCAAACCAATATTGAAGCGGTAAACACCCGCAAGCTCAAAGACGATCTGGCTTTAATTCTCTTGACAGTGGATATTCACGATCTGAACCACATGCAGTCTTTGATTAATCGCCTGAGGCAGGTAGATGGAGTAGTCTCTGTCAGAAGAGCGACACCAACGTAGAAAGGTTGATAGTATGGAAATTCGCACATTCACATCGGGATTTTTAGGAGCAAACTGCTATGTGGTTATTGAGCAGAGCTCGGCTGTTGTCATTGACCCGATTGTTGAAGGCGAAGAGCTGCTCTCCTACATCGAGAGCCAGAAGGCGGAGGTTGCTGCCATTGTCAATACCCATGGTCATGTGGATCACATTGCCGGCAACCAATGGCTTTATGAGCAGACCAGGGCGCCAATAATGATCCACGCAGGGGACGAGGAGTATTTGACTGATCCTAATTTGAACTTGTCTCCTTGGATATCAGATCAGCCCGTTATAAGCCCTAAGGCGATGAGGATATTAAAAGATGGCGACCAAATCAAGCTGGCTAACTCGCATCTGACTGTAATTCATACTCCGGGACACTCGCCCGGAAGTATTTGCCTGTACAGCCCCGGTGTTTTATTTACGGGTGATACATTGTTTCAGTCTTCAATCGGCCGCAGTGATTTTCCCGGCGGTGACAGCAGAGTTCTGCGGGAAAGCGTGCGCAGTTTGAGGACACTGCCCGCTGACACTATTATTTATCCTGGTCATGGACCGCATACCACTTTAGAGCGGGAACTAAAACACAATCCGTTTTTGCGTTAAGGAGCATTGCTGATGCCTATACCACAACAAACGCAGCCGATGTCTTTTCAGATTAAGGCATCTCCTGAACTGTTCACAGTAGTTAGGGGTACTCTGACATCGATGTTTAGAACCGTGGACTTTTCTGCGGGACGCTTGATTGAGGTTGAGTCTTGTGATACAGAGGAAGGAATTATAACTACAGTCAAGCTGCAGGACCACGAACCTTGGCAGCATTTAGATTCTGAAATCAACCGCTCCTGCTACAATCAGCGTGATCGTGAAAACCGCATCAAAGAACGGATCAGGTTGGGGGTGCGAACTGTTGTTGGCCAAGCATACGGGATTCCTCTTGGTCCCTGGGGAATTTTGACTGGAGTGCGGCCAACGAAATTAGTGCATCGTCTGATCGATCGCGGATTTAGCAGAGAAGAGGTTTACGCTCTGCTGACAGAGGTGTACCATGTTTCCAAGCAGCGGCAGAAACTGCTGTTTGATGTCGTTGATAAACAGCGGTCTTTTTTCTTGCCCAACGTTAACAATCCGGTCAGTGTCTATGTGGGCATCCCGTTCTGTCCTACTCGGTGCGGTTACTGCTCTTTCGCAGCTTATCCTCTCCACACCCACGGACATCTCTTTAACGATTTTTTATCCGCTCTGGAGCTGGAAATTAGAAGTTTAGGAGAGCTGCTCCGGGATCTAGGTATCGAAGTGCAGACAGTTTATCTCGGAGGAGGAACGCCAACTACAGTCCAAGGAGCTGACCTCAGTCATCTTTTGAAGTTGCTGAACGAATACTTTGTTGCAGACCAATGTCAGGAGTATACGGTCGAAGCCGGACGGCCGGAAACTCTAGATAGTAACACCCTTGCAGTTATGCAGCGGCATGGGGTACAGCGGATCAGCATCAATCCCCAGACTATGAATGACCGCACACTTAGGCGGATTGGAAGAGCGCATACGGCGGATCAGGTGAGAGCTGCCTTCGAGCTGGCTCATCAATACGGGTTTAAGCATATTAATTCCGATCTGATTTTGGGTCTGCCGGGAGAGGATGCTGAGGATTTTGCTTTTAGTCTGCAGGAAGTACTCGCATTAAAACCGGATAATATTACGATTCACAGTTTAGCTTTAAAGCGGGCCAGCAAATTTGGTCAAACTGCATCCGTGCGTGATTTAGAACACGAACTCGGCATGGAGATGGCCGAAATGGCGTGGGAAACACTTGCAGCAGCAGGAATGCATCCTTATTACCTGTACCGCCAGCGGTACATTTTAAGTGATTTGGAAAACATTGGTTATGCAGTACCAGGAGCCGAATCAGTTTACAACATTCAAATGATGGAAGAACGGCAGACCATTATTGGTTTAGGTGGAGGAGCAATTACTAAGTTGGTATCTCCAGATTTAGCAGTTGTTAGACATGCCAATCCGAAATGCCCAGCAACTTATGCTCGCCAGGTTTGCCAGCTGATCGATGCAAAAAAGTGCCAGATTACACAGCACTTATCTGTTTGACAGAACCTATGGCGTGAAGTAAAATAATCTTGTGCATTCATAAGATATTGGAAAGGAATGGTTATGGTTGATTAAGAAATTCAGATCCTTGGCAAAACCGCTCGTCATCATCATATGTGTTACTTTTATTGCTGGTGCTTTATATATCGGAGGTATGTCCTTTTTTGGAGGCAATGATGCATCGGCAGCAGTAGCGACTGTTAACGGACGGCCGATCAGCGCGTACGATCTGCAGAACGCCTATCTGCAGGAAGTGCAGTATTATCAAATGATTTATGGTCAGTTAAACAATTCCATGCTTGAGGGAATTCGCTACAATGCTTATGAGATCTTAGTTAATAATTCCTTGGTAGAAGAAGAGCTGGATAACCGCAAATACAAGCCGGCTGCGGCTGATGTTGATGCGGAAGTTGCTGCGATGAAAGAAATGTATGGACAGGAAGTTCTGGACATGTACGGCTATAATGACGCAGCATTAAAACAGATCGCTTCTCAGCAGTTAGCATTTCAGCAGCTTCTCAATGATATTGCTGGAGAAATAGAAATCAGCGAACAGGAAATCAAACAGCAGTATGAGCAGGTACGGGCCAGCCATATTTTGGTTCGAGTTGATGGAGATGATCCGGAACTCTGGGAAGCAGCAGAAGCCAGGGCAGAGGAGATTCTCGAAATGATACAGATTATGGATTTTGCTGAAGCAGCGAGGAATTACAGCGATGACGGCAGTGCTGAAAATGGTGGCGATCTCGGGTTCTTCAGCCGGGGCCAGATGGTTGAGCCGTTTGAAGAGGCTGCTTTCGCATTGGATGTTGGAGAAGTCAGCGGCTTAGTAAAATCTCAATTTGGTTATCATATAATTAAAGTAACTGATAAGAAAACAGCTGAAGGCGATGAGTTTGAAGCTGCAAAAGATGAGATCCGCGAAGAACTGGTTGAAGAAGAGAAGTTTAGACGTTTTTCCGAGTGGCTGACAGAGCGGAAGAACAATGCTAAAATCGTTGTTATTGACCGGCAGCTGGCCGCTTATCAGGCTTTGTTAAACAACGAATATGAAGAAGCAATTAAGGCTTACCACGAGGCAATCGAAGAAAATCCTGCAAATGGATTCCTCTACGCTTCGATTGGACAGGTATATCTGCAGTTAGATCAAACAGATAAAGCTATAGAGGCATATGAAAAAGCGCTGGAGCATTCTGCTAATGATGGACAGCTGCATTTGATGCTCGGTTCGTTATATCAGGACACAGAGCAAAATGATAAAGCGATCGCAGCTTATCTTAAAGCTTCTGAGTTAAGTTCAGGCGACATTATGACTCAGCTTATTGTCCGTTCCATGCTTACCGAACTGGAAGCGGAAGAGGCTGTGGCAGCGGTTGATGAGCGCATAGCCGCACTTCAAGAAATGTATGCTCAGATTGAAGCAGAAGAATCAACCGATACTACTGAGGACATTGAACCAAACGAACAGGAGCAAAACGGCGAAGAGACTGAGTAAGCTTAAAAGCAGAAAAATCTGTGCGAGTGGTGGTCTGTCCACCACTCGTTTCATATAGGCAGGAGGTAGAAATTGTGAATGTAAGACGACCGCGCGGAACCAATGATATTTTGCCGGAAGAATCGCGCAAATGGCAGTTTGTTGAAGAGAAGATTCGTGACATCTGCCGCCGCTTTGGTTATCAAGAGATTAGAACGCCGATTTTTGAGCATACTGAGCTGTTTGAGCGGGGAATCGGCGAAACAACTGATATTGTTGAGAAAGAAATGTACACTTTTATTGATCGTGGTGATCGCAGCATTACGCTGAGGCCGGAGGGCACTGCTTGCGTGGTGCGGGCCTTTATTGAGAACAAGCTCTATGCCCAATCCCTCCCGTCAAAGCTGTACTATTTAGGACCAATGTTTCGGTATGAAAAGCCACAGGCTGGTAGATATCGGCAGTTCAGCCAGTTTGGTGTAGAAGCGATTGGCAGTCTCGATCCCTTTTTGGATGTGGAGATGATTATTCTCCCGATCGAGCTGTATAAAGCCTGCGGATTATCCGAGTTCCACGTACATATCAACAGCCTGGGGTGCCCCAAGTGTCGCGGAGCTTATCGGGATGTTCTGCAGCAGCAGCTCGGTACTAAGCTTGATCAGTTTTGCGAAGCCTGCCAGGGAAGGATCAGCCGCAATCCACTGCGGGTACTGGACTGCAAAAACTCCAAGTGTCAATCGCTGGTTGATGAGATTCCCCCGATTACTGAATATCTGTGCGAGGAATGCAGTGATCATTTTCAGCAGGTAATTCAGTATCTGGATATGTTAGGTATCGATTATGAGCTGAACCCTAAGCTGGTGCGGGGGTTTGATTATTATACCAAGACAGTCTTTGAGATTACAGTGCCCGGTTTAGGCGCCCAAAATGCCATCGGCGGTGGAGGCCGCTATGATGGATTGGTTGAAGAGATTGGCGGTAAAGCTATGCCTGCGGTTGGCTACGCCGTTGGTATTGATCGGCTGCTGCTGGCATTAGAACAGCAGAACATTAGTGTATTCCCGGAGCAAAATGCTGATGTTTATGCGGCTCATTTTGGCGGAGCTACCAAGACGGCGGCAGTTGAGCTGGTTATGAAGCTGCGGGAAGCCGGATTATGGGTCGAAATAGATTACATGGACCGGAGCTTAAAGGCTCAGATGAAATCGGCAGACAGATTTAACGCTGCTTGGGTTGTAATTGTAGGAGAATCTGAGCTGGAGGCAGGTAAGGTGAGAGTACGCCGGATGGATACCGGTGCTGAAGAGGACGTTGAATTAGATCGATTAGTTGAATATTTGGCTGCTGAGAGAGAGGGGTAAGCATTATGAGCTGGAAGAGAACACATCACTGCAGCGCTGTCAACAAAGATTTGGCCGGGCAGACCGTAACTTTAAATGGCTGGGTCAACCGCCGGAGGGATTTGGGCGGTTTGATCTTCATTGATCTGCGGGATCGTTCCGGACTCGTGCAGATAGTCTGCAGCCCGGAGATTTTGAGCGCTGAACAGTTTGAAACAGCAGAAAAGCTGCGCCAGGAGTTTGTTGTAGCTGTTACCGGTACCGTCCAGCCTCGCCCGGAGGGACAGGTAAACCCGGATCTAGCCAGTGGTGAAATTGAAGTGCATGTTCAATCACTTCAAATTCTGGCAGAATCGAAAACTCCACCATTTCACATTGATCGGGTGGAAGATGTGGATGACAGTCTGCTTTTAAAATACCGTTATTTGAATTTGCGCCATAAGCATCTTCAGGATGCAATTATCACTAGACATAAAATCGTGCACTATGTTCGCAACTACCTGGCTGCTAACGGCTTTTTAGAGATTGAAACGCCGATGCTGACCAAATCTACGCCTGAAGGTGCCCGGGACTATGTGGTACCCAGCCGCATCCACGAAGGTAAGTTCTATGCACTGCCCCAATCACCGCAGCTGTTCAAACAGCTTTTGATGATTGCTGGATTTGAGCGCTATTACCAGGTAGCTAGATGCTTCCGGGATGAGGACCTGCGGGCCGATCGCCAGCCTGAGTTTACCCAGATTGACGTGGAAATGTCATTTGTGGATGCCGATGATGTGATGGCGATTATGGAAGAGATGATTGTAGGTCTCACTGAGAATATTACCGGAAAAAAGATCGAGAAACCGATTCCCAGGATGAGCCATGCCGAGGCCATGCTGCGCTACGGCAGTGACCGGCCGGATACCCGCTTTGGCCTGGAGATTGTGGATGTAACCGATGCCCTGGCTGAGAGTGAATTTCGGGTATTTGCTGCCACAGTTGCAGGCGGCGGAGTGATTAGAGGGATCAATGCCAAAGGCTGCGGGGCTAAGTTTTCCCGCCGCGAGATTGATGAGCTGACTGCAAAAGCGGAGGATTATGGTGCTAAAGGTTTAGTTTGGTTTAATATCGGTGAAACAATCAAGTCACCGGTGGCTAAGTTCCTGACTGAAGGGGAAATCCAGGGAATTTGCGACCGCTTAGAGGCTGAAGAGGGAGACTTACTGCTCCTGGTAGCGGATGCGCCGGAGACTGCAGCTGATGTACTGGGCAGGCTGCGTCTGTTCTTAGGAGCCAAACTTGATTTGATGGATCCTGAAGCTTTTAATTTCCTCTGGGTTGTGGACTGGCCGCTGTTTGAATATGATGAGGAAGAGGGGCGCTACGTGGCTGCTCACCATCCGTTTACCGCCCCTCATGATGACGACATTGAAATACTAACTACTGATCAGAAAAATGTGAGAGCCAAGGCTTACGACTTAGTCCTAAATGGAGTGGAGCTTGGCGGAGGCAGCATTCGCATATCTCGCCAAGAACAGCAGATGAATATGTTTAAGGCTCTCGGATTTACACCCGAAGAAGCTCAGGAAAAATTTGGTTTCTTCCTGGAAGCCTTCGAATACGGAGCACCGCCCCATGGAGGTATTGCTTTTGGTCTTGACCGGATTGTAATGCTGCTGACCGGAAGAGATTCAATTCGGGATGTAATTGCATTTCCAAAGACAACCAGTGCTTTAGACCTAATGGTCGATGCTCCTTCAGTGATTTCTGAGCAGCAGCTCCAAGAGTTGAAGCTGAGCATTAAGACTCGTTAAGTTTTGAAGCTAAGTCGTGGACAATATTAGCTCCCCTAGATACAATTACGCCAGTAAGAATGTGATCAACCGCAACATATTTTACCGGGATGTCCAGGGTGCTGAAGAGTCCAACTCCTGTGAGCCAAGCTAAAATAATACCGATCAGTCCGGCAATAGTAGTGATATAGGATTTGTCCAAGTTTGGTACAAGGGTTTTGACAAAGTTGGTAATGACTTCGGAAAGCACAGCTAAAGCCAGGACCTTATGGAGCAGCAGATCGATGGGTATCGCCTCCTTTAAATTATATTCTGGTTAATTTTATGAGGCTGTCTGCTGATTTAGTACAAGTTTGGATCACAGTATTTCTAATTTGGGATTAAATTGGATAAGCAGAGTAGTTGCATTCTAAAGCTGTTTATGTTAAGATTAGGTTGAACCAAAGCCCTGCTGTGCTCGGGATGAAACTGGCTTTGTAATGAGCCAACACCATTACAAAGGGAATTCAACTCCAAGAGTGGATAGTACGCCTTGCAAGAAGGACACTTGAAGCTGTTGGGAGGATACCCACCTGCCGAGAGCAGGTTCATTCTAGTCAGTTCAACGGCATAGTGGGGAGAAAATCGCAGTAAACCTCCTAGAAATAGGAGGTTTTTCTGATTTTAACAATAGAGGAGAAAAGCGTATGGAGCGGTTTGTCCGTACCGAATGGTTAATCGGTAAAGAGGGTATAGCGCGATTAAACGCAGCGACTGTCGCAGTCTTTGGACTGGGAGGAGTGGGAGCGGCCGCTGTCGAAGGTTTAGCCCGCAGTGGAGTCGGGACACTGATCATTGTGGATCATGACCGGGTAAGTCTTTCTAATCTCAACCGCCAGCTGATCGCACTGACTTCCACAGTGGGCAGGCTCAAGACTGAGGCGGCGGAAGAGCGGATAAAAGATATTAATCCCGAATGTAGGGTTTTCAGCTATCCTATCTTTTATGAAAAGGATACAGATCAGCTGGTGTTTTCTCGCAAGATTGATTATGTTGTGGATGCCATTGATTCGGTGGGAGCGAAGCTTGATCTGATTGAACGGTGCTACCGCAGCCAGATTCCAATTGTCTCTGCCATGGGCGCGGGTAATAAGCTTGATCCCAGTGAACTTAAAGCAGCTGATATCAGCGAGACCCACACCTGTCCTCTGGCAAAGGTAGTGCGAATCGAGCTCCGCAAACGGGGCATTACTTCGGGTGTGAAGACCGTGTTTTCCACTGAGCGGCCGATCAGATTTGACCAGCCGAAAGAAAACGGCAGGCATCTGCCGGGGTCCACAGCTTTTGTCCCTCCCGCAGCTGGATACTTAATGGCGAGTGTAGTAGTGCGGGATTTAATTGGCAGTTAATTTTTACAGCTGAGGTGAGCAGGATGGATTTGTTCAGCAGGGCATACAAGGATCGGGGTGGACAGCCGTTAGCAGTAAGGATGAGACCGACCAATCTCGATGAGTTTGTTGGTCAGGAACATATATTGGGACCGGGTAAGCTGCTGCGCCGAGCTATTGAAAACGACCAGATCAGCTCCTTGATTCTGTATGGTCCGCCGGGGGTAGGTAAAACTACCTTAGCGTATGTTATTTCCCATGTGACCAAGGCGTATTTTGTTCAGGTCAGCGCTACCAATACCGGTGTGGCCGACCTTAAAAAGATTATTACCGAAGCGCAGGATCGTCTTAAATTTCATAGGCAGAAGACAATCCTCTTCATTGATGAGATTCAGAGGTTGAATAAAGGTCAGCAGGATGTATTGCTGCCGGCCATGGAAAATGGTGATGTATGTTTAATCGCGGCTACGACAGAAAACCCGTATTTTGAAGTTAATGCAGCTCTTTTAAGCCGCTCCCGAATCTTCCAGCTTAACCCCCTGACAAATGAGGATCTAAAAAAGGTTGTTAAGCAGGCCAGCACGTCAGAGAAAGGTTTGGCTGATTATCCCCATCACATCACTGATGAAGCCTTGGAGCACTTGGTAGAAACAGCCAATGGAGATGCCAGAGCAGCTCTCAGCGCTTTAGAATTTGCGGTAATGGCTGCGCCGCCGGATCAGGATGGTGTGCGGCAGATCGATTTAGAAATAATTGAGGATGCGGTTCAGTCTCAGCGTGTAACCTATGACAAGTCAGGTGATTCCCACTATGATGTGACGTCGGCTTTCATTAAGTCGATGCGGGGCAGCGATCCCGATGCAGCGCTTTATTGGTTTGCCCGCATGCTTTATGCCCAGGAAGATCCCCGCTTTATTGTGCGGCGATTAATCGTCCACGCATCTGAGGATGTTGGAATGGCTGATCCCCGGGCGATGCTGATGGCTCACGCCGCTGCTAATGCCCTGGAATGGGTGGGTATGCCGGAAGCACGAATTCCTATCGCTCAAGCAATTATTTACA
>JGI24499J29688_1002465_pt1 | contig 26729 bp, 22 predicted proteins | sample BioPla1RNA2_FD_29688 | JGI IMG/M metagenome (IMG submission 29688)
CTAAATTATAGAAAAAAGAGAGGATAGTAACAATGCACTTTGGTAGCCTTAGAACAGACAAGCTTGAGTTCGTGATGATACTTGGCATTCTGGAATTCTGAGGGAAGGGAAAGGATAAATTATGGACAAAAGAGAAATAATGCAACTGATCCAAGAACAGCATTGGGATGAAGTATGTGATGTGGTTTTGGACACTGATGATAATGATATTTTTAAACTTGCGTTACAGCAAGAGAGTTGTCCTGAGGATATCATCCTTGACCTTTGGCAAGCTCTTGATCCTGAAGTAAGGTTGCTTGTAGCAAAACACCCCAATACCCCAATGCCCGTCCTAATGAGAATGGTACAAAATGATAAAGACCCTGAGGTCAGGAAGCACGCATCAATATCCTATCATACAAGGAGGAAAGATGAATAAAGAAGAAATGGATATCATGAAAAGGGAAGGGTTTAACAAAGAAGAAATTGCTGTGTACGAGGAATTAAAAAAGTTTAAATCTGAGGATATGTATAAGTTTTTTGAATTCGCTGCTAATGCAGGCGCTTATGGAGTTATCACGAGTCAAGCCCAACAATATATCAGAGATATTCAAGTAGTCGACTTGCTCAATACCAAGTTTATGAACAAGGGGATGTTCAAAAGCGCCAGGAGTGTGGCAGAATGGATTGAAGGTATTAAGAGTAGAGATTTTGATCTATTATCGTTAGATGAACAAAACAACAGGCTCAACCAAATTTATAGAACATTGCAAGGTCATGGTGCCGGAGAAGTTGACTTTGTCCGTTACATAAATGGCTCCTTGAAAGGACTGTTTTATAAGGCGGAGATTGCAACCAATGAGGCCGGGAAAGTTGTAAGCAACCTTGGAGGTTATGATGTTGTCATTAGGAATCGTTTTACCAATGAGATAATCCAGAGGGTCCAGGTAAAAAGTAATTGGACATCAACACCTGAAAACATTACTAAAACATTGAATGACTTTTTGAAAAATCGACATTACGATGCAGACATTGTTCTTGCTGGCCCAAAAGAGCTAATTGATGAAGCAAAGAGAAGAGGAATTCCTAATCCCACAATAGTGCGTAGCAGTGCAGAAGATAATCTTGACTCTGCAGAACGCTTAGCCAAGTTAGGGCAAAAGGGACAATTGACAAACACAGTGTTTTCAGTGCAAACGGTGAAACAGATAGGGAAAGGGGGGTTAGTTGCTGGAGCTGTTTCTTGCGGGATATCGTCAATTCAGAACTATATTGCATATAGAAAGGGTGATATTGACATGGACACCGCTTTTAAAAATATAGCTGTTGATTCAGCTAGAGGCTTTGTCACCGGCGCTGCACTTAAGGGTGTATCTATGCTCTTATCCCCGGGCCTGATTGGGCTTGGCATGGGATTAATTATATCAATTCCGTTAAAGAAACTTATTGATGCTTCTTTTGGCAAAGGAGATTATGAGGTCTTGTTGAAGCAAATGCAAGTTGATCAAAGCTTAGCCGCAGCCAGCGCCAACTTCGCTATAACCACATATAATGCCTCTAGAACCTGTGAGCAGTTTGCCTCAGTGATGGATGCTCATGCCAATAATGCCATTATAATCGACCACGTTGACAGTAAATTAGATAAAGAAATAGAAATACGACTTAAGGAGATATAAATGGAACACTCACCTGACAACATGATTAACGAGATAGATAAGGTGGTTGGCGGAACCCCCTTATCGCAGGATGAAATTCAAACCTTCAAAACTGCATTATCTGATTTTATCGCTACATATGAGAATGATTTGCCAGAGATGGAAAAAAACATTGAAGAAATATCTAAACTCCTGACTGTGAATGCTGATAACTTTGAGGAATTAAAGAATCAAAACTGGTTTAAGAGAGGCTGGCAAACAGTAACTGGTAAAAATAAAAAGTTAAGAGAAACTAGTTTACAAAACTTGCAAATAGTCCACAAGGGTTCTCTAATGTTTTTACAGCAGTTAGCAAGTCAGAATAGTGTCCTCATGAAATCGGTGCATTTCGCTATGTCAAGAGTGGAAGAGCTCGCGGCGCAAAACCTGAAAATCAAGGACTATATGATCCGCTTTGACGATAAGTTTAGCTCAAAGATTGAAGGGATACAAAGTAGATTAGACTCACACGATAAGGATATTTCCTCTATCAAAGGCGACAAAAGCAAGAACTTGATTCAAATTGTTTTTGGAATTGCCTTATTGCTAATTTCTGGAATTCTGTTGTTTTCGGCCGATAAATCCAACACCACAGTGTTATCCTCAGTTGTGATCGGAGTGCTAGGGTTGGCTGCTGTGCTATTTGGGATCATAGGTAGGTCCAAAAAGCAACCTATCGAAATTGCAAAACCAGATATTAGTTTGAATAATGAACTCCAGCTTCGTAATCGCAAAGTACTAGCCGAAGTTCGAGAAAACTTATCTAAATTCTTGTATATGACAACTCTCGATGACGGTCTGATCTATGTACCGTTTAACCCATTTTATAAAAGCTTCATTAGATTTGTGGAAGCAGCAAAAACTGATGATTATTGGGAGCGGCTGGATAAGGTGTTCCAAGTTGAAGCTGACTTGGAGGATAGTGTGATAAATGGAATCGCGTACTTTGCTCATGAATACACCCAGCGAGCAAACCGCATGTCATCCTTAATTATCGAAGCATATTTATCTGAATCGATTGGTCTTGAATTGCGCTGCGAAATTGATGAGAGAAGAGAGAAAAAGCTATTTGATGATGTAGTATCGGCACTTAGTCTGTACTTAGAGCAGATAAGAGATCTGGCTAGACTTAAGGAAAGTTTATTGTCCAGATATCACGAATATAGGAGCTACTCAGATGAGGACATTGCTGTGTCTCTCATGAAAGGATTTCTGATTGTTCCAGTATTGATGGATATACTTAATTATAAAAAAACAAATGCTTTCGTGAAGGATTATCATAATGATCTGACAAGTTACTCTACCTTGTGGAGAACAATTTACAGAACCATTGATCAATCACTCTTGCCACTCATGAAGAAATATGCAGAACTTTTTGCTAATGAATGTGCCACTCATTCTGAGCCTCTCTTCCTTGAATTTGACGCACGAAATGTAGAATTGTCGGAATTGAATAAAGAACTTGTTGCTGAGATTGAAGAAATGGAGCGTAAAGAATAAAATAAGGAGACAAAACAGAGAAAATCCTGAAAACTCATAGAACATATGCACCAGTCGCTTCTATGAGCTCAGACGCTGTGCCGCTTACCACAAAAAGTGTAAGCTGCAGCAGGAACTTTATCGCATCAATTGGGCACAAAGTACATTGGCAGGTGCAGGCTCGCTACGCCCTTCAAAGGCAAGAATATTGCAGGGAATCTGGAAGATGAGGATAGATGATTTCTAACTATTAGCATAAAATTGCCCGATTTGAGCGTTAACCTACCCACGAATTACACGAATTAACACGAATTGTAAGAGTGGAGGGAATACCCCAAAAAACTTGTCTTGACAAAAAAGTGGCATACGTTATCTTTGGCCTGTATGAGAATATATCACGCTAAATAGCGGAAAGATTGAGGTAAGGTATGATTATTAGAGTATCTATGAGAAACTTTCTCTCGTTTAACGAAGAGACTGAGCTGTCTATGGTGGCATCAAAAGTGAGATCACATCCAGATCAAGTATACCATAACATAGTTGAACCGGTAAATAAAGTTTTGAAGTTGGCTCTTATTTTCGGGCCCAATGCATCGGGAAAATCAAATGTGATCAAAGCTATAGACTTCATCAGAGCAAGTGTTACGGGAAGGGCCGGCACGATGCTGCCAATAACAACATATTTCAAGTTGCAAGCTCCTCTCTCAAACACGGAAAGCAAATTGGAGATAGACTTTAAAAGCAATGATGAGCTTTACCGCTATGGCTTTCTCTACGACAGTGGTAAATATCCTGAGGAGTGGCTTTATCAGATCACACCGTCGAGTTTCAAGCTACTTTTTCACAGGAAGGTTGCTGCGGGTAGCCGCACCATTGATTGGGGGAAAACCGATTTTGGCCCAGAGGAAGACAGGGAGTTCTACGATTTCGTTAACAAAGCTACTCCAGACAACAGGCCATTGCTAAATGAGCTAAGGCAAAGGGCCCTTCCTCTGTATAAATCTGTGTACGAATGGTTCGACAAGCTGGTAATCATCTACCCAAATACCAGGAGAGGCGACTACCTCCATATGTATACAAGTATGGATCTACAGGAACTGTACCGGGAAAATCTGATTAGCTGTGATACAGGGATTTCCGACATCAGCTTCGTTGATGTAGAACAGAAAGATGTTGAACGAAGCATACCGGAACCAGTTTTAAGGGACATGATAGCCAACACGCCGCCCCTGGATAACTCGTTGACTCTGATTCACACACCGGGGAGTCGTTATATCATGGGGTTCAAAGACAAAATGCCGTTTTTCAAGATGATGACGTTTGTTCATGATATCCCAAACAGCAATGACCGGGTTCTTTTTGATTTTCTTGAGGAATCGGATGGTACAATCAGGCTGTTGGACTTGATCCCACTGCTGGGTGATGTCCAAAACGATAGAATTGTGATTATCGATGAGCTTGACAGGAGCCTGCATCCGATGCTGACCAAACACATCATTGAAACTTGCGTCAAAAACTCTATGCACACTGAATCGCAGCTGATTGCCACCTCGCATGATGTCAACCTTTTAGACCCTGATTTGATCAGAAGGGATGCGATTTGGTTTGTGAAGAAAAACCGGAATATGGGTTCAGTACTCTATTCGCTTGAAGAGTTTAAAACCAGGAACGATAAAGACCTGAGAAACGCATATTTGGAGGGGCTTTATGGCGCAATCCCCTACATATAGCAAAAAAGGATTCGGCCAGCAGTTCCGAAGAAAATCTGAAATTAAGGAACCGGGTGTTTATCTCATTGCTTGTGAAGGGACAAGGGATGAGCCGAGGTATATCCAAGAGTTTGTAAAGGAGATGCGTGTAAGGGCAAAGGTATTCATAGCAGAGAGAGAGGCAGGAGACTATGGATCCAATCCCCGGCAGGTTTACGATATACTGAAAGTTAACATGGAAAAACCTACATTTTCCACGAGAAAAGAATCTGTTCACGGCTGGATCATGGTAGATAGAGATAACGATAGAATGGAGGAACTGAAAGAGGTGAAAGAGCAATGTGATGACACTGGTGTCAGCATCGCTTATAGTAGTCCTTGTATAGAGTTATGGTTTTTACTCCATTATACAGATTTGAGTTCGCTCAATATAGACGATCCCGAAAAGCTTCTCATCTCCAAAAGAATGAAAGCCTACTTGAAGGACAATCACTTTGATCCCGCAAAAGGGTTTTTAGAAATACTGCCCCTAACGAATGAAGCAATTGACAGGGCACGAGAGATAGATGATCCTGATGTTGACTTTCCTGAGGATTTTTGTACCAGAGTATATAAGCTGGTGCAAGAGCTATTAGAATTTGACTGAGTTCTGCCCCAAGTATTACACCCTGGCAGAGAAAGAGACAACATTTGACCGATTTCGTATCCTTAGCCTTGTCAGGCGGTTACGAGATCGGGTTTTTAGGATTTATCTTCACGGGAGCGAGGTCGTCAGGGTATATTTTAGAGGGAGCTTTCGAAGAGTGAGGGAGAGCGAGTTGCTGCGCAGGTTGTATAGATGCAGTTGCTCTTGGTGAGGATACGCATGGTTTTGGAGATGGGCGTGCCGCGAGCTGCGCCCGCTTGCGGCGCTAAGGGCAAGCGCCGGCTACCTTTTTGGTCGCTGTGGCAAGCGACCATACTGCGGCGCTAAGGGCTAACGCCCATACAGACAAGTGTGCGTACGGATACCCAGACAGATCGGCGGTTCGGCGACCGCCCGTACACACATTTTCATTGACTGATACCACTGTTTATAAAAGATGGACTTTCACCATATTATAAGGATGGCCATAAAGTGAACAGAGAATCTTTGAGGAACATAGAGATTTTGAAGACCATAAAATTATGGTACAATAAGAAGATACACAGCAAGCACAGCTACGAGCTGCGTTATTGGCGTGAACGCTACCGCAAAGAGGGCGGCCGTTTGAATAACGATTTCTATGAGGAGTTGATGCTCAGCATTTCGGATGAGCGCAGCGATGCCTTTTTGAAGGATAAGGTAGTGGCGGATTTTGGTTGTGGCCCGCGGGGCAGCCTGGTGTGGGCCAAGAGTGCTGCTTTGCGCATTGGCATTGACGTCTTGGCGCAGCGCTACATCCGGGATTTCCCCACGGAATACAGAAAGCACGACATGATCTACGTGACCAGCACCGAGAAGAGCATCCCCATTCCGGACGGCTTTTGCGATGTGGTATATTCGGTGAATTCGCTGGATCACGTGCGGGATTTACTCGCTATGTGCAACGAGATTCGGCGCATTCTCAAGCCGGGTGGCGAGATCATCGGCAGCTTCAACCTCAATCACCCGCCAGACCGTGCCGAACCGCAGACCTTGAGTGAAAATATGCTCAGGAAAATGCTTTTCAGGGACTATGAGATCGTGCATTGGTGGGTCTCTGCGCCGGGGCCGGAGGACGACCTTTACCGTCCGCTCCTCGAGCGTGAATTGATAGATGCGAAGGGCGGCGAGGCCTATCTTTGGGCGCGGGCCATCAAGCCAATAACATAATAATCATTGACTTAAAACCGCCTGTCAAAAATATGAACTTCCATGGTAAGATTCGCGATATGAAAGACCAATTATTCACTCCGGAAGCAGTGCGCATCGTAGACCACATGGCCTCCAAGGCGGTGTGTCTGGAGTTTATGTGCCAACTTTTGGTGGATAGTGGCAGCCTGGAAGCTGCGGATCGCTTCCTCGATGCTGTGAGAAGCAGAGAAGAGGTGATGAGCACGGGGATCGGCAAAGGAGTGGCTATCCCGCACGCCCGCAATGAAACGGTGAAAAAGCTAAGGACAGCTCTGTGCCTGATCAGAAATGGCATAGACTTTGAATCTTTGGATAAAAAGCCGGTGCAGCTCGTGTTTCTGACCGCGGTTCCCAGTGACGCAAATCGTGAATATATGAGTGTTCTCAAAGGCTTGAGCGAATACCTCAGGCATGATAATAACCGCCTCCCGATGTTGGAGGCAAAAGATGAAAAGGAGCTATTTGAATATGCCCGTCAGATCGAATCTCAGATACATCTTGCTGATAATAATTAGCATCGGGCTCACCCTTGCGTGGGCTCAAAACGAGGATGCCGGTTCCACCGGATTCAACAGCCTGAAAATGGTGCACGGAGCGCGTGCCATGGCTTTGGGTCAGGCTTTGACCGGCGAGGCGAAAAACCCGGATGGNATGTTTTTCAATCCCGCAGCCATCATCGAACTGCCAAACAAGGAAGTGGGCACCACCTATTGCAACTACTTTCTGGATACGCAGGGCGGTCAGATCCGGCTGCTGCTGCCCAAAGACAAGTTTTCCGCCTGGGCTTTCGGCCTGCAATATATGAATATGGGCTCGTTCGAGCGCACAGAGGTGGATCAATTTGGCAATTTCATCGACGATCTGGGCACTTTTGGCGCTTCAAACCTGATCGCAACCGCCAGTTTGGCCAAGTTTATCAGCCCCGCAATCGACGCCGGTGGCAGCGTGAAGGTGATCTATGATATGTTGGACGACACCTCTGCCGCCGCAGTATTGCTGGACTTGGGCATCATCCACCACCCGCACAACGAAAAGGTGAAGGTGGGAGTGACCATGCGCAATATAGGCCTGCAGCTGAAGTATTATACCGAAAACAAACACAAGGAAAAACTGCCCTTCACCTTCACCGCCGGAGGCAGCTATACCTATACGCCGCAACACAAAAGCTTTTTGGAATTTCATAAGGCCAATGGTGAAAACTTCACCGCCCGCTTTGGACATGAATATATGCTCACGCCGGATTTTGCACTCAGAGCAGGCTTCAGGTCAAATGCCGGGGATTGGAATAGCGGAGGCGGCTGGGGCTGGACTTCCGGGCTTTCATTGGGTGCAGGCTGGAAGTATAAAGCATATAAAATCGACTATGCCGCATCATCTTACGGCGACCTGGGCTTGGTAAATCAGCTCACGCTCAGCTACAGTTTTTAGGATTATAAGAAAAAGAAGACAATTGGAAAAACGAGACTTTTTATTGGAAATCGGAATGGAGGAGCTGCCTCCCTCGCACTTTATGCCGGCCAGAGATTGGCTGCAAGCGAGTTTTGAGACCTTTATCAGTGACAACCGGCTCAGCTGTGAGCGGCTCTTGGTGAGCGGCACGCCGAGACGGTTTTTTGTGCTGGCTGAAGGAGTGCCTATCCTGCAGCCGGATATAGTGTTGGAGCGCACGGGCCCATCCGTGAATATCGCCTACAAAGATGGCGAGCTCACGCCTGCTGCCTTGGGATTTTTGAAGAAAAACAACGCCACGGCCGAGGATGTGCAGATTCAAAGCACGCCCCGGGGTGAATTTTTGCACCTGAGCATCAAACAGCCCGGCAAAGAAGCGCAGGAACTGCTCAGAGACTGGAGTCAGGGCCTACTCGCAGACATCCCTTTTGCCAAAAAGATGATCTGGGAATACAAAGACCTCAGCTTCTCGAGACCGGTGCGCTGGCTCTGTGCCCTCTTTGGCGATGAGGTTTTGCCTCTTGAGAACCACGACATCCCCTGCGGCAGAAGCAGCTACGGCAACCGTCACCTGGGCCTGGATAAAAGCTTCGAGATCACGCAGCCGAGCGAGTATCTGGATATTTTGAGGCAACACCGCGTCATGGCAGACAGGGATGAACGACTCAAGACCATACAGCAGAGCCTGATAGATATCTTTGCAGACAGGCCGCTGCAGGTGATGAGGGACGACAGACTGGCGGAGATCGTGTGTGATCTGGTGGAATGGCCCACGGCGGTGGAAGCCTGTTTTGATGAGGCTTATCTGGTGTTGCCTGAGAAGATCATCACCTCCACCATCAGCCAAAATCAGAGATACTTTTCCGTGCTGGACGATAAGGGCAATTTCACCAATAGATTTGTCTTCATCTCCAATGGCGATCCGCAAAAAAGCGAGATCATCCGGGGCGGCAATGAAAAGGTGGTGAATGCCCGCTTGGCCGATGCGCAGTGGTATTTCAATGAAGACAGCGCCCGCGCTCTGGAAAGCTATGTGCCTGCGCTGGAAGAAGTTGTCTTTCAGGCAGATTTGGGCACCATGGCCGCCAAAGTGAAGCGCATCGAGGCCCTTTGCGCCTGGATTTGTGAAGAGCTGAAGCTCTCCGAACCGGAGGTGAAGCGGGTGATGCGCTGCGCCTATCTCTGCAAGGCGGATTTGGTGACGACGATGTTAGGCGAGAAAGAATTTACCAAGCTGCAGGGATATATAGGTATGCAATATGCCGTTATCAGCGGCGAAGACGCAGAAGTAGCCACCGGCATCTGGGAGCATTATGCACCGCGGGGGCCGAACGACGCCCTGCCGGAAACGCTGTGCGGCGCCATCGTCTCGGTGGCAGACAAGCTGGATACCGTGTGTGGCATCATCCGTGCAGGTTTGCTGCCCACGGGCAGTGCCGATCCCTTTGCGCTCAGACGTGCGGCGAACGGCGTCTGTCAGATCCTGCTGAAACGAGGCTGGCATCTGCCTTTGGAGGCTCTGGTGGCGAAGAGTCAGGCCATTCTGGAGCAGGATATCGCCGCAGATAAGGAACTGGATGAGAAAGCGGCCAACTTCTTTGTGCAGCGGGTGCAATGGCTCTTCAAGCAGGAAGGAATCGCCTTCGACGTGTTGGACAGCCTGGAGCATCTGCAGCTTTCCGCGCCGATTAAATTGATGGAAGCCGCTTTGGCGCTTTCCAAAATCAGAGAAAGCGAGGATTTCCATTCGCTGATCATAGGCTTCAAGCGTGCGGCCAATATCTTGGAGGGTAGCGCTGAGAAAGGCTATGTCTTGAATCCTGAACTCTTTGTGCAGGCAGAAGAAAAGGCACTTTTTGCCAGTCTGCAAGAGCTGAGGATAAGGCTTGACAGCGCTCTGGAAGCGGATGACCATGAGCTGGCTCTGCAGGAATTGGTGCAGATCGGGCCGGCGATTGACCGCTTCTTTGACGAGGTGTTGGTCAATTGTGAAGACGAAAGCTTGCGCCACAACCGTCACGCACTGCTCAGCGAGATCAAAAGCGAATTTCTGAAGGTGGCGGATATATCGAAATTAGTAATAGATAATATAGAGGAAAACAAATGAAAGACTTCTTAAACGACCTGAAGCAACGAGCCATCGCAGCGAATGGCAGCATCGTGTTTCCGGAAAGCGGAGACGAAAGGGTGCTGAAGGCTGCAATGCAATTGACAGATGAGAAAAAAAAATAGCCAGGATCATCCTGATCGGCGAACCTGAGACGGTGAAAGCTGATCTGGGCAAGTTGAATCCACAATTTGAAGTGGAAAAGCTGCAGATACTCAAACCTGCAGACCATCCACGCATAGACGAATTTGCAGATTTCTACTATGAAAAGCGCAAGAAAAAAGGCGTATGCCGGGAAACTGCGGCCACGACGGTGCGGAATGAGCTCTTTTTCGGTGCGCTGTTGGTGCAATTTGGCCTCGCCGATGCCATGATCGCCGGTGCGGTGAATACCACGGGCGACGTGCTGAGAGCCGCTTTGCAGGTTATCGGCGTGAAAGCGGGATTGAACACGGTTTCCAGCACCTTCATCATGGTGATCCCCAATTATAAGGGCAAGACGGGCTTCTTCAGCTTTGCAGATTGCGCCGTGGTGCCGGATCCCACCGCTGAACAGCTGGCAGATATCGCCATCAGCACCGCTGCGACGCATAAGGCTATCCTCAATGAAGAGCCGAGAGTGGCGCTGCTTTCCTTTTCCACGCATGGAAGCGCCAAGCACGAGCTGGTGGATAAAGTTTTGGAAGCAAAAGACATTCTCAAAGAGAGGAAGGCAGACTTCCTGTATGATGGAGAGCTGCAATTGGATAGCGCCATCGTGCCCAGCGTAGCCGCGTCAAAAGCGCCGGACAGCCCCCTGAAAGGCGATGCAAACGTGCTCGTCTTCCCCGACCTTCAAAGTGGTAATATAGGCTATAAACTCACGCAGAGAATGGCCGGTGCAGAGGCTATCGGGCCGCTGATCCAAGGTTTGGCCAAGCCGGTCTGCGATCTTTCCCGCGGTTGCACTACCGACGTGATCGTCAATACCGCTCTGCTGGTCTTACTGATGAAATAAAATAAAAAAAAGATAGATAAGGAGATTAGCTAAAATGGCAATCAAACTTGCAAACAGGATTCTGGTGGTGAAACCTTCAGCCACCCTTGCGATCAGTACCCGGGCCAAGGAAATGATGGCTGCCGGTATTGATGTGGTAAACTTTGGTGTGGGAGAGCCGGATTTCAATACGCCGGACTACATCAAAGACGCTGCACACAAGGCTTTGGACGACAACTTTACGCGTTATACGGCCAATCCCGGCATCATCGAGCTGCGCGAGGCGATCTGCGCCAAGTTCGAGCGTGAAAACGGCCTCAAATACAAGCCCAATCAGATACTGGTCTCGGCAGGCGCCAAGGCTTCCATCCTCACCGTCCTCATGGCGGTGTGCGATGTGGGAGACCAAGTGCTGGTGCCCTCTCCCTACTGGGTGAGCTATCCGGATCAGGTGAAGCTGGTCAATGCCCAAATGGTGGTCATCCCCAGCACGGTGGAGAATGAATTCAAGATCACGCCCGCAGCGCTGAGAAAGGCTTGCCAGGAAAGCCCCAGCGCCAAAGTGTTGCTGCTCAATTCACCCAGCAACCCCTCGGGAACCGTCTATAATGGAGAAGAGCTGATCGAAATCGCCAAGATTTGCATCGAATACAACCTGTTGGTGATCTCAGACGAGATCTATGAACGCCTGGTGTACGACGATACCGAACACGTTTCCATCGCCAGCGTGCTGCCCGAAATGTACGAGCGCACCGTGGTGATCAATGGAGTATCCAAGGCCTATGCCATGACCGGCTGGAGAATGGGATACGCTGCAGGGCCGGCACATATCATCGGCGCAGCAAGCAGAGTGCAGGCACACGCCACCTCCGGCATCAACTCCATCACACAAAAAGCCTGCGTTGTGGCATTGAATGAAGAAGACGACTCCATCGAGAAGATGAGACAGGAATTTCAGGAACGCAGAAACTTCCTCTGCGGCGAACTGAGCAAAATCCCGCACGTCACACTCTTCAAGCCCAAAGGCGCATTTTACGTATTCCCGGATATATCCTGGTATCTTGAAAACAACAATAAAGGCATCAAGGATTGCGGTGAATTCTGCAGCCTGATGCTGGAAACCTACCATGTGGCATTGGTCTCCGGTGCAGCCTTCGGAGTGGATACAGCCGTGAGATTCTCCTATGCCAACAGCATGGAAAACCTGAAAAAAGGCGCTCAACGCTTTGCCAAATGCCTTGAGGACCTCCGCTCCTGAACAAAATAGGTGAAACAACATGAGTGATATGAACAACCGCATCCGTGAAATCTTTGACCAACGCCGCAGAAAACAGAACAACTGGCCCAGGCTGATCATCATGGTCATCATCCTGATCGCAATCATCGTGGGCATCAGTATGCTCAACAAAGCCGCCGAAAAAGGCGGGCTGTTCCCCGGCGCAGTGTATCAAGACAGCACAGCCGTGCAGGATACAACGGCGACAGATGCCATACAGGTGATTCCGGTAACTCCGGAACCGGTGGAGACGCCATGAGCCTGGTGATCGTAGGCTCATTGGCCCTGGATTCTATCAGCACCAAAGCGGGCAGCGTCAAAGATGCCCTGGGCGGCTCTGCCTTCTACGCATCCATCGCTGCCTCTTACTTCCATCAGGCAAGCATTGTGGGAGTGGTGGGAGACGACTATCCGCCGGCGGGAATAGAACTGCTCAGGAAACACGGAGTCAATCTCGATGGCTTGGAGACCGTGAGCGGTAAAACCTTCCGCTGGAGTGGGAAATATGAGGATTGGAACCAGGCGGATACGCTCAATACCGAGCTCAATGTGTTTGCAGACTTCAATCCCACTCTGCCTCCCGCCTACCGGAACTGCCGCAACCTGCTGCTGGGTAACATCCATCCCTCACTGCAATTGCAGGTATTGGAGCAGGTGGAAAGCTACGACTGTGTGGCCTGCGATACCATGAACTATTGGATCACGGGCGAACATGAAGCGCTCAGCAAGGTGATACGCAAGATGGATGTGGTGTTTATGAACGAAGAAGAAGTCTGCCAATACACGGGCTGCGACAATATCTTCAAGGCCGGCAAAGAGATCCTGGATATGGGCGTGAAGCTGATCGTGATCAAACGCGGCGAATATGGCAGCGTCTGCATCTCTGACGACTATATGGTATTCATGGCCGCCTATCCCATCGAGGATGTGGTAGACCCCACCGGAGCGGGAGATTGCTTCGCCGGCGGCTTCATGGGCTATCTGGCCTCAAGACCAAAACCAGACAAACAAGACATCCGCAACGCCGCCCTCACAGGAACCGTGACGGCGGCTCTCAATGTGTCAGACTTTAGCGTCAACGGCATCGCCAATCTGGACAAACAGACGATTGATGCCAAAATCAAGCAACTAAAGGAATGGACATCATGAACTACAAACAATCCGGCGTAAACGTGGAAGCGGGCGAACAAGCCGTAAAAGACATCAAAGACTTAGTGCGCAAAAGCTACAACAAAAACGTGCTGAGCGAGCTGGGAAGCTTTGGCGGCTTGTATGCCCTGGACCTCGAACGGCATCAGAATCCCGTCCTGGTATCCAGCACCGATGGCGTGGGCACAAAGCTGCTGGTAGCCATCAAAGCCGGCATCTACGACACCGTGGGCCAGGATTTGGTAAACCACTGCGTCAACGACATCCTGGTGCAAGGCGCACATCCGCTCTTCTTTCTGGATTACATAGGCCTGGCCAAGATGGACAGGGAAATCGTGTACCAGATCATCAAGGGAATGACGCAAGCCTGTATCGAAAACGACTGCGCTCTCATCGGCGGCGAAATGGCGGAAATGCCCGGCATCTATCACAAAGATGATTTTGACCTGGTGGGAACCATCGTGGGAGTGGTGGAGCGTCACCTCATCCTGCCCGGAAACAGGGTCAGAGAACACGACGTGCTCATCGGCATCCCGTCCACCGGACTGCATACCAACGGCTATTCGCTGGCCAGAGCCATCGTCTTTGACAAGCTGGGCCTGGCTGTGGATGCCTATGTGCCCGAGCTTCAATGCACCGTGGCGGAGGCGCTGCTCAGCATCCACAAAAGCTATCTGCAAGAGCTCAAACCCTTCCTGGAAGACGAGGCTCTGCATGGCCTGGCGCATATCACGGGCGGCGGCATCCCGGGAAACCTCAAACGCATCATCCCCGAAGGACTCTGTGCCTACGTGAGCTACCCCGGCAGCGAGATTCCGCCTCTCTTCCAGTGGCTGCAAGCTTCCGGCGGCATCAGTGAAGATGAGATGCGCAAAGCCTTCAACCTGGGCGTGGGAATGATCGCCATCGTGGACGAAAGCCTGTCTGAGCGGCTGATCAAGGAAACCGGCGGCTTTATGATGGGCGAGATAGTCTGCGCCAGAGACAACGACCCCCTGGTGCACTTCATTTCATAGCTGTGTTTTGCTGTGATTGTGTGTGTCCAAAATGAGGTTCCTGTCATGAGAGGAGGAAATCCTGTTTGAGATTTGGAACGATTTTGGCTTCATGATATTACAGCGGTTTAGATTTGTTAACTTTATTCCGGGTGGAAAGGCCGGGTTTGAGGGGCGTAATCCTGCCAAACTTGGAGCTTTCCGCTCAGAAAAGGGATGTTTCTCAAGAAAACACTTGACTTTTTTGCACTACTCAAATTAAGGTGACACAACCACAAAAGGGCGCCAGCGAGCCTGCTGCACTTTGGTGGATAACTAATTGGAAGATAAGAATAATGCTTACAAATAAGGGAGGTTTATCGATGCGAAAATATGCATTGATCCTGCTCATTCTGATGAGTAGCATAGTGATACTCAATGCTGCTACGACCGGCCGGTTGGCTGTCCGTGTGCGTGATAACAACGGACGTCCCATCGAATTTGTGAACGTCGCAGTTACGCAAAACAATCGTACCTTGACCGGCGGAAGAACCAATGCAAAAGGAACAGCTATTATTATCAACATCCCGCCGGGAGTTTACGTGGTTAAATTCACGCTCGTTGGCTATGATAGCTACACCGTAAACAACGTCCGCATCCAAGTGGACCAGACCACATCACTCCAACCCGTCATGAATAAGACGGGCGTAAAGCTCAGCACTGTGGTGGTCACCGCAGAGCAAGACAGAGCCGGAAAAGACCGAGTGGGTACTGCCATCCAAGTGGATATGAGCAACATGGCAGACGTCGCTGTGACAGACGTCGCAGACGTGGTTGCCCTCCAAGCCGGTGTGACCAACATCGGCGGCGAGCTGCATATCCGCGGTGGACGTGCCAACGAAATCAACTACACCGTGGACGGCATGAGCGTTTCTGACCCGGTTGACGGCGGAAGTGCTCTGGGAGTCGACCTCGATGCTATCAGCGACATGAAAGTGATGACCGGTGGTTTCCCCGCAGAATATGGAAACGCACAATCCGGCGTGATCAACATCGTCACCAAAGACGGTGATCCTTTCTTTAGCGGAAAGTTGGAGTGGAATACCGACCACATCATCGGTAGCGGGCGCAACTCTGACGTGCTCAAGTTTGCAGTCGGTGGCCCCGTGGTATTCTTTGGTTCTCAGGATCTGCGTGAAAAGTTCACCTTCTACCTCAACGGTGGCGGCGAGTGGTTGGATGGACGCCTCAAAGACTATTGGGTGAGCGATCCCAACAATGAATACATCCTCAACGGTGTGCCGCTGCTTGAGTATGATTATCCCAGAAACGACCCCTACGAGGATCGTACCCGCATCCTGGGTATTGACCTTGGAAACCGTAACTACAACGGCTACAACATAAACCTCAAATCCAAGTATGACTTCAGTCCCACCCAGAAATTGACCTTTGCCGTGCGTGGAGACAGAAACTATGACCACGGCTTTACCTATAGCTGGCGCCATGCTTTGCATCACATCTACATCAATGAAATCGTCCAAAGCCAATACATCGGCACCTACGATCATGTGCTCAACAATGCCATGAACCTCAAGCTCAAAGCCAGCTTCTACCGCAAAACCAGCAACACCAGCCCACGTGGCATCAGCAGGGACGACTACCTGTTTCGCAAGCCCATCATCGCCGAAAACTACGTGTACGACGTCCTCAACGGCGACTATGGCTTTGCCAGCATCGACGAAGACGGCGATGGTGTGTATGACGATGGTTTCCTGCCTGCCCACTTCTGGACCTACCGCATCTCCGGTGTGGAAGACCCCAGAGCCGTGTCAGGCTTCGTGGCTCCCGGCAGCATCTACGACAACTTTGTGGACGACGTGAGCTCACAAACCAACGTGCGTGCTGACTTTGAATATCAGATCAACGACATTCACCTGGCAAAGACGGGGTTTGAAGTGATCAGCCACAACATCAAAAAGAACCAGCTCCAGAGCTTCCTCACCATCTATGAAGACCGCTTCCAACAGAGCTTGCAGCGTGTATTCAGCCCTGCAGACCTGGCCGGCTTCACCCCCAACATCGTGATCGTGCCCGATCTGGATGCAGATGGCAACCCCATCCTGGATGCTGACGGCAATCCCTCCATGAGAAAAGATGTCACCAACGTCCCTGACGCACTCTATGACATCTATATCGACTTCAATGACGACAACAACACCATGATCCCCATCTACAAACCGGAAGACTATTATCGCGCCGCCCAGGAAGCTTCTGGAAAGCGTGATGGCTATCAGGCCAATCCCTGGCAGTTTGCCTACTACCTCCAAGACAAGATGGAATGGAAAGGCATGATCGTAAACGCAGGCTTGCGTTTTGACTTCTGGTATCTGGGAAACAAGTATAAAGTCTTGGAAGACAGCGGCAAGTATCGCACCGTCGAATTTGACAAGGGTGACCGCTTCCAAGCCATGATCTCACCCCGTTTGGGCGTCTCTCACCCCATTACCGACAGAGACGTGCTGCGTTTTGCCTACAACTACCAAAACCAGCTGCCCCAAATGCAATTTATCTTCACCAGCAAGACCCCCGAGGATGCCAACGTCTCCGACACAGCCATCACCGTGGGCAACCCCTCCTTGGAACCTCAAATCACAGTCACCTATGAAGTGGGCCTCTCACACCAGCTCTCAGACGACTATGTCATAGACATGACCGCCTACTACAAAAACCTCTACAACTATGTGAGCACCAGGAAGGAAGCAAAAGAGGGTGAAGAACAGATCTTCTGGTACAAATTCATCAGTGAAGACTACGGTTCTGCACGCGGAATCGATATCCAGCTCGAGAAGATACTCTCAAACTTCAACACCTGGACTGTCGCCTACTCGCTGGCCTGGGCCCAAGGAAACAACTCCAGCACCGTCATCCAAGACGAGATGACCAACCTGCGTGAATTCCCTCTGGATTGGGACGTGAGACACAACCTCAACACCAGCTTCACCTTCCGCATCGGCAGAAACGAAGAGTTCTTTATACCCTTCACAGACTACATCCTCCCCTTTGATGACTTCAGTGCCAATATCAACTGGAACTTCGCTTCCGGTGCGCCCTACACACCTCAGGCTGAAGAGGGCAGCATGTTGGATACAAACTCCAAACGCAAGGGCTGGACAAACCAGGCAAACTTGCGTCTCACCAAAGGTTTTGCCTTACCCAAAGACATGAGCATCAGAGTCTTTATGGAAGTGGAAAACCTGTTTAAGACCAAGAACATCCTCAGCGTTTACCCCAAGACCGGCTCCCCATACGAAACCGGTGAAGATATATCAGATACAATGGTGGGATACACCTATCCCGAAGTGGACTTCGTATACCACAAAGCAATCCGAAACCCCGGCATGGTTAACAACCATCGCGGCGTCACTTTTGGCGTCTCATTCAACTTCTAAAATTTCAAGTTCCTAAGGAGGAATCACATAATGAACAAGAAGACAAAATGGATACTGTTGCTCATCGTGGCAATGACAATGCTGCTCGGTGTCCTGGGTGCTCAGGAAGTTGCAGAAACAGCTGAAGCATCCGGCGGAACCAAGAACTTGGCCGAATTCATTTTTGGCACTGGAATGGTAAAATGGTTTATCGATGGTGGATGGGCAATGTGGCCTATTCTCTTCATCGCTATTTATGGCTTAGCTTACGTAATTTGGAAGTTTATAGCCCTGGTTTATGCCAAGATCAATCTCAACAGCTTCTTGGGAACCATCGTTCCTATGCTTCAAGCCAAGAAGTATGATGAGGTCGCAGAGCTTGCAGCCAAGACCCGCGGCCCTGTGGCAGCAGTTGTCCATGCTGGTGCACAGAAAGCTTCTTCCGGTATTGATGCCGTGGAAAAAGCCATGGAAAACGCCGCAATGATCGAGATGAGCTACCTGGAAAAGGGCTTTGTCGAGATGTCTACCGCCATCACCCTGGCTCCCATGATGGGATTCTTGGGAACGGTGGCCGGTATGATCGAGGCTTTCGATGCCATCGCCGCAGCTCGTGCCGTGGACGCCACCATTGTGGCTTCCGGTATCAAGATCGCTCTTATCACCACTGAGGCTGGCCTGATCGTGGCTATCCCGGTGCAGTTTTTCTACAACGTCTTCACAACCATTGTGGACGGCTTAGTTATAGATATGCAGCGTGCCTCCGAGAAAGTAGTTGAAACCCTGATCGAGTCTCGATAGGGGGTAGAAATGAAAATCTCTCGTAAAAGGAAAGGCAAGGTTTCAATTCCGACAGCTTCCACCGCTGACATCGCCTTTCTGCTCATCGTCTTCTTTATGTCGACCACCAAGTTTGACGTGAAAGAAGGTATCAAGCTGGTGTTGCCGGCCATGGCTCCTGACAGTTCAGAGGGCAAGGCTGAAACCATTCAGCTTGGTGAGGATAAGATGACACGCCTCCAGGTCCAGGAAGATGGCACCATCATCCTAAATAAAGAAGCAGCGCGGCATATCGAAGATGCTGAGCTGGATGCAATCATCCAGCAAAAGTTAAGGGTAAATCAGGACATGATCTTCAGAGTGATCACGGACAGGAATGCCCAATACAAAGATATGATCCGGGTAGTGGACAGACTCAAGGCCCAGAAAGCCGAGAAGATATCACTATCCACAAACTAAAAGGAAGGATAAAATGGCAAAAATAAACAGATCAAGAGATCGTGACATCGAAATCCCTCAGGGATCGATGGGCGACATCGCCTTCCTGCTCCTGCTGTTCTTTATGGTGACGACCGTGTTTGTTCAGGAAAAGCAATTTTGGGTGGAACGTGACCGTTGGCCCCAGGCTCAAAGCATTGAGCGCATTCCCCGCAACAACACCGCCACCATCTATGTGATGAAAAATGAAACCATCCTGCTTGACGATGTCCCCTCCAGGATCGAGAGCGAAGAAGACGTCTACGTCAAAAACGCCTTGATCGCAAAGAAAGCTGAAAACCCAGAAATCATTATATGTTTCAGGACTGACAAAGAAACCAAGTACGGTGCGATGTCAGACGTAATGCGTCAGCTTCAGGACGCCCAAACCCTGGTTGTGGCTTTTGAAGCCCAGAAAAAGGACTAATAGGGGAGGATATTATGGCGATGAAATATTCCGATTGGAAAGACGTGGCAAATTCACAACTTGCCAAAGCGGTGACCCTGGCACTGGTGCTCACCACCTTCGTGCTCGTGGTTACCCCCAATATCGAAGCCCGTAAACAAAAGTTTACCGTCACTGAGACGGAACTTGTAGACATCCCCATGGAAGAGCGTGAAAAGCTGGAACAGCCCGAAGTGGAAGTCAAGATCGAAGTGCCCATCATCATCAGTGATGAGCTCAGCACCACTTCAGACCCCGCTATCGCTGCCAAATATGAACAAGCTTTGGCCCAGATTGGAGACATCTCAATCACCACCTCATCTGCTCTTTCCAGAGATAGAGATGGTGAGATGGTCAAGTTTGAAGCTTATGATGATCCTCCAGTGATTATCGGTGAGCTCAGACCGGACTATCCGGACGCAGCCAAGCGCACCCGCACCCAAGGCACCGTGGTCTTGGAAGTGGAAGTCTACCGTGATGGAAGCGTGGGCAACATCAGAGTGCAACGCTCCATTATCGGCCTGGACGACGCCGCTATAGCCGCCGTGCGCAGAGTGAGATTCCAACCCGGCAAAAGCGGTGGCCATCCTATCGACACGCTCGTGATCATACCTGTCGAATTTAGATTAAATTAGATGATTGGGAGAATAGAATATGAAGTTAAATAAAACGTTACTCTGCCTGCTTGTGTTGCTTGTCATCCCAATGATAGTATCTGCGGCGGCAGTAGTATCTGCAGACCCCGCCTCCAAAAAGCTTGACCGCAGCAGAGTCCACAGAGTGGGAAACATCTGGCTGCGCGTCAGTAACTATGGTTTCTTTGGCTCGGGAAGTGGCTCGCCCCAATATCCCTCCCTGGAGTACCCGGGAGGTAGTGGAATTGACTATCTTTTCCAGGGCGCACTTTGGTTTGGAGCCAAGAAATACCGTCGTAACGCAGCCGGGCGAAAGATGTATTGGAAAGCCGTCAACCCCAGTCCAGACAGCATGCAAGTCGTTGCTGAAGGCCAACCCGATTGGCGCCCCTGGATGAAACCGGTTGTCGACACGCTGACCACTATAGGTTTCGATGGAGACTTGGACCTCTACGAGTTTCTACCGGCATACAACCCCTTGGTTGCGGGAAACATGGATGTCGTTGATCTATACGAAGCCTGGAACGTGATGGACGAGGTTGCCACCGCCAGTACCAGAACCCAAAAAAGAGGTGTGGACGATGATGGCGACGGCATAATCGACGAAGACTTTGTGGGATACACCTTCCCCTTGAGGGTAGCCAGTGAGCTGCCTTCACAGTTTGCCCAGTTTGGTGGTCAATACATCCATAACACCCACAACTATAATGTCATTAACGAGGGTCACAATATCGAGATCTGGTTCCCCTTGGGCTTCATGGATCTCTCTGATATGAGCTACCCGAGCTACGCCTTCTCCGCGCCTCATGATGACGATGGAGACGGCCGTGTGGACGAAGATGGCGCCCCTGTCTCCGAGCAGGACTTTATCTCATATTATTATGACTATTGTCCTTTCGGCACCACAGGTGACAGAGACCTGGGCATATCCAGAAGCAGAAACACACACTGGCCCCTAAACATCCGTGTACGCCAGATGAGCTACCAATGGAGCTATGACTACATCAAAAACCTGGTCTACGTGGAATTTAATATCACAAATATGAACATTGCCACGCAGGATACTTTGTTTGACTGCGCCATGGGTATTTACATGGACTGTGACGTCGGTCCTCAAAGCTGGGGCCGCGAAAAAGCCGCTGACGACAAATCCGGATACGTCAAAGGTGAAGGTTATGAATTTGCCTACACTTATGACGCAGACGGAGACGGTGGCCTTACCACAGGTTTGGTGGGCGCCCGCGTTTGTACGCCAGACCCCGAACAGCTCAAATTCCACTGCTGGTATTGGGAAGTGGGAGATGGCCCGGACGACTTTAAACCCGGCACCTTGATTGCCGGTAAGACCAGCAACGAGAAATATGCGTTGCTCACAGGAAAGAATCCAAATCCTGACAAGTTTGAACCGCTGAGGCCCGAACGAGATGACATCACGGAATATGAGCAGCCCGAAGCCAAGGATACACGTTTCCTCTTCTCTTTCTATGGAGACATGAAGGGAATGAACAATCCTACCGATGGTTCCTGGAACCTGGCTCCCGGCCGCACCATGAAAATCGTGATCGCCATCTTCCCCGGTGACAATAAAGAAGACCTCAAGCGTTCCGCCCGCTGGGCAAAAGTGATTTACGGACAGGCCCAAAACCTCGTAACGGTGGTCTTGCCTGACACCTTCCCTCACTACAACCCGCCCGAACCACCCGAAATCCCCAAAGTGTATGCCGAAATCCTCAAGGACGGCAGCCAGATCGACGTCTATTGGGACAACAGAAGTGAGTTCAGCTACGACACCATGACCGTGCTCAGCGCTGTCGTCGGTTGGCAAAACCCTGCCTTTGAAGGCTACAAACCCGGCATTGACAGTGACCCCAACTTCGTAGACTGGAGTGGATACCCGGAAGAGTTCAAACCCAGATTTGGTGATGCGAATTATCAATGGAACATGAACGCAACGGTCAACCCCTACACATCGCACAGGTTGAGGCACGACTTCCAAGGCTATACCCTCTGGGGGCGCAGCGGAAGCGGCTCTCAAGAGGACTGGACGATGATGGATCGTTGGGATAAGATGGATACCGCCCAAGACCTGGTAGACTACGCCGTAAACTTTGGCGATAGCGTTTATGTGGACTATGGCGGCTACCTGGGCATCGATAAAGGATTGCCAAATCCCAATGCCTGGACCGAGACCGACCAATATTCAAACTACTATCGCTTTGACGACAACTATCACCTGGTACCTTGTGCCGCAAACGAAACGTTTTACGGCTGGCCTATCTATGACCATAACGTAAACTACGACGCAAACATTCAGGCACAAGCCGACCAGATCGCCACTGACCATTCAGGAAAGCCCACGCAGTACATCCAGCAGTTGCAGGCCCGCTTGTTCAAGCACCCGCAGCTGAGAGACGAAATCTATGATGAACTGGTGGATACAAAGCTCATCCCGCTGCCCGGACACGGTGGACAAGTAGCAATCGGCAACGACGATGCACTCACAGAATTGCATCACAAACGCCTGGCAAGACGCTACTACCGCTCTGAAATCATGTATCCCCGCAGAGGTATAGAATACTATCTGGCTGTAACTGCATATGACAGAGGCATCCCTTCACAAGACCTTAACTTCCTGGAAACAGGACGTGATAAAGATGCCAATATGAAGGTGTTCTTCCCCGGAACATTGGCAAAAGAAAACATGGACAACATCTACGTTATCCCCAACCCCTACATCGGCAGCAGCAAGTTTGACGGCCGCCGTGAGGGTGACGAAAAGGGTGATAAGAGTAGACGTATCTGGTTTGTAAACCTGCCCATGGAATGTACTGTCCGCATCTACACCCTTGCCGGTGACTTGGTGAAAGAACTCCATCACAATGGTGCCCATATGACGGATATCCTCACCATCAGTAAGGCCGACAGCCAAGGCATCAGTGCCAGTGGTATGCATGAATGGGATCTGCTCTCCAAGAATCGTCAGATCATAGCTCCCGGAGTATACCTCTACTCTGTGGAAAACAAAGCCGATAACAAAATCAAAGTCGGCAAGTTTGTAATCATTAAGTAAGGAGGAATACCGTGAAAAAACAAAGCACACTCATTATCGCCCTGCTCCTTCTGCTGCCTATAATGCTCTCTGCCACGCCGTTTGGTAAGACGGGAACTGCTGCACTGCAGTTTCTCAAACTCGGCGTGGACGCCCGCGCTATAGGAATGGGAGAAGCATATACCGCTGTTTCAGACGATATCTCCTCCACCTTTTGGAATCCAGCCGGCTTGGCCCCCGCAATGCAAAACCAAGCCTTCTTCTCACACACAAACTGGATTGCAAACATATATCACGAATATGCCGCCGCCTCCTTCACAAACGGCGTCAGCACGCTTGCCGTCTATGGCTCCGTGTTGCATATGGATGATATAGAAATCACAGACGAAGAAACCTTTGGCCCCACAGGCGAAACTTTTACCAATAGCGGTATGGCCTTTGGAGTCAACTATGCCTCTGTGTTTACCGACAAATTCTCCGCAGGCGTGGGAGTGAAATACCTCAGAGAAAACCTGTATGAATTTGCCGTGAATAGCTACGCCTTTGATATTGGGTCTATGTATAACACTGGATGGCAAAACCTGAAGATCGGAATGGTGCTGCGCAACTTCGGCCCCGACATCAGATACCGTGTGGACAACGATGAAGACGGCCTTTATGACGAAGACCCATTTGATCTCTTTGACAACGATGGTGACGGTTTGGTGGACGAAGACGGTCCCGAGCTCGACTGTAAGATACCCATGAGCTTCTCACTGGGAATCAGCGGTGATATCATGCGCACGGATACTTCACACTGGATCGCTTCACTACAATTGGACAACGTCGTAGACAGAAAAGAAACCTGGAACCTGGGAACCGAATACAAGCTATCAAACCTCTTCCTCAGAGGTGGATACCAGATCGGATATGACACCAACGGTTTCAGTGCAGGCTTGGGATATCGCATCGCAACATCCTTCGCTATTTTCAATATTGACTATGCCTACACGGATATGGGCAAGCTGATGGAAAACCCCCTGAAGACCGCTCACCGTGTATCACTGAAAATGAGCTATTAAAATAACAAGGAGACATTATGAAAAGATTTGTAATTACTCTTATCACAATCGGCCTTCTCTTTAGCTTTGCATATGCTGGTCAGATGCAGCCCGTTATGGAGAAAAAGCCGGTGGAAAGCCCGGCTGGAGTGCGTCTTGCTCCACGCAGAAATGTACCCCAGTATACCTTTACAAAAACACCGACAACTGTAGCACCAAACTATTATGACTACATGATCGGCTCTTACAACGGCTTGCCCCTTCAGGTGATTCCTCAAAGTGCAGGCGGTGGCTATTTCATGACCTATCATGGAAAATCACAGCCCACAACCGGAAGCACAAGACGTATGTTTTATACCTACATCAACGCTGCAGGCGATGTCGTTACAAACAACGAAATCACAAACACCCAAAACCATGAAGGCTATGGAACTGTAGCTGTCGACCCCGTTAGCGGAAAACCCTTCTATGCCTGGCACGCCAATACTGACACTGATGCCGAGCTCGAAGTACAGCTTGTTACTGACGCTTTCCTCGATCAGTATCCCGGCCTCTTCAACGATGTCACAGTCATTATCGACAACCCCTACGAAATCGGTGGAACCAATACCAGCGAATTCATCTGGCCCACAGCCGTGATCGGACCCTCACCCATCGATGGAAAAAGAAGAATCTACGTGGTTTGCCGTAATGCTGTGTCCAACAACGCCGCAGGAAACCCCTCCGAAAACCCTCTGATCGCTTTTACAGACTTTGACGAGGATGATGTCGTTGCCGGTACAGCTCTCAACTGGGGACATATCGACATTCCCGAAATGACCGCCTGGAACCATGACCAATCCGCATGGCGTCGTCCCTTCCACTCCATCGCTGTGGATAGAAGCGGAAACGTCTACTATGCCGGTTATCACTTTGGCCAAGACGCCAATGATAACAGCATCGACGAACCGGACATGGACGTCTTCATGTGCGGAAACTACGGTCAGGGCGAATGGACCCGCGTCAGCTCCTACAGCAAATTCCCCGTCAACAACCCACCCTCTGCCCCCGGCAGCACTGTTGGCTATTTTGAAGACCAAAATGGCAACCCCCATGCTGACGGAACAATCGGATTCAGCGTGATGTGCTCCCATTCCGGACACGCCAACACCGTGACCGACATTGATGGCAGAGTACATAGCCTGGGAATCTGGGCGCTTTCCACCGACGAGGGAAGCTACTATCCCAATATGCAGTATCTCAAAGCATTCGTCTTTGATCCCACAACAAACGAATTCACCATCAACGAGGTCTATCCTCAGAAAGACCCCGAAGATGAAGTCAATGATTGCTTCATCCCCTGGGACATCGAAGCACCCTTTGGCGTGCCCGAATACATCGAATACGAAGGAGACTACTATCTCCAAGTCGTAACCGACTGGCCCTTCCCTCACTGGGATGACGAAGCCCACGAAGGCGCAATGGGATTCCACTACAACAATGCCAAACTCTCCGAAGCAAACGAGTATGGAATGATGGCCGCAGTATGGCAAAATAGCTGGCGTGCACGTCAACACAACAAGTGGAACGACCTCGATTACTTCGACTATATGAACACCCCGGAAATCTGGATCTCCGTATCTCCCGACAATGGAGACACCTGGAGCGAGCCGATCGTGATCGACAACCAGAGCACCCTGCCCGAGTTTGAAGGCATCAAACCCATGTGGGTCTATCCCGCCAACAAAGTGATCTTCTCACATATGGACGGAGAGCACAAGGTTGGTAAACTCGGATTGATGTTCTACAACGACTTCACCTGGGGATCACACGCCATCACACCTCCCTACCACTCAACAAACGATGGCGGCGAAGTCATGTTTACAGAACTGATGATCACCTTCCCCGTTGGTGGACCCACCAGCCCCGGAAATGATCAACACACCATGACACCCGCACCCAGACTGTTGGGACAAAACTACCCCAACCCCTTCAACCCCACAACAACCATCAGCTACACCATGCCCAGAACCGGTGAAGCCAAACTGGCCATCTACAACGTGAAAGGACAATTGGTAAACACCCTGGTCAATGAAGTAAAAGATTTTGGCGAACACAAGGTAGTGTGGAACGGAACAGACTCCAGAGGCAACAACGTGCCCAGCGGAATCTACTTCTATCGCTTCACCACCAACGACCATGTGGAAACCAAAAAGATGATGTTGATGAAATAATACAACGTTGAAACA
>JGI24499J29688_1001633_pt1 | contig 22811 bp, 12 predicted proteins | sample BioPla1RNA2_FD_29688 | JGI IMG/M metagenome (IMG submission 29688)
GTAACGGCACTAAAGACGTAATGTAGGTTTAATTGTTGAGCACGACACAATGAAAGTGACTGGAGGTTATGTGATGAAAAGATTGAATATGATTTTGACAATCATGCTTGTTCTGGTGGTAGCCACCGCAAGCGCATCCGCTTTTGTCTCCGATCGCCACGACTTTGGTGAAATTGACTTTAAGGGTGCAACCGTCACATTTGTCACCCACATGGACGGCATTCTCGATCCTTTTAAAGAAGGCGGCTTATATGCCGGTAGGCTGGAGGAAGCAAAAGAGTTATTCAACATCGGCGATATCGTTGTTGAAACGGCAGACTATTTTGATGTGGGCGACACCGCTTTCAATAGGTACCTTGCCGGTGACTCCGCATATGACTTCTGGATCATCCCTCAAGGATGGTTCTGGAACCTGGCGAGCCATGATGCTTTTTACCCGGTAAGCGATTTCCTCCCTGAGGAGTATTTTGAGACGCTGCCGCCCATCGTCCAGGCCAAGAACGAAGCGCTGCGCATTGGCGGTAAGACATTCCACTTTTCGGCCGGCGGTGCTGATGACTATTCGAACGCAAAAGTAATGGTTGTTAACCTCGATATCTTTGAGCGGGACAACCTTGGCGATCCGTTTGAACTATACCTTAATAAAGAGTGGACCTGGGAAACGGTTGAGCAGATTGCCAGAAAAGCAACCAGAGACACCACAGGCGACGGCCAAATCGACCAATGGGGTTTGATGAAGGTTGGCGTTGAGGCAATGATCATGATGAACGGTGGAGTCCAGGTAAGAGAAGAAGACGGCTACTTTAGGTTCACAATGGATGAGCCGGAAGTAATCGAAGCTTTAAGAACCTATTACAAGTGGCATTACGAAGAAAACTTCACAATCGGTGACTGGCAGCAAATTGAATTCCCTGCCGGTTATGTGGCCATGATGTTGACAGACTTCTGGACGGTCGGCGGCACAGATACGCCGTACGATTTCCCGTATGCAGTTCTGCCGCCACCAATGGGGCCCCACGTAGATGACTATGTCTACACGCCCGGCGGTACAGTAATCATGAGCCCCTTTATCCCGAAAAATGCCGCCTATCCTGAGGGCATGGTTGCGTTGGACAACTTCCTCTTTAGGCTAGACGAGTACTGGGATAGGTTTGACGAGCAATGTGTTGCGAAAGCACCCGATCGCATTTCTTACGAAGTGCTGCGCAATGTGGTAGAAAAAACGAGCCCTGTTGGTTTGTACCACGACCCGATCTTGGGTAATGAGTGGGCTGGCGATCTGCCGTTTGGCGCAATTGTGGCCGGTGTGCATGAGGGTCGTCCTCCCGCAACGGTAGTAAATGAAGTAAAGGCTCAAGCTCAGGCTATCCTGGATGAGTTATACGGTCAAAAATAAATGAGAACTTTCTGTGCCGGGGCTGTCCGGCCTCGGCACAGATTTTAGATGCCAAAGGGCCTGCCTTTTGGAAGGCATTTTGCAAAGACTACTGACAAGATATACTAGCAGGAAAATGGGGCAGCACATTTAATACACTAAACATAGAAAACGATTTATTAAAACACCTAACTTGTCAACTGCTAACGCTCGCGGGAATGATGTCTCAAACTGAGAAACAGTCTTCCGCGAAAGGCAGGTAGGCATCCCCATAGGAACAAGATGTTGTTGCGGACGTGGAAAGAGTAGCAGTAAAACGAATGGAGGGTATTATGATGAAAAGGATGAAAACAGGCTTAACAATCATGCTTCTTGTGATGTTAAGCACGGCCAGCGCTTTTGCCTATGTCTCTGACCGCCACGATTTTGGCGAAATTGACTTTAAAGGCAAAACAGTCACCTTCGTAACTCACTTTGTGGAAATGCTTGACGCTTTCGAAGACGGCGGCATCTACGCTGGCAGACTGGAAGAAGCCAAGGCCAAGTTCAACATTGGCGATATCGTTGTTGAATTGGTTGACTACTTTGATGTTGGCGAGACCGCCTTTAACAGGTATCTTGCCGGTGATTCCGGATATGACTACTGGGTACTTCCGCAAGGCCACTTCTGGATGATGGCGCAGCAGGATGCACTCTATCCGGTCAACGAAATACTTCCCGATGAGTATTTTGAGCTTCTCCCGCCCATTACACGCGAGAAGAACGAAGCATTGCGCATCAACGATCAATTGTTCCACTTTTCCGCAGGCGGACCTGATGATTTCTCCAACGCTAAAGTTACCGTTTTGAATCTGGAGATTTTTGAGCGCGATAACCTTGGTGACCCGTTTGAGCTCTATCTCAACGATGAGTGGACTTGGGAAACATTTGAAGAAATTGCCCGTAAAGCAACACGGGACACCACCGGTGATGGGCAGATCGACCAATGGGGTCTGATGAGGCTAGATCCATCCGTCATGATTGGCATGAACGGTGGCGTTGTAGCCAAGGCAGACGAAGATGGCTATGTCAGGTTTGCAATGGATGAACCAGAAGTCATTGAAGCGCTGAGAGCTTATTACCGCTGGCACACAGAAGAGAACTTTACAATTGGTGACTGGCAGCACATCGAATTTCCGGCTGGCTACGTTGCCATGACCATTATCGACCACTGGGTAGTCAATCGTTCTGATGCACCCTACGAATTCCGCTATGCAGTGCTTCCTCCACCAAAGGGGCCTCACGTGGATGATTATCAGTACACCCCGGGCGGCAACGTGATCATGAGCACTTTCCTGCCGAAGAACGCCGAATACCCGCTGGGCATGATCGCTTTAGACAACTTCTTGTTCCCGCTTGATGAATATTGGGAGAAGTTTGACCAGCAGTGCGTTGATAAGGCTCCCGATCGGATTTCCTACGAAGTCCTTCGCAACACGGTAGAAAAGACCGCCCCTGTAGGCTTTTACCACGAGGCAGTCCTCGGCAACGAGTGGGACGGGGACCTGCCTTACGGTGCAATCATTGCGGGCCTTAACGAAGGCCGTCCCCCGGCAACAGTAGTAAATGAAGTAAAAGCGCAAGCTCAGGCGCTGTTGGACGATGCGTACAAGCAAAGCAAATAGGATTGTACGAGTACACTTGTAACGTTTGCGGTCAGTGCTGGCACCTGCCGGCACTGACCCATAATCAAGAAAAGATAATACACCCTGCGGGGTGTCTTGATAGGAGCTAGTTGAGCTTATGCGGCCTAAAATTATGAAAACATCTCATATTCTATGGGTAATTGTTTTGGTCCTTAGTCTCGGTAAAATTGCACTGGCGGCCGGAAGTTCGGTCTCCAATTTTACCGTGCCGTATACGAGTTATACGTTCGATTTTTGGGGAAACGCTGTTCCCGCCCCCCAAGCCTATTTACCCATGCACAAAATAACAGGGGAAGATTTAGGTGTTGGCTCCTTTAGGGGTGCTAACGATTTCCATGTTAGCAGTGCGGGCAATATCTATATTGCTGATACAGGCAATCATAGAATAGTCATGTTTGATCGTGACTGGCAATTCGTGCGGGAAATTAGCACTTTCAGCCTGGATGGTATCGAACATAGCCTGGCTCAGCCCCACGGCATTTACGTGACCGAGGATGAGTCGTTGTATGTGGCTGATACTGGTAATGCCAGAATAGTGCAGTTTGACGCCCAAGGCGTTGCTACCAGAATAATCGGTGAACCCAAGTCCGATCTTGAAGGCGCTTTCCCGGCGGGATTTACGTACAGGCCGCTTAAGGTTGCAGTGGATGGCATAGGCCGGATGTACGTCATTTCGCAGGACCTTGCCGAGGGTTTTTTAAGTTTTAGTGAAAATGGGCAATTTCGCGGTTTTGTAGGCGCGCCCCGCGTTACTCCCAACCTTAGGGATTATATATGGTCGCGTATTGCCACAGGCGAGCAGCGCGAAAGGCTGCAGATTTTTCTGCCCACAGAATATACAAACCTTGCCTTGGACAAGGAAGATTATATCTATGCCACTGTTTACGATGACGATGACGGAGAAGGCCGGGATAAGGTAGTGCGCCTAAATGCCCAGGGCGAGAATCTGCTTAAAAAAGCAGGCTTTCATCCTCCGCGCGGTGATATTCAGTATGCCAGCAGATGGTCAAAGGCCACCAGAAAGGGCCAATCTACCTTTGTGGATGTGACGGTGCACGATAACGGCACCTACAGCGTGCTGGACAGCAAGCGGGCGCGCGTATTCACATACGATAAAAATGACAATTTGCTTTTTGTCTTTGGCTACCGCGGCACTATGCATGGCCAAGTAGAAAATGCGGTCGCGTTAGAACACATTGGAGAAACAATGCTCATTTTAGACTCTCGCCAGAATGCGATTTTCACCTATGAGCCCACCGATTACGCCCTGCTTATCTGGGCCGCGCTAGATGCTTACGATCGTGGGGATTACCAGCTGACAGAGTCAATCTGGCACAAGGTGCTTGAGCTTAACGCCAACTTTGACCAAGCCTATTCGGGAATTGGCGATGCTTTGCTCCGCAGGGATGAATACGCGGACGCCATGTATTATTTCAAACTTGGCAATGATCGCAGTGGTTACTCTAAAGCATTTGAACTGTATCGGCGCGGTGTAATTTACGAGAACTTTACTCGCGTTAGTATAATTGCGGTTGCGCTATTACTCTTTGCGGTTGTTTATAGGATAGTGCGTCGCAGAATGCTACAAACAGCCCCAAGTGAAGCAGCAGCCGCTGTTGAAAAAAGCAAGGCTACCAACTTGGGCAAAGTACGTCATTTGCTAGGGCGGGTTTGGGAACAAATCAAATTTGCCTGGTATATTTGCCTGCATCCCCTGGAAGGCTTTTACAAAATGAAGTACGAAAAGAAAGGCAGTTTGGGGGTTGCCATGCTTATTCTAGCTATGGCATCGGGCACGTTCATTTTCTCTCGCCAGTATACAGGTTTTATCTTTAATACGGCTGATCTTACACGCCTTAATGTTCCCATGGAGATTGCCAGTGTTGTTGTGCCGTTTTTCTTGTGGTGCGGCATTAACTGGTCTTTGACAACGCTGATGGATGGCAAAGGCACTTTCCGTGATGTGACCATTTCATCTGCTTATGCCTTGATACCAATTATAATAACGATGATCCCATTAACCGTTGTCAGCAATTATCTGATTCAAAGGGAAGGCGCTTTCTACCTTCTCGGGATCAGTTTGGGCACAATGTGGACGCTTGTCTTACTGGTATTCGGGGCGGTTATGACCATCCATGAGTACAATTTTTCAAAGACTGTTTGGACTTGTATTTTTACCGCGGCTGGAATGGCCTTTGCCCTGTTTCTTGGCTTTTTGTTTTTCAATCTCTCGGAACAGGTTTACATGTTCTTTAATGAGGTCATCAGTGAAATTCTATTTAGAACTTGACGAAGATGCCGCGACGAAATAGTACTGGAAGGGGATGTGCCTCGGTGCGCTTGAAAAAGAGCTTTATCCTACCGATTGTGGTCTTGTTGGTATTCTTGGCAGGATCCGTTCAGGCGGAGAACGGGCTTGTTGAGAACGGGCTCGATCCGTTAGAAATAGAAAACGAGTCAGAGACAATTGAATTAGACAGCCAGCTTGATTCCTTTGAGCTAATTGCAGAAAATGACCACCTTAGGTTATACTTGGACACGGATTTAATTGAGTTTGCAGTCTATGTTAAACAGAATAATCAACTTTGGTTTTCCAATCCGCCCCAGCGTGCTACAGAGGAAACGCTTGTGAGCGGTTCATCAAAAAGGCGCTTAAATTCGCAGTTGGCCATTACCTATGAAGCGGCTAACAGCCGTGGCCAGTTGGACAGCTATAACGATAGCGTGGCGTACGGCCAATATGAGATCACGCCTGTTGCCAACGGAGTACGCATCGCTTACCGCTTGGGGAAACAGTGGGAAGACAGGGCATACCTGCCTACCATTATTAGCCGTGCCGCTTTAGACGAGCTGCTTTTGATGCTTCCGGAGCGGGATAGGTCTTTTATTGACCGCATGTATGTTCAATTCCAGCTGGAAAAGGACTACGTCGCGCCAGACGCCATCGCCATCCACGGCGTGGACATGGACAAGATCTTGAACGGTTATGGCATTCACATTGATGAGAGCCTGCGTGCGGCCGATAAACGCCGCTTGTTCCAAGAATATTTAAACGGCATTCGCAGCGGGCGGGGATATACATCATTAGGCTCCATCACCCATGAGGATATACAGGCGATAATTGATACGCCCACAATGCTTTTGAAATGGGATATCAAGCAGTGGGATCTAGATGACGCGATTGAACTTCTAAAAGAAGTAGGGTATAGCCCTACTAAGAACGTGGATCACCACCAGAGCTACAACTTCCTGCCGCCTTATGCAAATATCGAAACTTTTAAGGTGGTTGTGGAGTACGTGCTAGATGGCGAAGATTTCGTGGCACGTGTTTTGGGCGATAGCATTGAATACCCCGAAAAAGTGAAAAATCCAAAAACAAATGAGGTAGTCTCATATCCGCTCACATCCATCAGTTTGCTCAATTATTTTGGAGCAGCTTCTAAAGGGGCGGAAGGCTATATCGTAATTCCTGACGGCTCGGGCGCGCTAATTGAGTTTTATGACAAGAGCGCAGGCGTTCAACCTTATAACAAACACGTCTACGGGCGGGATTTGGCAGCAGCACCCATACCCGAATATTCATCTTCGTTGGAAACATCGCTGCATTTTCCCGTTTTCGGCCTAAAAAACGGCGACGACGCATTCTTGGCCATCATTGAAGAAGGGGATGCCATGGCAAGGCTTGAGGCTGTCGTTGCAGGCATGCGCGATTCATACAGCCGTGCTTGGGCAACGTTTAGCTATCTGCCTTATGAAAGAGTTCAGTTGGCTGATTCCGGCTGGGACAGCCTAACTATGAATATGTATCAAAGCCGCCCCTATCAAGGAAACATGAGCGTTCGCTACAGTTTCCTTAAAGGTGAAGAAGCGAACTATGTGGGCATGGCTAAGCACTTGCGCCAATATTTAGTTTCGCGCTATGGATTGGCTCAAGATACAGGCCGGCAAGGGCTGCCCTTGCTGTTAGAGGTAGTGGGGGGCATAGATCGCATTGCTCCCGTTTTGGGCATACCTTCGGTTGTCGTGGAGCCTGTAACGACCTATTCGCAGGCACGTTCCATAATCGAGGATCTGCAAGGTTCGGGTGTTTCCAACCTTATGGTGCGCTATCAAGGCTGGCTCAAGGGCGGCATCAATCATGTACTGCCTAAAAAAGTTAAGCTGGAGCGCCTGGTTGGCAACAAGAAGGAACTGGAGAGTTTTGTTCAATTTTTGAGTGATAATAAAATACCCCTTTATCCTGACGTGTCCTTTTCGGAGGTTCGCAACGATAGTTTGTTGAATGGGTTTGTTAAATCTAGAGACGCATCCTACTTCCTTAACCGCCGAGTGGCATACAAAAACACCCATAACATTGGTACGTACCAGCCCATTGATGACCAGCGCAAATGGCTCATTTCGCCTGCGCGGATTCCAAGCTTAATGGGAAGTTTTGCCCGGAATTATAAAAACTACGATGTGGATGGCCTTTCTCTAGGCCAGCTTGGCTACGAACTGCACAGTGATTTTCGCACGAAGCAGCAAAGGCTTGTTGATAGGCAGCAGGCGCTGGAGATCATCAGCAGCGAACTTAGCAATATGAGGGCTGATAACCTGAGGCTCATGGCAGATAGGGCGAACAGTTACTTGTTGCCTCATATAGAGCACATCAGTGATGCGCCCCTTTACACCAGTGGTTTGGAAATCATTGATCAATCAATTCCCTTTTATCAAATGGTGCTCAGCGGTTTAGTGACCTATTCTGCACCGGCCGCCAATTTGGTCGACCAGCAGGGGGCACGCTACCTCTTAAAACTTTTGGAAACGGGGTCTGCACCCTCATTTACTGTTGCGCATGCTGTTTCGGCTAAGGTCAAGCATACTCAGTTTAACCATCTTTATTCCATCAACTACCAGGATCTGAAGCGGGACATTCTGGCCGTATATGCAGAAGCGAGCACAGTTTTAGGCTCGCTGTGGTGTCAGGAAATCATACATCACGAAGTGCTTACGGACGAGGTCTTCCTGACGCAATATGAAGACGGCACAACCATAATTGTCAACTACGGGAAGTCAGAATACCGTCTAGATGATGTTACAGTCCCTGCAGAGGGTTACAGGGTTCTTCAATAGAAAGGCCGGTGAAGTATTACCATGCGAAGAAACAAAAGATTGAACCTGACCTTTAAACAGCAGCAGCAGCTAGGTGGATTTCTCTTTTCGCTCCCCTTTCTGATCGGATTTGTGTTCTTTTTTGTGAATCCCATGATTCAGGCTATAAGGATGAGTCTTAGCGAGCTTACGCTGACAAGCAACACATTTGAATTAGAATTTACCGGTTTGCGCAACTTCAGGCAGGCGCTTTTCGTGCACCCCACCTTTGTGCGTATCTTTACCGAGGTGTTTGTCGAACTGGTAACGACAGTTCCCTTAATCATTGGCTTTAGCCTCTTTGTGGCCATGCTGCTAAACCAGGAGTTTAAAGGGCGCACTTTAGCCCGTGTGCTGTTTTTCCTGCCTGTGATTATGGGCGCGGGCGTGGTCATGAAGATGGAGATCAATGACTTTGCCAATATTGTTCGCCAGGATCACATTAACCAGGCTGCACGTTTTGGCAGTGCAACATTCCGTTTCATTCTCGATAATTCTTTTCTGCCCGCACAGCTCATCGATTTTGTAGTTGATGTGGCAGAAAGCCTACCCAAAGTGATCCGCGCATCAGGAGTGCAGATCCTGATCTTTTTAGCAGGCCTGCAATCCATCCCGAGAAGTGTTTACGAAGCGGCTAACGTTGAGGGTGCAACTGCGTGGGAAGGCTTCTGGCTGATCACCTTCCCCATGCTCACACCTTTAATTCTCACCAACGCCATTTATACAATTATTGACTCCTTTATCAGAATGGACAACGAGCTTGTCCTTCTGATTCGAGACACAATGTTCGGTGGGGATGGCTACGGGGTAGGTATGGCAATGGCTATGATTTATTTTGCCGCAATTGCCGTAGTCTTGGCAGTTGTATATGCTGTCTTGTCAAAACGTATCTCTTATCAAGCTTAGGAAGGTGTGTGGATAACTGTGCCAGTTAGAAGAAAACTAAACACCCTGCTCATGGCTCTATTTAGAGCGGTATTGCTGTTAGGCTTATGTTATGTCATTTTACTTCCTCTCTTAAACCGGGCATCCACATCTTTGATGTCCATAGAGGATCTTTACGACCGTTCTGTGCGGTGGATACCAAGAAACCCAACGCTGCAAAACTTAAAGTTGGCCTGGGAGCATATGGAATACCCGCGTGCCTTTTTCAACACCTTTTCCTTGTCGCTTGTGACAAGTGTGCTGCAGGTAGCCATTTGCACCATGGTTGCGTACGGTTTGGCCCGTTGCAAGTTCCCGGGCAGCAATATAGTCTTTGGTTTGGCCATTTTCACGTTGATAGTACCACCGCAGTTGATTATGACACCAATTTTCTTGAATTTCCGCTTCTTTAGCCCCTTAGGCTTACTAGGAGACAAACCGTTGAACTTGATCGGCTCCTATTGGCCCTTTGTGCTGCTTTCGCTCACAGGAAACGGGTTTAGAAATGGGCTGTACATCTTTATTATGCGGCAATTCTTCCTGGGCATGCCCCGCGAACTGGAGGAGGCTGCTTACATTGACGGCGCAGGTGTTTTCACCACGTTTGTCCGGGTAATGCTGCCAGGCAGTGCACCAGGACTACTTGTAACATTTCTGTTCTCCTTTGTGTGGCAGTGGAATGATTACCTCTACGTGACAATGTTTATGAGCGGCCGCCAATTCTTGCCGCAGGCTCTGGAGACAGTGGGCTCTAAGGCCAGTTTGGCCATGGGCCGCGCTAATCCCGTTGCTGCTGCAAGTGGTTATACCCGGGCTCAGTTCGACTCTTTGATCAACAACTCGGGTATGATTTTGACGATTCTTCCCTTGATAATTCTTTACATCTTTGTACAGCGCTACTTTATCGAAGGTGTGGAGCGTACGGGTATCGTTGGTTAAGGTTATTCCACTGGTATTCTACAGTTTGCTATAAATTCACATTGAAAAGGGAGGCCCCGTTAAATGTTTCGTTTGCGGCACTTACCTAAACTACTTCTTTTTACAGCAGTAATCATACTGCTTACGGCCCTTCCTCGAACGGTTATGGCTCAAAATGGCATCGAGGGCCCAGAACCGCTCTTCGAGCGAAGAGAACCTTATCGCGAGTTTTTAGACCGCTATGCGGATGCAGTGCAACCGGATGCGGAAATCGTTATCCCTGGAATTTTCTATTCCGCTACAGATATGAATGTCGCTGCCCAGAGAAACCCTTTCGGGCATGAAGGAACTGCCCTTTACACAGAAGAAAGAGGTTTTGTGGAATGGACAGTTAATGTCCCGGAGGCAGGGCTTTACAATTTGGAAATTTTGTACTACCCTGTCCAGGGCCGCGGCTCCGAAATAGTCAGGGAAATTACGATCAACGGCGAAAAGCTATTTGCCGGTTCAGAAAGCTTGATTTTCCACAGGGTGTTCAGTGATGCAGGCCCATTCTTGCGGGACTCTGCAGGTAATGAGATCCGCCCGCAGCAAGTGGAAAACCCGCGGTGGCGGAGAGTTTACTTGGCTGATCCCCTTGGTTTTGTTATGGAACCGTTCCTCTTTTATTTTGAGGAAGGCATTAACACAATCCGCTTGAGTTCCGTTGCAGAACCGATGCTCATAGCGGAAATGCGCCTGAAGCAGGCACCGCGCCCACCGGCGTATGCTGAGGCTTTGGAAGAATTCGAAAAAGCCGGTTATACCGCGACCAAGGGCCACCAAATTTTTGTGCAGGGCGAGGATGCTACAATCCGTTCCAGCCCCTCGCTTTTTGCTGTATCTGATCAAGGGGATCCCACGCTCATGCCTTACCACCCAGCTGAAATTAGGCTGAACTCGTTCGGCGGCCATAGATGGCAGGTACTGGGGGACTGGGCAACCTGGGAATTCGAAGTTCCCGAATCCGGCTTATACGAGATTGCAATTAAAAGCAAACAGGATGTACGCAGGGGCGTTTTCAGCACCAGGCGCATCCGTATTGACGGTGAAGTCCCTTACCGGGAGCTAGACTCCGTTGGCTTTAACTATTCGCCGCGCTACGAAATGAAGAGGCTTGGCCTGGATACTCACGATGAGCCATTTTTGTTCTATCTTGAAAAAGGCAAGCACGAAATTTCGCTCGAAGCGGTATTGGGCGATTTGGCCGATCTGCTTTTCTTAACGGAAGAGGCGCTTTATGAGCTTACTTCCATTTATCGCAGCATCATTATGATTACCTCCACCACGCCTGACCCGATGCGCAGCTATCAGTTGGACCGCAGGATTCCTAACCTACTCAAGAGGTTGGACGAACAATCTCGGGTCTTAACAGAAATGGCAATAGAGTTTGAATCGCTCACAGGCCAAAGGGGTGGGCACTTGGCCACTTTGACCGATCTGAGCAGAATGTTGGACAGAATGGTGGATAAACCCGAATCCATTCCCAATTTGCTCAAAGAATACCGCGATGGTATTGGCAGCTTGGGTACCTGGGTTATGGATACGCGCAACCAGCCTCTCCAAATTGACTATATGGTGATTAGTTCGCCAGGCGAGAAACTGCCGCGCGCCACACCAACCCGGTGGGAAGTTTTCATGCACGAAATCAGGGCGTTTTTGGCCTCGTTCGTTCATGACTATACCGGTGTTCTGGATATTTCCGAAACGGAAAGCGCTTCTGATTTGAAATCGATAAAAGTCTGGATTGGTTCCGGCCGAGATCAGGCCCATATCCTCAAACAGATGATCGAAGATGATTTTACGCCCCAGACGGGTATTCAGGTGAAGCTGGAATTGGTAAACGATATGCAGTCCTTACTGATTCCCACCATTATTGCAGGAACACAACCGGACGTTGCGCTCGGAGCTGCCAACATGGACCTGGCCTTCCGCGGTGCAGTCCATGACCTAAGCAAGTTTCCCGATTTTGAGGAAGTAAGCCAACGCTTTAGAAAATCGGCTTTGCTCAGCTTTAGATTTAGGGATCAAGTCTTTGCGCTGCCTGAAACGCAGAACTTCCCCATGCTCTTTTATCGCAAGGACATCCTGACAGATCTCGGGCAAGGTGTACCACAAACTTGGGACGATTTGTATGCACTTCTGCCCGAGCTGCACAACAACCACCTGGAATTTGGCATGGCCCCCAATATGGGCACCTATGCAACGTTCCTTTATCAAAAAGGTGTGGCATTATATAAAGAAGATGCAATTGCAGCTAACTTAGAAAGCGAAGCGGCCATCGCCACTTTTGAACAGATGACCAATCTGTACACACAATCGGGCCTGCCGCTCCAATATGACTTTATCAACCGGTTCCGCATGGGCGAAATGCCCCTGGCAGTAGCGGACTACGGCGAGTACAATACACTGGCCGTCTTTGCGCCCGAACTGCGCGGCGCATGGGGCATGGCACCAATTCCAGGCACGGTGCAGCCTGACGGCACTATTAACCGTACAGCGCCTCACAACACAGGCGGAGCAATTATTCTGGATAACTCTGAAAACAAAGATGAGGCCTGGGAGTTTCTCAAATGGTGGACTTCCACCGAATCGCAAGTTCGCTTCGGCCGGGAGATGGAGGCACTTATGGGTGCTGCCGCCAGATATGCAACAGCTAACGTGGAAGCGATGCAAAGGCTGCCCTGGACGATGGAGGAAAGGGACAACCTGAATACCCAATGGGAATGGGTTGAAGGAATGCCGCCGGTTCTGGGAGGGTACTACATCACCCGCCAGTTTGACTGGCTGTTTAGAGCGGTTGTGCTCCAAAACGAACCTGTGCGCGAATCTGTGCTTGACTATTCGCGTGAGATCAACCGGGAAATTACCCGTAAACGGATTGAATTCGGTTTAGAGACCGATATGGATAAACTTGATCCAAAGTACAAAGAACTGTATTGGAACAACTACACCCATGTCTACCGTTTAGATGTGGATGATGATAGAACAGATGAAGAATATAGGGATGTTCTGGAGCGAAGAGGTGTTCTGGAAGACCTTTAATTTGTCGCAATCAATCTAATGATGCTTACGCGAAAGTGATCTAAATGGGGGAGATGTTATGAATTCGGCGCTATCCACCAGTACCGCAGTGCCGCAAAAGCCTACTTTGAGAGAAAAACTTAGTCAGGTCTGGGACGAAGTCAAACTCAATAAAATATCATATTTGTTTGTTGCCCCGTTCCTTCTGTTATTTAGTTTATTTGTGGTAATTCCCATCCTTTTGTCTATTGGCTTAAGCTTCACCTACTTCAATATGGTGCAGGCGCCAACATGGGTGGGCTGGCAAAACTATTTGACACTGTTTTTGGAGGATGAGGTATTTCTGATTGCGGTACGCAACACGCTGCTCTTTGCCGTGATTACCGGCCCGATCAGCTACATTCTCTGTTTTGTGTCCGCTTGGCTGATCAATGAGTTGAAGCCCAGGTTGCGGAGTATTGTAACGTTATTGTTCTATGCTCCAAGTATCTCGGCAAATGCATACTTGATCTGGACCGTGATGTTCAGCGGCGACTCGTATGGATATATAAATGGTGTCCTACTTTACTGGGGCATTATCGACAAACCTGTCCAATGGCTGCAAGATCCTACCTGGATGATGTCCATAGTGGTGATTGTGGTCGTCTGGATGAGCTTGGGTGTGAGCTTCCTCACCTTTATAGCTGGGCTGCAGGGTATTGCAGATGTCTATTACGAGGCGGCCGCCATTGACGGGGTCAGAAACAGGTGGCAAGAACTATGGTATGTAACACTGCCCATGATGCGCAACCACCTTATGTTTGGAGCGATTATCAGTATTACCAACTCGTTTGCGGCTGCAGGGCAGCTGCAAGCGCTGGTAGGGCCCGAACCTACTGACTGGGCCACTTGGACAATCATGCAGCATCTTAATGACTATGGCTATGTCCGTTATGAAATGGGTTATGCATCTGCAATGGCTGTACTGCTGTTTCTTACCATGGTTGGCGCTCAGCGTTTAGTTCAGAGATTACTTTCCAAATTGGGATAAGAAGGGAGAAAGGATCGTAATGCGATTAAGAAACCGTAGGCTAGCCCGTTCTACGGGAGGGGACCTGGTAATATTCACTTTTTTGGCATTCTTAGGCTGCTTTATGGCTTTGCCTTTAGTTTATACCGTTTGCCAGGCGTTCAAGCCCCTCAACGAACTCTTTATATTTCCACCTCAGTTCTTGCCGAGGCATCCTACCTTTGATAACTTCAGCGATCTCTTCGTGTTGATGTCCCAAAGTTGGGTGCCCATTTCGCGGTACTTGTTCAACTCTTTGATTATAGTGGCATTTGGTACAGCCGGGAACGTAATTTTGGGTTCTCTGTGCGCCTATGCCTTGGCTAAGCATGACTTTCCCGGCAAGGCACTAATCAACAGATTGATCTTGCTTTCGTTGATGTTCGCCGGTGCAGTACTTTTGATTCCCCATTACTTGACAATGTCTTACCTGCGCTGGATCAATACCCCGCTAGCCTTAATCATTCCAGCCTGGGGTGCTACGCTTGGCGTGTTCTTGATGCGTAACTTCATTGACCATATGGTCCATGACGCACTTTTGGATTCGGCTAAAATCGATGGCGCTAATGAATTTCAGATTTACTGGCGCATCGTGATGCCCATTATTAAGCCTGCATGGCTTACGCTCATCATTTTAAGCTTCCAGAGTTTGTGGGGCGATCAAGGATCTTTGTTCCTTTATGCGGAAGAGTTAAAACCGCTCCCCTATGCTCTAAGCCAGATCATCGGCGGCGGTGTGGGCCGGGCGGGCGTCGCGGCAGCTGTTACTGTAATTATGATGCTTGTTCCGATCACAGTATTTCTCATTAACCAATCTCAAATTGTGCAGACGATGGGAACCTCCGGCATAACCGGCGAATAGGAGGGATATGGTGAAAACGATAGACGATATCGCGAGGCGGGCTAAAGTCTCAAGATCAACCGTATCAAAAGTAATCAACAATTATAAAGGCGTAAGCCCGGAAACCCAGGAGCGCGTGCTGAAGGTTGTGCGCGAGCTCAATTATTACCCCAACGCTACAGCCCGCAGCCTGATCACAAATCAATCCAAGATTATTGGGCTATTTATTGCCAGTAAGCTGAACGACCCATTCTTCCGGGAGGTAGTGGACGGCATCGAGCAAACGCTCGGCCCACTCGGCTACGATATTGTCTATCTGTATACACCTACCTACAGCGTGAGCGGTCAGCCAATGGATTATGTGGAGAAGGTCAGGACCAGGCATGTCGATGGCATTGTTTTTCTCGGTTTCCTTAAAGACAGGATCTCTGATTTTGCGGGCGTCCTTGAGGCCGAAATCCCCAGCGTTTATCTTGATCTGGACATTGTAGCCAAATGTGCTTCTTATGTTATGTCCGATAACAGGCAGTCCGGCAGGATGGCTGCGGAATACTTGGTTGAACTGGGGCACCGCAAAATCGGTCTGATTGACGGCGACCATTTGTCAAAACCGGCCCAGGATAGGTTTACCGGTTTTCAGGAGGCGCTAAGCGGCAAGGGCGTTGTTTTCAGCCGCGACTGGACGTTTCAAGGCGGTTTCAGCGAAGAAGACGGTTACCGGGCTATGCAATCCATGCTGCAGTTGCCGAAGCGGCCCACTGCCATAGCTGTGCAAGACAGCATGGCGGTTGGTGTAATTAAAGCACTGCGCGATGCAGGACTGAGCGTGCCCAAGGATATGTCCCTGATCGGGTTTGACGATATGGAGCACAGCAGGTACTGCGATCTCACAACTGTTCGCCAAAACAAAGAGAAAATGGGGCAGGCGGCCTCAGAACTCTTATTGAGGATAATCACCAAAGAGCCGTTTTCACCTGTGATTGTGCCTACCACCTTAATCGAGCGGGGCAGCTGCCGCAATTTACATATTGGCTCTGCTTCAGCTGTGCAGGGTTAGGCCCAAACGGCCACAAACTATGAACCAGAACACGTGGAAAAACTTATGTAAATCGATTTCCATTCCGTAAAGGACTAGCATTGTTTAGGAAGGGTGTATGTTGTGACGCTGGAAAAGATGCCAGCAAGGCCGCATCCGGATGCTGAAATCTATCATGCGGATCAAGCGGAGCTTTCTGGCGGAGCGGAGGTTGCCACTGCCCACAAAGGGTTTACAGGCGAAGGTTATGTAACCGGATATCTGGGCAATGCCCACGCTCGCACCACGTTTATTGTTGATGTGCCTACAGACGGAGAATATTACATCTCGCTAAGATACGCGGCAGGTGCGGCAGGACATTGGAATACCGATCGAACGGTCGGCTTGAAAGTGAACGATGAAGAGATCAAACCCACCGTTTTCAGAAGTTTTAGGCCCGATTGGGATACCTGGTATGAAAATATCCAAAGAGTCAGTTTGCAGGCGGGCACAAATAGGATTAGTTACTGCGCTTTAACGAAAGATGATAATTCTGATTGCATTAACTTAGATAGACTGTCAGTGTGGCCGCATGACCCTAACCCGAAAATTACGAACATTGTGTTTGCAGCAGATACCTATGTGCTGAGCGAAGATTATACTGTGCAGACCAAGGTGCTAGAGGTCGATTCTAACGGAATCTTGCACGATCCCTCTTTCGCCATTACATACAGCACGCCTGATGCAGCTGTTATTTCAGTCGACCCGAAGACAGGGCTAATTAAGGGAATTAAGGCCGGGGAAGCCGTTGTTAAAGCTTTAGGCCAAGGTTTTTCGGCCCAAGCGGTTGTGCAAGTGGAAAGCACGCCCGTAATTACCGCTAAGGGTGCGGCGGTTGAAAGGGCTGTAGACCCCGCCATGTTTGGCTACATCCTTACGCCAAACTATGATGTCCCTGACAGCAGGATGACACTGCTTGGACCTGTGCTGAATCGAGAGACGATCCCGGTGCAAAATTTCCAGGCCATCAGTGACCTTGATGGCTCGTACTACAGGTATGAGGACAGCATTTTGCAGCGTAGTCTAGAGTCTTACCAACGGGCTAAAGCAAACGGCCTAACGTATTACATGCTGTTAGGCATGAGCCCCTCTTGGTCCGCACCAAGTGGCGGCCCTATTGATTCGTGGAAAAACGAACATAAAAAAGATGCTGTGCAGCAGGCTCGCTTTAAGCAATATGTGAAGGATGTGCTCCAATACCACAAAGACCACGGGGCAAAACCTGATTTTGCCAATTTAACGAATGAGTATTGGACGGGCACCGAAGAAACTTTCAAGGACGTATGGGAAGCGGTTAGAGAGGTTTATCCGGACTTTATTCCCACGGTAGGCCCCGGCGGGGTAGGCTATCATGGCATCCCCGATTTTTACATTCCTTATGTGAGCGAAAACAACATTACACTAGAGGGCCCTGCGTGGCATGAGTTTTGGGTGCATGACCGCTATGCCACTTATGAGCAGTTGAAAGAGTGGACAGAGAAAATTAAGGACTACCAGCGGCAATACCCGGAAGCAAACGGACGCTACATCGTTTGGGAAGAGAATAACGCCGGTTCCAAAGATGGCACGGACTGGACGCGCAGCATGGCTAACGTTGTTCGGGTTGGAGTGACACAAAACATCAAAGGCTGCCTGGAAAGGCATAATGCCAACGGCATGAGCGATTTGTTGACCACAAACCGCCTGGAAGCCAATCCTGCAGCACGCAGGCCCATTTGGTGGGTGTACTATGCTTTCTCCCAAATGTCAGGCCATTATGTGGAGCTGACTACAGATGGCGCCCATGATTTTACCGCGGCCGCTTGTGTTGATACCCATGAAAGCAAGATTATCTTCGCCAAAAACGATTGCGCCGGCTCAGTTGAGCTAATTCTGGCGGACCAGCCTTATCAGGGTGAAAACATAAGAGTTGATCTATATAAGATTACAGAAAGCGAAAACAACGGATTGGCCTATCAATACAGTTTAGCGCCAATTGCCAATGCTCCGCGTGATCTCAATTTAAGATTTGACCAGATCGGTGCGAACGAATCATGGATGGCCGTTATTAAAAAACAAAATTCTCCCCCCAGCTTTTTCCATCCACTGCTGCCTGATGACGGCGAAGTGGTTGTGGAGCAGCCCACGTTTACCTGGTCTGCCGCCAAGGATGCTGAAAGCTATACGTTTAAGCTAGCTAAAGATAGGCAGTTAAAGGATGTTGTCCACACTAAATCTGACTTGCGGGAAACGAGCTATACTATCAATTCTAAGCTGTCTGTTGGGGAACGCTATTTCTGGACAGTGCTGGCTGAAAACGCACATGGCGTAACGCCTGTTTCCAACGAAGCGGTTTATTCCTTTGTTGTAGGCGAATCTACAGAGGTTCCCGGCCAGTTTGGGCCGTACCTGCCCTCGCTTAATGCGCCCAACCAGCCGCTTAGGGTAGAATTCCAGTGGTCCCGGGCTTATAACGCTGATTGGTACAGGCTGGTCGTTTCTGAACACGCCGATCTGAGCGACCCGGTCTTGGATGTAAATCAAATTACCAGCGTTAGGGATACAGGCCAGTTTGGGCCCAGCTCTTTAAATTATTACCGCCCGGATGGGGATCTAAAACCCGATACCCGTTATTATTGGGCAGTATATGCAGTGAACTCCCGTGGTGAAAGAAAGATGAACGGGCCGCTCCGTTATTTCACAACCAAGGCGGAAGGGGATGCTCCCCACAAATTTAGCCTAGTTTGCCCGCAAGATGGGGCAAAGGATGTTTCAGCAAGGACGGTGCTCACTTGGGAAGCGGCAAAGAATGCTTTCTTTTACAAGCTTGTGGTTTCAGCCAATCCCGATTTGTCTGACCCTGTTTTAGTGCGGGACAGAATGATTTACCACAGGTATACCTTTGAGCCCAATGTGCTCCAGCCCAACACAACGTATTATTGGAGCGTAACAGCTTATACGAAGGATTTAAAGCATATGCAGCACGCAGCTAATTCCACGTTCTCCTTTACAACGGAAGCTGTGCCATGTGCACCCCTTTTGTACGCAACGCACGGGCAGGAGCAAAGTGTTACAATTTGGTTCCATCCCGTTGCAGGAGCCCAGTCCTACCACATTCTTTATGGCACAAAACCGGGAGAATACCGGGAAAGGGTTAGCAATGTGGCTGAGAGCCCCTATACAATAACCGGATTGGAAAACGATACAGAATATTATTTTGCTGTTGTGGCAGTCAATGAGCATGGCGAAAGCTCCATCTGGAATGAGAGGCCGGCCACACCCTGCAGCACTTAATTCAAGAAAGGATGACAATCTATGATCATAAAAATTCTCGCACTAAGCGCCCTTTGTTATGGTGTCTGGGCAGTGCTTGATCGTAAAAGCACCGCTCAGGCGGCCAATCCCTATCTGCCGTTGTGGGAGCATATACCCGATGCAGAACCTCGTGTCTTTGAGGACCCTGATAACCCCGGAAAATTCCGCATTTACCTCTATGGCTCCCATGATACCAGGCGTCACGCCTATTGCGGATATGACATCCCGGTCTGGTCCGCCCCAGTGGAGGATCCTAATGATTGGCGTTATGACGGCATTAGTTTCCAATCCATTGTGGCAGGCAAGGCGGACATCCTGTTTGCACCCGATGTTGTTGAAGTAGTCGATGCACAAGGCAATAAAGCATATTACTTATACCCGAACAACCAGGGACATGGCAAGGGAACGCAGGTTGCTAGGGCGGATCGTCCCGAGGGACCGTTTGAAGTCATTAACTGGAAAGAAGGCGACCCCACTGTGACAGAAGGCGTCATGGGCTTTGACCCCTCCGCCTTTGTGGATGACGACGGGCGCGTCTACGGCTATTGGGGCTTTGTCCGCTCTTTTGCGGTAGAGCTCGACCCTGAAACGATGTACAGTGCCAAACCGGGTGCCTCCGTCATCCCCGATCTCATCGGCAGCTGCAGAAAAGAAGATGGCAATATCTTTAGGTTCTTTGAGGCTCCATCTGTACGCAAAGTGCAAGGCAAATATATTTTGGTGTACAGCAGAGTAACGAAAAAGGGCGAGCACGGCCTGGGCGAATCCAACGCCACACTTGCCTATGCTTATTCTGATCAGCCCCTTGGCCCTTGGACCTATGGGGGAACGATCATCGACGCCCGCGGGCCCGAAATTGGTGAGAACGGGGAAATGATCGTGAGCCAACCATCACATAACACCCATGGCGGCATAGTGGAAGTGAACGGGCAGTGGTACATTACCTATCACAGAGCTATTAATAATGACGGCTGTTCTAGGCAAGCCACAGTAGAACCGATTAATATCGAAGTAACATCGGAAGGTGAAGTGATCATTACCGGAATGCGCCCCATTAAGGATAATGCTGGCAACGAGTATGTGGGGGCAGAAGTAACTTCCCAAGGCTTTGAAATCAACGGCTTGGATCCGCTCAAATACCATTCTGCAGGCATCACAAGCTACGTGCTTGGCGGGCCGTATGTAAAAGCCACCTATGATATTTGGCATGATCATGCACCGGTTATCAATATCCACAATAACGCAGTAGTGGGTTATAAGTATTTCAATTTTGCCCAAAGCCCTGCTGAAGGCCAAAGCACGCAGCTCGATTTATATCTCACGCCTCGGGGTGTTGCAGGCACAATCGAAGTCATGTTGGACAGCCCTTGGGAAAAGCGGGGAGGAACAAAGTTAGGCGAGTGCACAATAGACGCCTCGAGCAAAGAAACGCTGACAAAGATCACCATTCCGGTGCCCGCGTTGGATCAAGCTGAAGGGAAGCATGCAATTTTCTTCCGCTTCAAATCGGAGCAGGATGAAGAGGCAATTTGCGATTTGGAAGGCCTCAAATTCACTCATAGTGATACGAAGTTAGCGGCGGCTGCCCAAGTAGAGCTGGATGAATGGGATCGGAAAAACCTGATTCCTCCCACATTGACTGTTTATGTGGATGGCCAAGCGCTGAGCCATTTTGAACAATCTGATTATGCCTATCATGTCTTTGAGTGCACCTATCATGTACCGGCACAGATAACTAAACCGCTTAAAGTAACAGCTGAAGCGAGCGATCAAGCAATAGATGTGCAGATCGTTCAGGCCAATGCTCTAACAGGCAAGGCAATTGTAAGCTTTACAAAAGACGGAAAAGTTAAGAGGTACGAAGTATCTTTCATCAAGCCCTAATGCAGGAGGCCAAACGATGCAAATATTAGTTTATACAAGGGAACCTGTCCCCAATAGTTATTCCAGGGGTTTGGCGCATAGCGTCCACCTAGCCTATAGCCGGGATGGCAAGGAGTTTCAGGCTTTAAACCAAAATTACGGAATCCTGTTTGCCCGGGCTGTGATAGATGAACGTGACGTAATCAAACCCAAGGGGTTGAAAAATCCCCGTATTTTTGCCACAGCGGATGGGGGCTTTGGAATAATTGCCATTAGGACGGAACTTGATGGCAATTGCGACGAAGATGATCGAGGTTCTGTCCTCCTTTGGACATCGAAAGACTTGGTCACCTTCGAGGAACAAGAGGTGCTCCAACTTACGGACAAGTCAAGTGTGGCAGAGGCATGCTGTCGATATCTAAAAGAGCATGGGAACTATGAAATTGTATGGCGCGATGGAGAGGGAAATTGTTACAAAGCTTTTTTGTCCGGACTCGAAGTCCGGACAATCCCTTCCGCGGAGCGGATTGAAACAGATTGTCTGCTCTGCAAATGCGGCCAGGATGAACTAGTCCTGCCCGAAGGCGCAGTGGCTGGCAATGCAATCGCAATCAGCGCTGAATTGGGCGAAAGGCTTTTGCTAAAGTGGCTGCCTTTGCAAAACACGGCGATAGAAGTGCCCGAACTAGTGGAGGCAAAATGTGCAGAACAAGTGAAATCTGTGCAGGCAACCGCTGTTTATTCGGACCGCTCTAGTGCGAAAAAACGGGTCAAGTGGCAGCTGGACAACATTGATTTCACCAAGCCGGGCACCTACCAAATTTCAGGAACGGTATACCAGGAGCAATACCCATTTCCCCTTGCGGTAGGCTATGCTGACCCGGTGATTATCAATTGGGAAGGCAAATACTACTTTGTGGCCACCAATGACAATGTGAACAATATCGGTATTTTCGTACGGGAGGCCTCAACAGTCGAAGAGTTTTTCGTTGAAGGGTTTAAGGAATACCTAATTTTGGATAAGGATGAGTCTCGCGGCCTGATCCAAACGTTTTGGGCGCCCGAGTTTCACATTGTGGGGGGCCAAATGCATATTTTCTTCGCAGTGAGCGGTAAACAGTGGGGCCCCCAATGCCATGTCATGAAGTTAAAGCAGGGCGGCAAAATTACCGATCCTAATAGCTGGGAGGATCCGGTGCCAGTTGTCAGAAAAGATGGCTCTCCCTTGGCCCCAGACGGCATTACGCTGGACATGACTTATTTCGAAATAGGGGAGGACTGCTACGTTTCCTGGTCGTATAGGCGCAATATTGGGCGCCCGGATGATAGCGGCTCCATGCTCTATATCGCAACCGTTGACAGTAAAAAGCCCTGGCAACTCACATCAGAACCGGTCTTGTTGGCGAGGCCCTTGTACGGATGGGAGAATATGGAGGGTACGATCAATAATGAAGGGCCCTTCCCGCTTATTACAGATGATCGTGTTTACATCGCCTATTCAGGCGGTGCGGCCAACGGCTACTCTTATGCGATCGGGCTGCTGAGCGCCGCAAAAGGGAGTAACTTGCTTGATGTTGCCAACTGGCGAAAAACGC
>JGI24499J29688_1000381_pt1 | contig 22745 bp, 10 predicted proteins | sample BioPla1RNA2_FD_29688 | JGI IMG/M metagenome (IMG submission 29688)
TTTTACACTTTCTCTTTTTATGTTTATGTTTTGCGTGGCAAATTCATTTGCAGTCGACAAACTACATATTGTCGGCGATGCGTTATTTTGTGGTTGGCATGGGGGAGAAGCTCCATTGATGTATGTGAAAGGCAACGATGTGTTCACATTTACTGGTTATTTTGAAGCCGATAAAGAATTTAAATTTATGCAGGATAAGGATTGGAACGGACAGTACTATAACGGTTCCGGGGCAACAGCTTACCTTGATTTGGATGAAGGCGGAAAGTTAACTACCGATGGCGATGTTGATGCGAAATTTATGATGCAAACATCAGGTTATTACAAAATTACCTGCGATTTGCAAAAAATGACCATTAAAGCTGAAACCAAAAACTCGAATGATGAACAACCTATTCGTTATCAGGCGCTTTTTATGGTTGGTAGTGCTACGCTTACAGGTTGGGATTTGGATAAATCCTTGCGCCTTGAAAATCAAGGAGAACGTCTTTATTCAGGCGACTTTTATTTGTACGCAGACGAAACTTTCAAATTGAGTTTCGCGCCAAAACAAGGGTTTATAAATGATTATTTCTTCTTCAGAGATGAACAAGATGCCGCGAAAGTCAGCCGAGATGGAACGAACGACCGCCAATGGAGTGTTTCGGAAACGGGATTGTACGCCGTAACCGTAAATTTGGAGGACAACAGCATTTCTTATACAAAAAAAGACATTGACAGAGTTTATATTGTCGGTGAAGCGGTATTCAGCGGTTGGTTGACGGATGATTCTCCAATGATGAACGTAGAAAGCTCAAATGTGTTCAGTTACACAGGCTGGTTCAAACAAGATGAAGAATTCAAACTCATACTGGAACGCGCGCTTAACGACAATGGCATTCAAATTCAGAATGGTGCGGGAGAAACCGCTTATATTGAAAATGGAAGCGGAACTTTGAAATTTACTGTAGCACGCATGGAGGATTCCAAATTTAAACTTGAAGAATCTGGCAACTATAAACTCACCTGCGATTTAAACACAATGGCGATTACTGCCGAAAAAATTGCATATCAGGAAACCGAAATTCATTATTCTGCATTGTATCTTGTAGGCACAGCCACTCCCGATAATGAAGTAGCCGAAGATTTCCCCACGAAAGCGGTAAAACTGGATTCTAACGGCGATAACACTTATTCTGCAGCAAATATCGATTTGAATGCAGGCGTATTCAAAATTCTTACGGCTAATGACCGTGGGTGGTGGACAACCCATTATTTTCGCGATGCAGATGATGCTACTAAAATAAGCGAAGATGGAACGGAAGACCGGAAATGGGAAATAACAGAAGCAGGAAAATACAACATTACCGTAAACATGAGCGATATGACTATTAGCATAGTAAAACTTTTTTCAACAAACAAACCGTCGGATATATTTATCAATACAGAAGTTTATACTTCAAATGCTGATATTTATGTAAACAACGCAGTAGGCTCTGTATTGCGCCTTTATTCAACGCAAGGACAACTATTGAATGAAGTAAAAATAGCAGAAAACTCTCAATCATTCACATTGAACCTCAATCAAGGTATTTACATTGCCATATTATCTATCGGAAACAATACGAAATCATACAAATTGCATATCAGATAAATGCTAAAAATCCCTCGCCTCTTCTGGACGGGGGATTTTCTCATATACTCACTTTCTTTGAAAATTAGCAAAATTTCCGGCTGATTATAAAATCATTACACACATAAAATTTGTAATCATGAAAAGAATTTTTCTTGGTCTTCTATTGTTGTCCCTATACGCAAACTTTGTTTTTGCAGAAAATAATCCTGTTGCCGATACAAAAGCAATAGTTATTTCGGGAGATATGCGCTTTACCGTGCTGACTCCCGAAATGATCCGCATAGAATGGAGCGACAAACAAATGTTCGAAGACCGCGCTTCATTTACGGTTATAAACCGCAAACTCCCTGTTCCCTACTTTACTACAGAAGAAAATGACGATTTCCTTTATATAAAAACGGAAAAGCTTAATTTACAATATCGTAAAGGTAGTTTTCCCGGCACATTTGACCCGCCGAGCTCAGCAAACCTGAAAATAACGTTTGAAATGGATGGACGTACCGTAACCTGGTATCCGTGGAAAAAAGATCCATTAAATCTGAAAGGAACCACCCGCACGCTCGATGGCTCCAACGGCGACAATAAACTCGCCGAAATGGAAGACGGACTCATTTCACGTTCGGGTTGGGCGGTTATTGATGAAACAGGAGAACGCGCAGACGGAAGTATAAGTCTGATGTTCGAAAAACGCGAAAATGGAGTCGATTGGGTTGATCAACGCGCGGATAAACCTGCAATGGATTGGTATTTTATGGGATATGGACGCGATTATAAAAAGGCATTGAGCGATTTTACTAAAATTGCAGGAAAAATTCCTATGCCTCCGATGTATGCTTTTGGATATTGGTATTCAAAATATGAAGAATATTCTGCTGATGATTTCAAAAATCTTGTCCGTGAAATGGAGTCGAATGATGTTCCTCTTGACGTAATGGTTATTGATATGGATTGGCATTATTCAGGTAGTTCTGCCGACAATCATCGTGGTGGATGGACAGGATGGACATGGAACAAAAGGTTGATCCCTAACCCTTCAGAGCTGCTCGGATGGTTGCATAATAAAAATTTAAAAGTAACTTTGAATCTTCACCCTGCTGATGGTGTTGCTACAGATGAAGATAATTTTATGGCATTGGCAAATGAATTGGGACTGCCAACCAATCAGACTGTAGCGTGGAATATTGAAAATGAAAATTTTTACAAAGCATTCTTTAAAAATATTCTTCGTCCGCACGAAAATATCGGAGTAGATTTTTGGTGGCTTGATTGGCAGCAATGGTTGCTTGCTAAAAATGAAGATAAACTATCTAATACATTTTGGCTAAACCATGTTTTCTATGAAGATATGAAGCTACAGAAAAAGGGTCGTCCGATGATTTTTCATCGTTGGGGTGGGTTGGGAAACCACCGCTATCAAATCGGTTTTTCTGGTGATGCACATAGTAATTTCCCTACATTAGCTTTCCAACCTTATTTTACTGCTACCGCATCTAATGTTGGTTATGGATACTGGAGTCATGATGTTGGTGGACATTATCAAGATGGAAAAACTGATCCTGAGTTATTTTTGCGTTGGATTCAGTACAGCGTGTTTTCACCTATTGTACGCACACATAGCTCAAAAAATGCAGAAGTAGAACGTCGTATCTGGAAGTTCAATAATTTCAACTTAATGAAAGAAGCATTGGAACTTCGATATGCAATGGCACCCTATATCTACACACAAGCACGAGTAGCTTATGACACAGGCATTTCTATTTGTCGCCCATTATATTATGAATGGCCAGACGAAAACGAGGCGTATAAGCATGGTGAAATATATATGTTTGGCGATGATATTTTAGCAGCTCCCATTGTGCATAAATCTGATGCCAATGGCAATAGTGTTAAGAAAATCTGGTTTCCCAAAGGAAAATGGTATGAAGTAAGTTCAGGTGAAATCCTTGAAGGCAATCAGTCGCATACACGTACTTTCACACAAAGCGATATTCCATATTATTATCGTGAAGGTGCGATTATCCCACATTTCCCGAAAGTATCAAATCTGAAAAACCGTCCTGATAAACTTATATTGAAGTTTGCTCCGGGAGCATCGGGCGAATTACGCTATTACGAAGACGAAAATGATAACGACAACTATCAGGATAACGCATACACTTTTACACGTATTACACAAGAAGTTACAGAAACAGAAGGGACATATACAATTTACCCTGTAGAAGGTAGTTTCGCCGGTATGTTGACCGAACGTAGTTATGATTTGGAATTATTAGCTGTAAATCTTCCTACAGAAATCAGAGTAAATGGAATTCTTTATACAGAAAGTAGCAACAGAGTAGCCGGAACATGGAAATACGATAACACACAAAAAATTGTTAAAATTTATTTACCCAAAGTTTCATGCAATCAGAAAACTGAAATAACAGTAAAATTCAACGAAGGAACATCAGTAAAACAAGTGGAGAATCTTAACGAAGCTGTTTTATCTTATTCTTCAGTAGATCAACAAGTGAGCATAAGTTTTTCTGAAATCTGCCGAGATATTTCACTCAGAGTGTTTGATATCAGTGGTAAAACCATTTCTTCCGAGAAACACGTAAACAGTCAAAATATATCTTTTTTTTTACCTAAGGGCATTGTAAAAGGGTTATATTTGGTTGATATTATCTATGATAAGAAAAGACAAATTGAGAAAATAATATTATAACACTAATACAAAAAAGAGAAATAAACATATGAAAAAACTAATTTTATTCTTACTCAGTGCATTATTATTCTTCAACTTAAATGCACAAGATTATACACAAGTATATCTAATTGGTGGTGCTGCACCAGATACTTGGGATAACAATAAAGCAGAAGTTATGGAGTTGACCTCATCAAATGAAGAAAGTGCTATTTTTACTTGGACGGGTCCTTTAAGAGCAAGCGATTTCAAATTTATAAACCAATTAGGATCTTTCTCTCCTTGCTTCAATGCCCCAACTAAAGATGAAGCTGTAATATTAAATCAAACGCATAGTCTTGTTTATAACTCAACTGGAAGTGATGATATAGACCATAAGTTTGTAATATCTAAAGCTGGTTATTATACGGTAACCGTTGACTTGAAAAAACTTACCATGGTTATTATTGAAGCACCCATGCAGTTACCAGAAGAACTATGGATTTCAGGTACGGCTATTCCTAATGGATTGGTCAAACTTTCCAATGCGTATGGAATTGCTAATTTTATTTATATTGGCGAATTATCGACAGGTAATTTCAAAATTAGAACAACAGAATCAGTAAATGAATTTACACAATATATCGTACCTCTAGAGGAAGATATGGATGTAACTGGAGAAACAGTTTTTGTAATAACCAATGATGCAGAAATAGCTGGCTGGAGTGTAGCAGTTTCTGATCTTGCATACAAAATAAAAGTGGATGTGATAAGTAAAAAACTAAATGGTGGAATTTTTATTGCACGTGAGAATCTTTATATGGTAGGTGGTGCTGTTGAGTGTGGTTGGCATGCTGAATCAGCTATACCTTTGGTGCAAGATGTAAATAATCCTGATGTTTTTGTTTTCGATGGAGAACTAAAATTACGTTCAGAAAATGTAGAAAGTAATGCTTTCAAAATTTTAGGACAATTAGATTGGGGTCCATATAGTCTTCATCCATACGAACAAGGTGAGCTGATACTTGAATCAAATTCTTTCCGTGTTGGTGGTGATGATACTAAATGGATTATCGAGGAAAACAAGCAAGGTAGATATATCATAAAAATCAATCAGCTTTACGAGACTATCGAAGCCGAGTATATAGGAGGCGAAACAGGCGTTAAAGAACTTGCATCAAATAATCCTTATTTTCAGATAACCAATCTGTCTAATGGAATTAAAATCAATATGTTTGCAGATTATTCAGCAGATATAATACAGCTTTATAACATGACCGGACAACTTATTTACGCTATTCGCAATGCAGGACAAGAAGCAATTATTGCAAATAATGTCACTAACGGAATTTATATTTTAAAAGTTGATAGTGGTAAAAAAAGCTTTGTACAGCGTGTCATAATTAAATAACAAAAAAACGGAAACACGGATAAAGATTGATTATCAGCCTTATCCGTGTTTCTTTTCCTAAAAAACGACCACATCATATATCAATGAAACATACAAATAAGTTCTCATTATCATTACTGTTCCTTTTTATATCAATTCTTTCAAATGCTCAACAAGCATTCCTTTTTGATGACGATATGGCTGTGTTTTATCCTGCTGAATTTGATGCGTCTCAAACACTTCCTTCTTATGCTATTCAACAAGATTTAATATATAAAAATGATTTGCCTTCTGATTGGAAAATAACTCCTGTATATGGGAAAAATTCAGAAGGAAAGATTACTGTAAAAATCAGTTTTGAAACAACTGCTGATTTATACGGAACAGGTTTGGTAACAGGTTCTTTAAGACGTAATGGTACCGATATTATGATTTGGAATCGCGATAATTGGGGATATTATTCGGAAGATGGAAAGTGTCTTTATCAATCGCATCCATGGATTATGGGGGTAAGACAAGATGGGAGCACATTTGGAATTCTTGCTGATAATTCGTGGAAACAATACTTTGATTTATCAAATCCTATAAAAATTACTACCGAAGGACCTGCCTTTCGTGTTATCATCATTGAAAAAGAAAATCCTGCTGAAATGATGAAGGCACTGGGTACATTAACTGGAACGATTGAGCTCCCACCGCTTTGGGCATTGGGCTATCAGCAATCACGCTATAATCCCTCATACACCGCTAATAAAGCAAAAGAGATAGCAGATGAGTTTAGAAGGCGTGAAATCCCATGTGATGTTATTTGGATGGATATTGATTATATGGATGGAAAGAGAATTTTTACATTCAATTCTAAAGATTTTTCTGATCCAATTGGACTAAATAATTATCTACAAGAAAGGAACTTTAAAGCTGGATATATTATTGATCCAGGTGTGAAAATAGATAATAATTACTTTGTTTATAATCAAGGTACTGTTGGCAATCATTGGGTGAAAGATAAAAATCACAATGATTATGTAGGTGAAGTTTGGCCGGGACTATGTCATTTTCCCGATTTTACGCGACCAGAAACTCGCTCTTGGTGGGCTTCACTCTACGGCAATTTTGTAGATGATTATCAGATTGATGGTGTATGGAATGATATGAATGAGCCAGGTGTTTTTAATACAGAAGGATGGACGATGCCGATTGATAATATACATCGTGGCGGAGATGGATGGACAGAAGGTTCGCATCTACGTTATCATAATTTATATGGTTCACTTATGTCGCAAGCTACCTATGAGGGTGTTTTGGATAAAGTCCCTAACAAACGTCCTTTCGTTTTGTCGCGTGGAAATCATTTAGGTGCACAACGCTATTGTGCAACTTGGACTGGCGATAATAGAGGGACATGGGAGCATATGCGCATGTCAATTCCTATGTCTATAACTTTAGGATTATCGGGACAACCTTTTAGTGGTCCTGATGTGGGCGGATATTCGGTGGATGCTACACCTGATTTATTAGGGCATTGGATGGCATTGGGTGCATATTATCCTTTTTCAAGAAACCATACTGCCGAGCGTGCGCAAGAACCTTGGGTGTTTGGAAAAGAGATTGAAGATGTATCGCGGACAGCTTTGAATCGCCGCTATATGCTTACTCCGTATTTTTACTCTTTGTTTTACGAAGCTGCTAAAACTGGAATGCCCATTATGCGTCCTACATATTTTGCAGATTTTACTGATTTAAATTTACGTAAGGAAGAACAAGCCTTTTTACTCGGAAAAGACTTGCTTGTAATTCCACGTTGGGCGATAAATGTGAAATTGCCACAAGGTGATTGGGATATGTTGAAATTAGAACCCGAAGATGATGGTTTTCAACCCTTAGTGGCACTTCGACCAGGAGCAATCGTTCCTATCTTACACAGACCCATTCAAAGTATGGAGGAATACACAACCGATTCAATTACACTGTTAATCAATCCTTTGAGTGATGGTGTTGCTGAAGGTGTGATGTATAACGATGCAGGCAATGGATTTGGATATAAAAATGGAGACTACGAATTACTTCGGTTTTATGCTGAAAAGCATGACCAAAATCAACTTAAAATTACCATTACTAAGAGCGAAGGCAATTGGAATAAAAACCATACCTATCGTATTGGATATGTAACCGATAATGAAATAAGTTATTCTGATTGGACAACAAATATCAATATATATGTACCTATTGTTGAAGATAATGTGGATCAGATTGATGTATCTAAATTGGGTGTATATTTTCTTGCGGGAACCTTTAATGATTGGACTTTGAGTGATTATCCATTGAGAAAATCAGAAGATGGATTTTTAAAAAGTTCTATTATTAAGCTAAGAGCAGGCAGTTATCAATTCAAATTCGCTAATACAACAAATTGGAGTGCTGATGACTGGGGCGTATCCGAAGGTTTGAGTGGGAAAATGCAATATTCCACTGGAGATTTAAATGCTAAGTTTAGTATTACAAGTGATGGAAAATATGTTTTTTTATTTAATCCCCAAACGCTTGATTATCTTATCCAGAGAATAGAAGATTACTCCAATCAAGATGAGATGTATGTGGGCGGAACCTTTAATAACTGGCAATTATCAAAAGGTAAAATGAATTTGGTTGGAAATAGCAGTTGGCAGTTGGATGATGTTTTTCTTGCGCAAGGAGAACATCAATTAAAATTTGCCAATACAAATAATTTTTCTGGTGAAGATTGGGGCAATGCTGTTGGTTTAGAGGGTGTTGCATCCATTGCTACTGGTGGGAAACCTAATGTCCAATTTTCAATTGCTATCGATGGATATTATACATTTACCTTTAATGATGAAACCTTAGAGTATTCAATTAGCACATTTTCAACAGGCAATAAAAGCTTGCAATCTTCCACATTATTAATTTATCCTAACCCTGCTACAGATAAATTGAATATCTATTTTGAGGAAGAAGCAGGTACAGTTGAAATTATAAATATTTCAGGGCAATCCATTATCCGACAAGCAATACCTCAAGCATCATCAGAAATTAATCTTGACGCATTACCTGAAGGAATTTATATCCTGAAGGTAGAAAGTAATGCAGGTATTCAAACGCTAAAACTGACAAAAAGAGCCAATTAATAAGCTGATTGAATCTACTTTTTATTAAGTTGATGATTTTGTAAGCGCTTAGAAATCAATATGTAAGAAGAATTTAGGTTCTATATTATTACTGTATTAGCTTTTTTAGAGAACTATCTCATATATATTTGCTCCTAAATGGAGAAATGTTATGTGAAATGATAAAATATAAAAACACATTAATCATCAATTAATCAATCATAATCTATATTGTATTAAAATTAAAAAACAGTAACCATGAATGTAAAACAAATATTGCTTGCCGTTTTTCTGCTTTGCGGAATCTGCTCGTTTCCACTTCGTGCTAGTAATAGATTAGCAGAAGCTGAAAGTCAAATAGAGCAGCAAAAGGATATTCGCATCAGCGGTACGGTAATCGACAAAGAGAAAAACCCACTACCTGGAGTATCTATCGTAGTACAAGGCACAACTAAGGGGACTATTACCGATTTGGATGGTCATTTTTATTTAGAAGTTCCTGATAGAAGTAGTACACTTCACGTATCCTATATTGGATTCAAAGCACAAGAAGTTAAGGTTGGTAGTAACATCAACTTTAATTTAGTTTTGCAAGAAGATATTGAAGCTTTGGACGAAGTTGTAGTAGTAGGTTATGGTAACCAGAGAAGACTTTCGGTAGTAGGTTCCATTCAAACTCTGGAACCTAAGAAGCTGCAAGTCGGCTCTACCCGTTCAATGTCGAATAATTTAGCTGGACAGTTAGCAGGTATTATTGCTGTGCAACCTTCGGGTGAACCCGGTTATGACAGTTCTAACTTCTGGATTCGCGGTATTTCGTCATTCAGCGGAAACACATCACCACTCGTCTTAGTCGATGGTGTTGAGCGTAGTTTGAATGATATTGACCCTGCTGAAATTGAATCATTTTCTGTATTGAAAGATGCTTCCGCCAGTGCAATGTATGGTGTACGCGGTGCTAATGGTGTAATTATTATTAATACTAAACGTGGAACCGTGTCGGCACCTTCAGTTAATGTGCGCGTTGAGCAATCATTGCAATCACCTACCAAACTACCTGAATTTATCGGAGCTGCAGAATATATGAGCCTACTCAATGAACTTCAGCCCGATCCAAACAAAAGACTTTTCACTAACGACCAAATCCTCAAAACATACAATGGCTACGACAAAGATTTGTATCCCGATGTGAATTGGATTGATGCGATTACAAAGGATTTTGCTAATTCAACACGTGCAAATCTGACGGTAAGCGGAGGAACGGAAATTTTACGTTACTCACTGACTGCTTCGGTTTTCCATGAAAATGGTATTATGGCTGCTGATAAAACTTTACCTTACGACACCCAGAGCAAATTAAATCGATATAATATTCGCGCCAATGTTGATTTAGATTTAACCAAAACTACCTTGGTACGTTTCAATATTGGTGGTTATCTACAAAATTTACGCAAGGGTAAAAATAGTACCGATGAAGTTTTTAGGTCAGCTTTTGAAACCACACCTTTTGTTCATCCTGCCATTTATTCTGATGGAACTATTCCGGTTGCAAGTACTCAACGTTCAAACCCTTGGGCAATGGCAACACAAAACGGATATTATCGCGGTGGACGTAGTAAATTAGAATCTTTGTTCTCGGTGGAGCAAAACCTAAAAATGATTACGCCGGGTTTGAAAACAAAGATAACATTCGCTTTCGATACTTATAATGCTACTTTTGTTAATCGCGATAAAGAACCCGATTATTACAGCGTAGCAAAAAGTCGTAACGATGAGGGTGAATTAGTACACAGCATTTTATCTTATGGAAGCGAATTTCTTGGTCATTCAAGTAATGCAGAGTTTGGCGATCAAAGTACCTACTTAGAAGCTACCTTAATGTATAATAGAAACTTTGCAGCACTTCACGATGTGGATGCTTTACTATTATACAACCAGCGAAGCTATGATAATGGAGGTATTCAACCTTATCGCACACAAGGTATTGCCGGACGTCTTTCATATACATTCTCACGTCGTTATGTAGGGGAGTTTAACTTTGGCTATAATGGCTCTGAAAACTTTGCCAAAGGAAAACGTTTTGGTTTCTTCCCATCTGCAGCCATAGGTTGGCTTGCTTCTGAAGAGGAATTTATGAAGCCTGTGCAAGAAGTAGTTAGTAAATTGAAATTCAGAGCTTCAATTGGTAAAGTTGGAAATGACAATATAGGCGGAAATAGACGTTTTGCATATATTACTACAATTAACGCTAATACCAGCGGATACAACTGGGGATATACAGGTGACTATTATCGTCAGGGTGTTAAAGAAGGAGAATCTGGTGTTGCGAATCTGACATGGGAGGAATCGTTGAAAACAAATATTGGAGTAGAAATTGGGTTATGGAATGAATTTGATTTGCAAGTGGATTTATTCAAAGAGAAACGTAGCAATATTTTCATGCAACGTAATACTATTCCAACACAGACCGGATTCATAAGTACTCCGTATGCAAACTACGGAAAAGTAGATAATCAAGGGTTTGACATTTCACTCAACTACAATAAGCGTTTAAATAAAAACTGGGCTTTGAATATGCGTGGAACAGTTACTTACGCTAAGAACAAAATCATTGAAATAGACGAACCCGAATCTATCAAAGGAACTTACCGTTCCATTACGGGAGAATCAATCAATACACTGTGGGGCTTAGAAGCAATTGGACTGTTTACGGAAGATGACTTTGAAAATGGTATTCTTAAAGATGGTATTCCTGTTCCTCAACTTGGTTATACTGTTCGTCCTGGAGATATTCGTTATGCAGATAAAAGTGGTGATGGCTTTATCACTGAAGAAGATGAAGGTTTTATTGGCGGTACCGTTGACCCGCGTATGGTATATGGGTTTGGTGGAAACTTAAATTACAAACAATGGGATTTGGGATTCTTCTTTCAAGGAATGGCTGATTCGTACCGTATCATAGGAGGTTCCGATTATTTCATTCCCGGAAGCGGACAAGGCGTACTCGGAAATGTATATACAAACTATAACGACCGCTGGACAGAAGAGAATCCATCCCAGCAAGCATTTTGGCCTCGTTTATCAGAAAGTACAAACTATAACAACAGTCGTGCTTCTACTTTTTGGAAAAAGGATATGAGCTTTTTACGCCTTAAATCTCTTGAATTAGGATATAGCCTACCCAAGAAGATTACCAGTCAATTACATGCATCAAGTATTCGTTTCTTCGCAAGTGGAAATAATCTATTCTATTTTTCCAAATTTAAATTATGGGATCCTGAGCTTAGCACATCTGATGGGCTTAAGTATCCATCTATGCGATCTGTTATGTTTGGAATTGAGATGAATTTTTAAAAATAACCTGTTTATAATAATCAAATGAAAACAATAAAAAATATCATTTTAGTTTTGGCAAGCATGTATTTGCTAAACGCATGTTCTTTTTTGGATAAAGATTTAGATACGGAGTTAACACTCGAAATGGTCTTTGAAGATAAAATCCGTATGGAAGGTTGGCTAGCCAATATTTATTCAGGTATTCCTGATCCTTACTGGGGTTATACAAAAGATTTAGGTTGGGACGTATTGGGCGACGATCAAACACCATCTGAACGCTGGCGTCAATGGGATTGGCACGTGATTCCTTATATTTTGGGTGAGTGGACAACCACAAGTACCTGGAATGGAAATTATTGGGCAAAACTTCCTCAACACATACGTTCTGCTTATATCTTTATAGATAATGTGCATGCACTTCCAGCACAAGGAGTAACTTCAAAAGATGTTGAATATATGAAAGCGGAAGCTCGTTTCCTTATCGCATATTATTATTATTTATTAGTAAATACTTATGGATGTATTCCTTTCACTCCGAACTATATAGCACCTGTAGATTCAGAAACATCTGTTCTGAAAGTCGGACAAACTCCTTATTATACAGTTATTGATTGGATTGATAATGAATTGAAAGAAGTTGCTAAGATATTACCTTCAAGCTATACGGAAGCTACAAAATATGGACGTGCTACTTCGATTATGTGTCATGCCGTACGTGCTCGCATGTTACTTTTTGCAGCAAGCGACTTGGTAAATGGAAATCCTGATTATGCTGATCATGTAAACGACAAAGGTGAAAATTTATTCAGCACTACTGCTGACCCGTCAAGGTGGACTACAGCAGCAGAAGCCTGTAAGTTATTGATTGATGAAGCAGAAGCGGCAGGACATAAATTGTATTACGAATATACTTCTAATGACAGCATTATCGACCCATTCAATTCATATCAAAATTTGTTTTTGAAGAATTATAACGAGGGAAATCGAGAAGTCTTATTTGCGCGCCCATCATCAAATTATGTTGAATACGAAAAACATGCGACACCCAATGCGAGTGGTGGTAACGGTGGATTGGGAGTAACTCAATCTTTGGTTGATGCGTTTTTTATGGATAATGGACTTCCAATTACAGATACTAATTCTGGATATGTTGAAGATGGGTTTTCTACTACTGATGAAAAACGTGATAATACAAGTTGGGATGAAACTGTAAATGGTGGAGCAATTACCGTAAGCGGTACATACAATATGTATTGTAAGAGAGAACCTCGTTTCTATGTTACTGTCAATTTCAATAATGCATATTTCCCAACCGAAAAGCGTCAGTTCAACTTTTTCAATGGAGCTAAAGACAACACGCACACTCATGATGCACCGCAAAACGGTTATCTACTTAGAAAAAAAGTTTCTCCAAAATCAAATATAAAAGAAGGTAACCATCAATATCGACCTGGTATCTTATATCGTCTTGGAGAGGCATACTTGAATTATGCAGAAGCGTTGAATGAATCTGCTCCTGGAAGTGCTGACATTTTGGTTTATTTGAATAAAATTCGTGAACGCGCCGGAGTGCGTCAATATACAACTGGAGTAACAGATAATGATTTTATTCATGTGAATTTGGGAGATCAAGCAGAAATGCGTGAAATTATTAGAGCAGAACGTCGTGTTGAATTATGCTGTGAAGGAATTCGTTACGATGACCTACGCCGTTGGAAAGAAGCCGAAACTGTATTGAACGGTAGTTTTTACGGAATGAATTTCAATGGACGAAACGCATCTGAGTTTTATGTTCGTACAGCATATCAAGAACGTGTGTATAAAAAAGCATTCTATTGGTTTCCTATCCATCAGGATGAAATTTATAAAAATGACAATTTAGTTCAAAATCCATATTGGAAATAACCATAAAAAGAAATTCATTATGAGAACAATAATAAAAAACATCATTCCGGCATTGCTTCTGATTTTAATAGGTTGTCAGGACGACATGGAGCGTTATGTCTTAGACAAACCTGCTGATACAATGCATTTATCGGTTTCATCTGATAATATTGTATTAGATCAAGATAAGAAAGAAGAAGTTGCCCTTATCTTCACTTGGAGTAAGGCTACCGACCGTGGCGAAGGAACAGTACTCACATACTTTTTCAAAATGGATATTGCAAATAATAATTTTGAAACATCCATAGATAAAATTGAAATTCCGGCAGGAACAAACTCAATAAGCTTTACCCATAAAGAATTGAATAATCTGCTTGCAAAATGGAAAGTAGAAAAGGGTAAAGAAGTTACTTTAGCAGCCGAAATTATTGCTGAAGTATCTGAATCAAAAGTCTATATGAAACCTGAAGTTTCAGTTGTTGAGTTTGCGATAACAGGTTTTGAAACTGAGCCAAGAGATTTGTTTATTGTTGGAACTGCAATTGAAGGTATGGATGCAACTAAAGCTTTGAAAATGGAAGAAGTGATTCCTGAATTACATTATACTTGGAGTGGTATGATGCAAGTTGGAACCTTTAAGTTTATTCGTAGTCAAACAAGCCTTTATCCTTCTTTAAGTATGGGATCAAGTACCAATAAACTTGTTTATTATGAGATAGAAGATGAATCAGAGGAATTATTCCAAATTCTTCAAACAGGCTTTTATACTATTTCTCTAAATGTAGAAGCGTTGACTATTGAACTAGTTTATCCAACTACTGAATATACAGATATATGGATGGTGGGAGGTGCTACACCCGCAGGTTGGAATATTATGTCTTCTGTTAAATTAGAAAAACATCCAGAAAACCAAGTTGCATTTGTTTGGCAAGGAACACTTGTACCAGGTGAATTGAAATTTCCATTGGAATTAGATGAAAGTTGGAATATCCCATTCATAATGCCAGTAGTTGATCAAACGGGAATATCTGGAGATAATAGAATGGAGCATGTACAGGCTGGAGGTCATGATTATAAATGGCGTATTACAGATGCAGGTGATTATAGAATCACACTTAATATGTATGAAATGACCATCAAATTTGAAAAATTAAGTCCTGATATTCCAAATGATTTACCCTACAAAGCAGTTTGGATAGTAGGCGATGCAACACCGGGAGGTTGGAATACACCTTTTTCGATTTTCTTTACATACAATCACTCGGCAATTAAAGGTACATTCGTATGGGAAGGCGAACTGACCGAAGGCCAATTAAAATTCCCGTTGAGCAACACACAGGGGTTTGAGTGTGATTATCTAATGCCGAAAAATGTAGATGGCGATGATTTGGCGCCTCTTTCCGAAAGTTCGGTTGAATATATCGCTTACGGAGGCCCTGATAGAAAATGGAAAGTAGAAGCTGCCGAAGCCGGACAATACAAAATCAGTCTGAATGTAATCAGCATGACTGTCAATTTTGAAAAACAATAACAGTTAAAAAGATGACAAAAAGAATAAAACTAACTCAAAAACCTTCCCAAAAAGGGAAGGTTTGGAGAGGGCTAATTTTCTTCCTTTTTTTCCCATTCTTATTAGGAGGATGCGAAGAAAAAGGCACAGGCTGGAAACCGGGTGAATTACCCGACGATCCCATTGTTGAGCCGGAACAACCGGTCAATCCCGATGATATACATAAATTTCGCGCGCCATTGTATTGGAGTGTGTACGAATATGCGTGGGTAGCTGAGCAGGCCGGAGGCGGCATCGATATGTCGGAAACCGAATGGGATAGGGTTATCGATTGGGCGGCAGAAAATCTGTTGCCTTACGGATACGATATGCTTTGCACCGATGGTTTCATGTCGATGCTTGCAACCGACGAATCAGGCTATATGACGCAATACGGAAGTATGGATTTGTACAAGTTGGTTGAAAAATGCAAGAAAAAAGGATTACGCCTTGGCATTTACGACAATCCGTTGTGGATACACGGCCCCGAAAATACCATTGTACCCGGAACTACAAACATTACTTTCGGCGATTTGCGCTATAAGCAAGGCGAAGGCGGTGTGCTATATCCAAATGCCAACGATTCATTTTCGTGGGTAGTGCCAAGTCACAAAGGTGCTAAAGAATATATCGATGGATTTTTCAAACATTTCAAAGATATGGGTGTGGAATATATCCGTATGGACTTCCTTTGCCTATTTGAAGATGCAACGGGTGCAGGTGGTATGCCGGGCAAAGGCTACGGACGCGAAAACTACAAATTAGCGTTACAGTATATTTGTGAATCAGCATACAGACATGGAGTTTTCACTTCTTTAGTCATGCCGAATTTATATAACAATGCTGAGTTAGAAAAGAAATATGGAAATATGGTTCGTATAGTAGCCGATACATTTGAAGGTGGTTGGTGGCATATTTCAGATCGTTTGCGTGGAACAGTCGGAGGTGGATGGCCTAATTGTCATAATCAATTTGATGGATTTACATATTGGTCACAACACATTGGCGGACGCGAAAAAGTAATTCTCGATGGCGACTTTCTGCGCTTGAATACGCTTGCGAACGATTACGAAAAAGAAACCGCCGTTTCGTTACAGTTGATAGCGGGCAGTCCTGTTTCGATAGCCGACCAATACAATACAGTCGGAAACAATCTGAAATTTTATCAAAACCGCGAAATGTTAGCGTTGAATGCCGATGGTTTTGTAGGGAAACCGATGTCGCACGATTTGTGGAATCCAAACAGTCAGATTTGGTACGGACAAATGTCGAACGGCGATTGGATTGTCGGATTGTTCAACCGTGAGAACGATGTTCAAACCCGTTCAATCAATTTTTCGGATTTAGGCATAAGCGGAACAATGGCAGTAAGAGATTTGTGGAAACATGAAGACTTAGGTGAAAAAGATCGCTTGGAGGTAACATTACAACCTCATGCTTGCATGATTGTAAAACTTACAAAATCGGATATTCCGGCAGATTTACCGTATAAAGAAGTGTATATCACCGGTGGAGCCACACCTTACGAATGGAATACACCTTTTGTAGCTTTTGCTTACGATAAAACAGCAAGCAAAGGAACTTTCGTTTGGGAAGGTGAGTTGAAAGAAGGAGAATTAAAATTTCCATTGCATATTAGGATATTTGAAGAAGAACACTTAGGTCCAAAAAATGTTGGGAATGATAATTTGGCTTCTCTTTCCGAAACTTCAGTGGAACGTGTAAATTACAGAGGAAGAGAGGGTGATTTAGATAAAAAATGGAAAGTCACTACTTCTGAAGCCGGGAGATATAAAATCAGTCTGAATGTAATTGAGATGAAAGTTAAGTTTGAAAAACAATAAAACAGACTTCAAATGAACATCAGAATTAATAGTTATAAGCTTTAAGCATAATTTTTAATCATGAGAGAAACAATAAATTATTTTATAGGATTTTTGATGATGTTTTTACTCCTAATGGGATGTGAAGAAAAAGCACCATGGACACCTAATTTACCAGATGAACCAAAGGATACCACAACGGTTACTCCTGGGACCAATCCTTTTAAAGCACCTTTGTATTGGAGTGTTTATGAGTATTGTTATACCGTAGATGCTGGAATACCAGAGCTTGAATGGGAGAGGAATATTAATTGGGTAGAAGAAAATCTTCTCCCTTATGGTTATGATATGATTTGTATTGATGGTTGGGGAGACGTGGTAACTGATCCTGTAACCGGATATAGAACAAATCACAGTTATAGCTGGACACATGATTATGCTTGGTGGTCAAAAGAACTTCGCCAACGTGGAATGCGTCTTGGAATTTATGATAATCCTCTGTGGATTAATGGTAATCGTGATATTATAGTTAAAGGAACAAATAAAAGATTACGAGATTTAGTTGATACCGAAGGTGGGAAAGATGATTTGTGGTTTAGTTGGCTAAATGTGGATAGAAATGGCGCAAAAGAATATATAGAGGGTTTCTTCGAGCACTATGCCAGAATGGATGTAGATTATATCCGTATGGACTTTTTAAGTTGGTTTGAAGATGGATGGGACAGAAATCTAGGTAAAGTAAGCCAAGGTTACGGTCGTGAAAATTATGAACTAGCCTTGAAATATATTTTTGAAGCTGCTGCAAAATACAATATTTTCCTTTCTTTAGTGATGCCACATAATTACGAAAATGCTGAGATAGAAAGGAAGTATGGACATATGATACGTATTAATGAGGATACGGGCGATGGTGGTTGGTATAAATTCTCAGATAAAGATAGAGGTACATTGTATGAACATTGGCCGCAACGCGCTACCGCTTTCGACGGCTTTATCCATTGGTCGCATATTACAGGGCGTAACAAAATGATTCTCGACGGCGATTTTATCCGCTTGAATACATTTGATACGCATTACGAAAAAGAAAGTTGTATTTCATTGCATTTGATGGCGGGTGGCCCTGTTACCGTGTCCGACCAATACAGCACAATCGGCGATAACCTGAAATATTATCAAAATCGTGAAATGTTGGCGTTGAACGAAGACGGATTTGTCGGGAAACCGCTTTCGCAAGACATACAAAGCAGCGACAGTCAGATTTGGTACGGTCAAATGTCGAACGGCGATTGGATTGTCGGATTGTTCAACCGCGAAAACAGTCCGCAAATGCGTTCCATTCTGTTTTCGAAATTAGGTATCGAAGGAAAAATGAGTGTACGTGATTTATGGAAACATGTTGATTTAGGTGAAGCGGATCAATTACGCATTACCTTGGAACCTCGTGCTTGTCTTATTGTTAGGCTTACTGATATATGATTTTAAACAAATCAACTGATTCATGCTAAAAAAACTAAATATATTAACATTCCTTTTCTTCTTTTTTTGTGCTGTGCTAGCAGTGGAACGTCCGAAAGCTCCTCTATATTGGAGCGTTTACGAATATTGCTACGAAGCCAGCGGCAACCAAATGAACGGTGGTGCTATTCCCGAAAACGTTTGGAAAGCTAACATCGATTGGGTGGCTGAAAATCTGCAACCCTACGGATACAATATTATCTGTATTGATGGTTGGGGAGATGATAGTAGTTTCAATGAAAATGGCTATCGTACCAAACACGCGAGCGGAAAAGGAGAATCAGGCTCTGTCAATTGGGAGCATGATTACGCTTGGTGGTCGCAGTATATTCAATCCAAAGGGATGACCTTAGGGATGTATAATAACCCACTGTGGGTAAATCGCAAAGCTGCACATTGTCGTATAAAAGGGCGTGAGGATTTAACAGTTGGAAGTCTGATTGATGAAAATGAAAATGCTACGTGGTTTACTTGGGTACAAGTTGACCGCCCTGGTGCTGAGGAGTATGTTAAAAATTATGTTCGATATTATGCAGATATGGGTGTGAAGTATATGCGTGTAGATTTCCTTTCGTGGTTCGAAGATGGGATAGATAAAATGCCCTCTCTAAGCAGTTATATTCAGCGTCCAAAAGAGCATTATCGTACCGCATTAAGATGGATGAAAGAAGTGTGTGATGAAAATGATATGATTCTGAGCTTGGTAATGCCGCATCTGTACAATGATGCGGAAAATGAGATTATATCAGCTCCCAATTCACTAATAAGGATAAACGAAGATGTTTGTGATGGAGGTTGGTATCGATTGAGCGAAATAGAAAGGGGAAAATCACACAGTATTTGGTCGCAATACCACAATATGTTTGATGGATTTGTTTATTGGTCACGAATTTCAGACAACATGATTCTCGATGGGGATTTTACACGCTTGAATACTTTTGAGAATGATGCAGAGAAAATGACTGCCATATCACTTCAATTAATGGCGGGAGGTCCAATTGCTGTTGCCGATCAATATAACACAATCGGAGATAATCTGCATTTTTACATAAATAATGAGATTCTTCAACTCAACAAAGATGGGTTTATTGGAAAACCACTTTCTAACAATCCTTTAGAAAAAAACAGTCAGATATGGAAGGGACAACTATCGAATGGTGATTGGATAGTAGGATTATTCAACCGAGAAAATACTACGGAATTACGTTCGATAGATTTAAAAAAGGAATTAGGATTCGAACAAGGTGAAGTGCGTAACTTATGGGAATATAAAAACTTAGGCATTAAAAATTCGCTTTCTGATTTTATTGAACCTCATGGCTGTAGGATATATCGTGTCCGTAAAACATCAACTGCATTAACCGACAAGCATACTTGTAATGATATTCAATTCTTAGCATCATCAGATGGACAAATTAAAATAATAGGAGTTAATACTGGTTTATTGAATATCTTTAATATACAAGGGGAAATAGTTACAACGATGAAGATAGCGGATGACCCTTCTATTTTCAGTTTTAATACTAAAAATCAAGGTGTATATATCGCTAATTTGAGAAATAAGAAACAAGAAATAACAAAAAAAATCATTGTAAAATAAACAAAGACATGAAGTTTAACATTGCATTTATTATTTGCGCTTTGCTGTTTGGCAATTTCATTAATGCGCAGGAATTACAATCTCCAAATGGAAATTTTAAAATGAATTTCTCCATGCAACAAAATGGAGTTCCAACTTACGAATTATCCTACAAAGGTAAACAAGTGATTAAGCCAAGTAAACTCGGTTTGGAACTTTTTGGTGAGCATGAAAAAGTCGAATTTGGTACTGAAATAAAAAGAGAACAAAATAGTAATCCGAAAACGTCTTTGTATAGTAATTTTATAGTTGATAAAACTGAAACTACGACTTTCGACGAAACATGGCAGCCTGTGTGGGGCGAAGAAAAAGAGATTCGTAATCACTATAATGAATTGGCTGTGACACTTAAACAAGAAGAAACCAATCGTTTCATGATTATTCGCTTTCGTTTATTTGATGATGGTTTAGGCTTTAGATATGAATTCCCGCAGCAAAATGAATTACGCTATTTCAGAATAAAAGAAGAACTTACTCAGTTTGCTATGACAGGAGACCACATTGCTTGGTGGATACCCGGCGACTACGACACACAAGAATATGATTATACAAAATCTCGTTTGTCTGAAGTTAGAAAACACATGAGTGGTTCAATTACTGATAATTTATCTCAGACTTCTTTTTCACCTACAGGAGTACAGACTTCTTTACAGATGAAAACTGATGAGGGTATCTATATCAATTTGCACGAAGCTGCTTTAATTAACTATGCTTGTATGCACTTGAATCTCGATGATAAAAATATGATTTTTGAATCGTGGCTTACACCTGACGCGATGGGTGTAAAAGGTTACATGCAATCGCCTTGCACTTCACCTTGGCGAACAGTTATCGTAAGCAATGATGCACGCGATATCTTAGCTTCACGCATAACACTAAACTTGAACGAACCTTGTAAAATTGAGGATACATCGTGGATAAAACCATGTAAATATGTAGGCGTGTGGTGGGAAATGATTACAGGAAAAAGTGACTGGTCGTACACTTGGGACTTTCCCAGCATTCAATTAGGCGTAACCGATTATACAAAAGCAAAACCTCATGGACGTCATGGAGCAACTACTAAACATGTAAAAGAATACATCGACTTTGCTTCGGAACATGGCTTTGATGGTGTATTGGTTGAAGGTTGGAACCAAGGTTGGGAAGATTGGTTCGGTAACTCAAAAGATTATGTGTTCGATTTTGTTACCCCTTATCCTGATTTCAATGTAGATGAAATTCGTGAATATGCCAAATCAAAAGGTGTTTATATGGTTATGCACCACGAAACTTCATCATCTATCCGAAACTACGAGCGCCACATGGACAGAGCATATCAATTTATGAATGACAATGGTTATCCGGCGGTAAAAAGCGGTTATGTAGGTGATATTGTCCCACGTGGCGAAAATCATTATAGTCAATGGTTAGTGAATCATTATCAATATGCAGTCGAAAAAGCTGCCGATTATAAAATCATGGTCAATGCACACGAGGCAGTGCGCCCAACAGGGATTTGCCGTACTTGGCCCAACCTGATTGGAAATGAATCGGCACGCGGAACTGAATATCAGGCTTTCGGCGGAAGCAAACCGAACCATACGACCGTTTTGCCGTTTACCCGCTTAATCGGCGGCCCGATGGATTACACGCCCGGAATTTTCGAAAACGATATCAACAAAATGAATCCGAACAATCATTCGTGGGTAAACACAACGCTCGTCAATCAGCTTTCGTTGTATGTAACCATGTCGAGCCCGTTGCAAATGGCGGCTGATTTAATTGAAAACTACGCACGTTTTATGGATGCGTTCCAATTTATAAAAGATGTGGCGTTAGATTGGGCCGAAAGCAAATACCTCGAAGCCGAGCCGGGCGAATATCTTACTGTTGCCCGCAAAGCAAAAGGAACAAACAACTGGTTCGTAGGCAGCACTAATGGCGAAAACGGACGAAATGTAAAATTAAAATTCAACTTTTTGGAAAAAGGCAAGACTTATGTTGCAACCATTTATGCCGACAACAACGATGCGCACTACAGAAACAATCCACAGGCGTACAATATCCGCAAAGTATTGGTAACAAACAAATCGGAATTATCGCAATACACTGCGCCCGGTGGAGGTTTGGCAATCAGCATTATAGAAGCCGATAAAAAACAGGCTAAAGGATTGAAAAAATTGTAACGGCTTTTTTCGTATATTGATAGATTTTATTGTTGAAAC
>JGI24499J29688_1002992_pt1 | contig 22689 bp, 33 predicted proteins | sample BioPla1RNA2_FD_29688 | JGI IMG/M metagenome (IMG submission 29688)
TGATGACCGCTTGCCGTGGGATATGGGCAACGACGACAGCGAATATCTAACGATCGACGAAGTGCGAGATTTACAGAACTTAGCAATCAAGCGTCTTGGCAAGACCGAGGCTCAAGCGTGTATGCGGAAGATGGCGGAGCACTATCGCGTCACATCCGACACGATGAAGCGCGAAGAACTCTCGTTCTACAAGGCGTACATCGAAATCTGGAGAGAGAACAATGTCGACGCAAGCGATCAATGATCTAGCCGTGTTGCTCAAGGAGCTGACAGTCGCCACGGACGCGCTCAACGTCAAAGGTAAGGACTTAGCGATAAAGGAGCGTGAATACCGCGCCATCCTTTCTAAATCCTTGCTCACTGGGCGAGCGCAAGGCTATCCGGCGACGCTGTTGCTTGACATATGCCGCGGTCTTGACGAGGTCGCAGATGCGCGCCTTGAACGCGACATCGCGCAGTCTCAATACGATGCGACACGGGAGCGCATCAATACGTTAAAGCTACATGCCCGCATCATCGACGGGCAGTTATCGCGAGACTTGGAACTCGCGGGGAGGGTTACATGATCAAACTAATACCGACAGGTGCAGAAAATGCCATTTTGCTTAAGGACTTGGCGGCCATGACAGGGAAGTCTCCGAGAACAGTGCAAGCGGATGTCCAGCTTTTAAGAGATCACGGCTTTGTGATCTTGTCATCGGCGGCCGGAGGGTACTACTTTCCGACGACCGATGAGAAAGGAGTGTCGGAGGTCAGACAATACATCGCCATGATGGAGAGCCAAGCACTCGGAAGGCTTAAAAGACTGGGTGCTGTCAAGAAGTGGCTCAAAGAGCATGGACAAATGCGAATCAAGGACGTGGAGTAAGAAAATCATGAATAAATTTATCGGCATGGGTCGCCTCGGGAAAGACCCGGAAATCAGACAGGCGGGAAAGACAGCAGTTTGCAACTTTTCAGTCGGTATTCAACGCAATTTTAAGAACGCGGACGGAGACTACGACACGGACTGGCTGCCGTGCTATGCGTTCGGCGCAAAAGGCGAGTTCGTGCATCGCTATTTCTCCAAAGGAGACCGCATCTTAATTTGCGGCGAGGTGCGCCCTCGCAGCTGTAAGGACAAAAACGGCGAGACGCGGTACATCACGGAGATCAATGTCAACGAAGTCGAATTTTGCGAGTCACCGAAGTCAAGGGACAACGGTCGAAACAGCAAGCAAGAAGACTTCCTGTCTGACGATGACACGTCGTTGCCGTTTGACTTTTAGGAGCGGCGAGATGGCAAACGATTTAGCTAACAAAATCAAGAATTATCGGATTGACAACAATCTAACGCTTGACGAACTGGCGCATAAATCCGGCGTGTCGAGGGCGACTCTCGCTCGCATAGAAAACGGACAAGCTAACCCAACGATGAAGACAATCCGAGCTGTTGAGCAGGTAGCTTTTAGATGCGACAACGAATATCCAACAATCAAGTTTACCGTCGAGGGTAAGCCGGGTTCAAAGGGTCGTCCCCGCTTTACGAGCAGGGGCGGTCATGCCCGGACGTACACGCCGAAGGCAACGACGAATTACGAGGCGTTTGTTAAGTTTTGCGCGATGAACGCCATCGAGAACAATCCTGAAGGATGGAGGCGCGACGGTGCTTATGAAGTCTACATCGGAGCGTATTTCGCGATCCCGAAATCAAGGCCGAAAGCGTACAAGGGTCAGGCACTCATCGGCAATATTCGCCCGACGACACGCCCTGACGTTGACAACATCACGAAGATCATCTGTGACGCGCTCAACGGCATTGCGTGGATGGATGACAGCCAAGTCGTCATCTGTTACACCGAGAAGATTTACGCCGAAGAAGAGCGCGTCGTGGTGCTGATTAAGGACGTCACGCATCCGAAGGATAGATGGACTAGAAGGAGTTAGGAAGTGGCAATCATCGAGAAAATGTACTTGATGCACGATATCGACGCATTCAGCGACATGAAGATTGTCGCATTATGTGACGAGTTTGGAGTTGAGGCGTACGCCATCTACTGGATTATCCTTGAGCACATGTTCCCGGAAGATACATTAAGTCTGCCGTACAACGAGGTCACATTCCAAGCGCTAAAAGCAAGAACTAAAGCGCAAAGTGACATCAAGGCGCTTGTTGACCGAGCAATAGAGTTTGGACTATTTGAGGAAGAAGACGGGCAATTCTGGTCTCCGTCGCTTATTCGTCGCATGGAGAGGCTTGACAAAGACGCAGAAGAAAAGTCGGAAAAAGCACGCAAAGCCGCTCATGCGCGATGGAAGAGCAGGCGCAACGGCAAAGCAAAGAAAGGCAATACGGACGAATGCTCAAGCAATGCTGGCGCTATGCAACCGCAATGCACATGCAATGCAGATGCAATGCAACCGCAATGCGAACCGATGCGATGCGATGCTAATAGAATAGAACAGAATAGAATAGAACAGAATAGAACTATACTATCTTGCTCATCTACTGACGCTGATGAGCAGTCTCAAGCGTCGAATTCCGTTGTCAACAAAAGAAAAGCTGAACAGCAAGTAAACAATCAGAGGTTTGACGACTTCTGGGATATATATCCGCGCAAGATCGGAAAGAAGAATGCACGCAAGGCGTGGGATGCGCTAAAGGTTGATGACGAGCTGCACGACAAGATCATTCGTGCTGTCAACGAGCATAAGAAATCTCCGCAATGGACAAAAGACAACGGGCAATTCGTGCCGTATCCGGCAACATGGTTGCGCGGCGAGCGATGGGAAGACTCGTTAGAGCATGTGATAAGCGTAAAACCGAGAGAACCTACTCCGAATTATGACGACGGCGAACCTGACTTTATCGAGTTGCTTGAAGAGCGCAGACGAAAGGAGGCCATAAATGTTGCTCAATGACCTGATGAATCCGGAAGCCTTACAAGCCTATGTCGATGGATTGTTTGTTGAAGGCGATGAACGACTTGAAGACGGCAACATCCGGTGCGGCAAGTGCGGCGGCATGAAGACGTGTCACGGCACGGGTGTTTTGGAAGGCATTCTGCTGCCGATTCGCTGTGAGTGCAAAAAGCGAGCGGACGATGAGCGACTGAACGCCATTCACGAGGCGGAGAAAGAGCGCAGGCGTGAAGAGTTGCGGCGGATTGGTCTCACGTCAAAGGCATACGCAGAAAAGACGTTCGCGGCTGATGTTGCGCCGGAAAGCTCTTTGTCGAAAATGTGTCGGAGGTATTGCGAACAATGGTCGGAAATGAAGAAGGTGAATGCCGGGCTGTTGCTTTATGGCGATGTTGGAACGGGCAAGAGCTTTTACGCATGTTGCATCGCGAATGAGATTATTGACCGATACCAAGAGCAAGTATACGTGACAACGATCCCGACGCTGATTGCCAAATTACAGTCTTTTGATAATCGAGATAAAACGATAGCAACCATTGAGACCGTTGCGCTGTTGGTGTTGGACGATCTCGGGGCGGAGCGGGACACGTCGTTTGCGGAAGAACAACTGTTCTCAATCATCGACCGCCGCTTGTTGTCTGGCAAGCCGACGATTGTGACGACAAACCTGACGTTCCAGCAGATGCGGAATTCGCAGACGACGGCTCAACGGCGAATCTTTGACCGGGTCATTGAGATGTGCCCGATCCAGATGCGATTCGACGGGAGGAACAGGCGAGCGGATGCCTTGATCTCTAAGAGAGAGCAAGCGTTCGATGCGTTGAGGTGAGGGTCATGCCATACGGACTAGACTGCGCTATTTGTGGACAATGCACTCCGTTGTTCGCGACGTACAGCGAGATGCGGAGCTGGATGATTTGCGCCGGGTGGGAAATGACTGAGCCAAACGCGCAACGGGCGTTTGAGAGTCGTGTAATATCTGATGGTAGTCAAACTATTTCAAGCAGGAGCTTGTCACCAAGTTGCTGGAAGAGGAAGGTAAGCAGCTCGAAGATTTGATCAAGTATCAAATAGAGGGAGAAGAAGAATGACCACGCTATCACTCATTTTGATCGCTATGCTCGGATTTCTGTTCATCCTGATCGTCTGGGCGATTGTCGGCACGATCCGAGAAAACCGAGCGATTAACAGAGGTGAGATACCGTGCAGGCAGTGTTTCGCCTGTACGAGATATTGGATGTTCGAGGACTCGAAAAAGAAACTCAACGAGGTCGGTCTGCGTCGATATATCGAGATGAATGAGATCGAAATTTGTGAGTTCCGGCGACGGGAGTTGTATGGGGAGGATGAGGGACAGTCATGATCGAATACCACAACGAGGACTGCATGATCGGGATGGCGAGGTACCCGGATAAGCACTTCGATCTGGCGATTGTTGATCCGCCGTATGGGATAGGCGCAAGTGAAAAGAATAGCACCGACAAAAAACAATCAGAAAAGTCGGCAACAAACTCTAAATATTACGGAAGTCAAAAATGGGACGATAACGTACCTAAAAAAGATTATTTTGATGAGCTGTTTAGAGTTAGCAAAAACCAAATAATATGGGGTGTTAATTATTATCCTTATGATTTTTTGGCAGGAGGGCGTATCTATTGGGATAAACGAGTCACAATGCCAACATACTCAAATGGAGAACTTGCTTATTGCAGTTTGATAAACAGCATAAAATCTGTGGAAATCACTTGGCATGGCATGCTGCAAGAGGATATGAAGAACAAAGAACACCGCCTCCACCCAACTCAAAAGCCTGTAGCTCTCTACAAGTGGCTACTCACAAACTACGCAAAACAAGGCGACAAAATACTGGATACTCATGTCGGGTCAGCCTCTTCGCTGATTGCTTGTTACGATTTGGGATTCGATGCGGTCGGGTTCGAGATCGACGAGGAGTATTACAGGATCAGCAGAGAGAGGCTGGAGAATCATATGAAACAGTTGAGATTTAGCGACATGTGGGAGGACGAAAAATGCTAATCAACGTGAATGTGGAGGTGCCTGATGGTATCGATGAGTGCCGATACTGCCGTCAACGCTATCCGGGACATTTAGACATATTGCGGAAAGGGTTCAACGAATGCTGGCGAGTGCTCAAGCCGGACGGAACGATGGTTTTTAAGTGGAGCGAAGTGCAAATAAGGCTATCCGAGATAAGAGATTTATTCCCATCCGAGCCGATATGCGGCAATCGGGTGCCAAAGAACAGTGGAACACACTGGCTTGTGTTTTTTAAGCCAACGGAGGTGGAGGAGTGAGCGATGAAACTGTATATGAATAAATCAGAAATACTAACACCGGAAAACATCGACAAAATCTTAATGATTGTGTACGACAGCGATGTTGAGAAAGTACTCACGATTAACCGTGCGGAGTTCAAAAAACACCTAATGGAAAATATCAGCGAACGCGACTTTGCGGTGTTATACAAGCGCATCGTCGAAGGCAAAACGCTTGAAGAAGCAGGGCACGACATGCAAGTAACGAGGGAGCGCGTGCGCCAAGTCGAAGTACGTGCATTGCGCAGGTTGCGAGCGCCGTACACATCGAGACGGTACGAAGCGCTAACAGTCAAGGAAGTATCGGAACTCGAAGAATCACTTGCTTCAGCAACAAAGATGAACAATCAACTACAGAAACAATGTGAACTTCACTACGCGCTTTTAGAACGCTTGCTTGGCAGACGCTCGCAAACGTTGCAGGCAGTAACCGGTTCAATGCAAGGTCTGGACGCTTTAATTCAGAGCATCGACGAGCTGGGGCTATCGACACGTACATACCGTGCGCTGAAACGAGCAGGCATCGAAACCGTCGGACAGTTGGCGGACATGTCGGATCAACAGCTGTCGGCTATCAGGAATCTTGGAGTGAAGTCAAAGCAAGAAGCTCAAGAGAAGTTGAAAGCATACTTGGATATTGTACTAGAAGGAGGATTGAGTGATGGATATTGAGAGATTGAAAGAACTTAGTACAGGATACGAACTTGGAATGGGGACACATCCGACAGCGATTTGGTGGATCAGGAAGGAGGCACAAAATGACCAACGAACTAACCCGTGAGCGGATAGAAGCGGCGCTAAGCGTATTCAAACTGCACCACAAAATGCTCGTCAATGAAATTGACGGAATGACACACGACATCAATGAATCAATCGACGCTTTTGCGGTTGGAATTGCCCTCGCCAACGCCGAACTCGAACGGCAGAGCGTGGTGGATGAGGATGTGGCGGAGGCGATTGAGTGGCTCGACGAAGACAGAAGAAACCTAGAGAGGAAGGTTGCGCAAACTAGCTCTTTCAACGCCGGCATTTTGCGTCGTGAGCTAAACCGTGTCCGGCTCGCCATCCAAGCCCTCCAAGCCTACCGACCGGAACGAGAGCCGTGTGATTGGTGCGAAGCCCAAATGCAGAACGTGATGGGATATGTCCAGTACGGATGTTATCGGCTAGATGCGAGCTGTTGGAATTTCTGTCCTGTATGTGGGCGCAAGTTAGAAAAGGCGGTGCCTGATATAACTACTGCCCCAACTGCGGAAGGAGTCTGGGGGATGAGTAGCCTGGCTAAGGCCCGTGTGTGCTGTGCCGGGAGATTGAGGAGTCGATAGATCGGTACACGACGGGCACGTACGCATTAGCCCTGAAGTATCGCTACATCGAGGGGCTGACCTATGACCAGGTAGGCCGGCGCATGGACTACAGCAACACGCACGTCCGGCGACTGCTGGACGAGGCCCTGGACCGATACGCCAAGGGCTGGGGGGAGGAGAGGGAATGACTGACGAACAGCGCAATCTTGAGCGGGCGCGCCGACGCTTGAACGAGTACCGTCGAGCGACAAGGGAGCTGCAGTATCTTGAGGATCGCATCTTGTCGATCGAAGCCAAGATCAAGCGCGCCGGAAAACCTCTGGACACTCACGCAGGGTGGACTGGCAGGTACTGGGGGCGCTCGAAGTACGGCAAAGGCTGGATGTATTCGGACGATCCGGATGAACTTGTCAATCCACGTCAAGAACTTAAGATTCCGAGAGTCAAGTCGGGCACTCGCGATCCGAAGGCGGGAGAGACTTTGCTGATTGAGTATATCGACCAACAGCTTGAGTACGAGCGCAAGGCGCTTAAGGCGCTTGACCTTTGTCTTGCGATTGAGGCGGAGATAGATGAGGCGTGTGTCGGAGTGTCTGCGGTCGCGCTGAAGTATCGGTATCTCGAAGAGCTGACGTATCCGCAGATCAGCGAGCGAATGAACTACTCGGTATCGCAGGTGAGGCGGCTGGTCGATGAGGGGTTATGGCAGTATTCGGAAAAGATGACACGTTTTAGCAGAAATGGCGCGCCGACCTGTGATATTATGTAAGCTGATAAAGGTGTAGGCAGGGACCCGCGGAAGGGCTCTGCCTTTTTTGATGCGGCAATTCAGATTGTCGAGATAATTCTTTGCATAATTCAGAGAGACGGTGTTAATCGTGAACTTTTACAAAGACAATGGCGTTGAATCCTTAAAGAAAGGAGGCAATGCCATGAAAAAAGATTTTGCGGATTACCGATTTGAAGAATTAAGAAATCTCGCAAAAGAGATTGAAACTCAACGTTTCGATGCTAGTATTCGTGATGCCGTTATGAGACATCAACTCGTGATGGATGATCTTAAACAAAAGATCGACCTCAAAATCATGTAGCGGATTGTCTTATGACAATCACAAGAAAAACACTCTTCAGGGGGTGTTTTTCTTTTGTGCTAAAGGAGGTGATGAGCCATTGAGAAGAGACTTGAAGCGAAACGCCTCTACCAGAACGAGGGCTTGTCGCCTTCAGAAATTGCTCGAAGATTAGAGGTAAAACCTAGCACGGTTCGCAGTTGGAAGAGTCGCGATAATTGGGAAATTTATGATGCAACGTTGCAAGCAAAAGCGCAACGCTGCAACGCAACACAACAGGAGCGAAAAAGACGAACGAACAAGCGTATTGCACGCGAGATTGAAGAGTCTCCGTTGACAGATAAAGAGAAGGATTTCTGCATTCACTACATCGGCAGCTTCAATGCCACGCAGTCGGCTTACAGGGCAGGTTATCAAGGTAGCTACAAGACGGTTAAGAATACCGCCTACAAGTTAATGCAGAGACCACGAGTCAGAAACCTCATTGAGTATCTGAAGAAGATGAAGCGAGAGACGATTCTTGCTGGTGTCGATGATGTGATCGATTTACACATGCGCATCGCTTTTTCTGACATGACCGGTTTCATGCAGTGGGGCTTCAACGGATATCAAAATGGCGCTTTCGCGATTCCGTCGGAGATGGTCGACGGGAATCTGATAAAAGAGATCAGTGTCGGTCAAGACGGACAGATGAAAATCAGGCTCGAAGATCGGCAGAAGTCGCTTGACTTCTTAGAACGCTACTTCCTCATCAACCCGATGGATAAGCACAAGCAGGCGTATGAGAACAGTAAGCTTGAACTTGAAGGTCGCCGCATTGATGCAATTGTGAAGTCGGCAGAGATAACCTCTGGAAACGCTGCGCACACCGTCATTCCTGATGGCGTGTGGCGCGGGTTAATGAACGACGCCTATGCAGAGTTCTTAACAGACGACCGCCCGTTGCAGATTTTCTACGGCGGCGCAAGCTCCGGTAAGTCATTCGGAATCCTTGGTCAGCGTACAGTCAGAGACGTGATGACCGGGAAGCGCAATTACTTGATCGTCAGAAAGACAGCAAGAACGTTGCGCAACTCATCCTTCAATGAGATCCGGAAGTGTATCGTTCGCATGGATCTCGAAAAAGAGTTTTCCATCAACAAGACCGAGATGGCGATCACACATAAAGCGAGCGGTTGTCAGGTCCTATTCGCTGGTCTGGACGATGTAGAAAAAGTGAAGTCAATCACGCCGCAAACAGGAGTGTTGACGGACGTCATTGTAGAGGAAGCCACCGAAACAGATTACAACGACTACAAGCAATTGCAGAAGCGCTTGCGTGGTGGTGATGAGTCCATCATCAAGCGCATTACCTTAATCTTCAACCCGATCCTGCAAGACCATTGGATCTACGAAGAGTTCTTCCTTGGCAAGTGGGATGAGAGCAAAAATTACTACGGTGATGATAAGCAGCTCATTCTAAAAACGACATACAAAGACAACAGATGGCTTACACCTGATGATATTGCAAAACTCGAGAACGAGACAGATCGCTATTACTACGAGGTTTACACCTTGGGTAACTGGGGAGTGCTCGGAAATCTCATCTTTACGAACTGGGAGACGAGAGACCTTTCAGAACTTCGTAAGACGTGGGCGAAATATCATAACGGATTGGACTTCGGTTTCTTCCCTGATCCTGCAGCGTTTATTCGCTGCGGCTTTGATCGGGCGAAGAATGAAGTGTATGTCTTTCATACGGATGGCGGGCAGAACATGCTAAACGATGATATTGCAGAGATGCTGAAGCCGGTTATACGGCGTGAATTAATCACTTGCGATAGCGCAGAACCTAAGTCTATCCAAGAGCTTAACAACTTTGGCGTTCAAGCAATCCCAGCACAGAAGGGCCCCGGCTCGGTTGAGTTTGGCATTAAGTGGCTGCAACGCATGAAGGTCATTGTCGATCCACGTTGCATAGAGCTCATTAGTGAGCTGCAGAAATATAAATACCAGGAAGACCGGAATGGCAAGGTGCTGCCGAAACCGGTTGATCGCGATAACCACTGGATCGACGCATTACGGTACGCCCTGGAGGCAGAGATGGTGGAGGTGACAGTTAGATGATCATTACTCAAACAGATTTAATCAATATGCGGATCACCGCCAATGCGCCGATGACGAGAGAGGAAATCTTGAAGCGTCTTATCGAGGACGATAAGAAGTCTGCTGAATATCTCGCTGCGCTTGATGCGGAGCGATACTACAAACGAGACCAAGACATCAAGGCTCATGACTTCAGGAAGTCAACAATCATCGATCGCGTGATCAATGATGAAGGCAAGGAAGTTGACAAGGAAGTGGAATTCTCGAATCCGAACAGGTCCAATCATCGGATGCAGCACCGTTTCTTGTTTAATCATGTGGAGCAGAAAGTCGCCTACATTTCAGGCCGTGAACCGTCAATCACAGTTGATGGCGCTGAACCATCGGATGATGGCGAAACAGGCAATGAGCAATGGCTCTATCAAAATGAGCTCGCCAAGACTACCGGCGCGAAGTTCCGGAGGATGTTGTTGCGCTGGGAGCGCAAGGCTTCTCTCGGCGGCAAAGCCTGGGTACACCATTACAAAGATAAGGAAGGCAAGCTTAGGCAGATTGTTGTCCCGAGAACGGAGGGGATCGCGATATATGACACGGTTCACGATAACCAGATCGTTGAGTTTATCCGCCATTACTCCGTGCAGCAGACTGAAGGTCGAGGCAAAGCCGAGACGGTGACAGTTGCGGAGTGGTGGACTGATAAGGAAGTCACGGAATACACCAGTGATAAGAACGGCAACTTTACCATCTCGCAGCCTTCTCGACCTCACTATGAAACTGTGACTTATGTGAATGGGGCGGACGGAGTTACTCAAGTCGAGAAATCGAGAGAGGGTAGAAGCTGGGGGCGGGCTCCGTTCGTTGAGATGGCTAACAATTCCGATGCCCTCACGGATCTGCAAGTCTACAAGGACCTGATTGATGCCTATGACCTTGTCGCGTCCAAAGGGACTAACAACCTGATGGATTTCAACGAGTTCTTTGCGATTATTCAGGGTTTTGGCGGCGATGCAGCCTCTGCAATTGTTAGGAAGCTTGAGATCAACCGAGCGGTAAGCGTGGGAGCAGCCGGTGCGGGGAACAATGTAACGATGCGACAGCTTGACCTGCAGATGCAGGGGCGAATTGACTGGCTCAAGCAATTGTGGGACGCCATCCATTACTTCGGGAGCGCCGTTGACCCCACGAAGGATCACATTGGTAACGCGGCGTCCGGAAGCAGCCTAGAGTTTCAGTACAGTCTCTTGGATCTCAAAGCAGAAAACATGATCACGGAAGCCGAATCTGCATTAGTGGAGTATTTCTGGTTTATTACCGAGAACCTGAACAGGCAAAACGGCACTAGTTATGATGCCGATCTCGTATCGATCCAGTTCAACAAATCGAGAGTGACGAATAACCTAGAGACCGTGACGATGATTGTGCAGTCTGCTGATTATCTGCCTGATAAGTTGCTCCTACAAGCTCACCCGCTTGTCAAGGATGCTGACCAGGCCTACAAGGATCTTCTCGCCGAACGCGAAAAGAAGCTGTCAAGGCAAAGAGAGATGTTCGGTACTTTCGGCGGTTATCCAAAACCAAAAAACGACGATGACGAATAGGGGTGAGGCGCGTGGCAAGACGAACAGCAAACTATTGGCAGCGTCGTGCAGAAGCGCGCCTGATCGCCATAGAAAGGGGAACAGAGCCTTATCTCCAGCGTATCTTCCGGATTAATGCCGGAGTTGTTGAGTCGATCAGAGAAGACATCGAGCGTATCATCGGGAACTTTGCCAAACATTCACAGCTCACTCGTGAAGAGGCAATCTCCCTTCTTGGCGAGACGATAACGGAAGTGGAGCGCCAACGAATCATTGCGATGTGCGCAGGTATCGAAGACAAAGCCACGAAAGCTCGGCTGATGGCCAAGGTCAATGCTCCGGCTTACAGGGCGCGGATTGATCGACTTCTTGCTATCGAGGTAAGTGCTCAAGCAAAGATGGCGCTTCTTGCACCTAGACAGATTGATACGATAACCTCCGGTCTGCATAAGGCAGGAATGGAGATGTACAGTCGGACAATGTTCGACCTGCAGCGTGGAACGGGTCTCGGATTTAGCTTTGCCGGAGTGACGGACAAACAGATCGAAAGTGTCATGCGCGAACCCTGGTCTGGAGACCATTATTCCAGCCGTGTGTGGCGCAACACACAAATCGTTGCAGAGCGCATCCGGGACACTGTCGAACAAAACATGATAACGGGCAAAAGCTGGAGGCGTAGCCTTAACGCAGTCACCGACCAAGCGTTGATTGACAGCAACTATGCAGCCTCTCGGATCATGCGGACTGAGACAGCGTATGTAACTAACGAAATAGAGGCTCTGGCCTATGAAGAAGTAGGACTCGATGAGTATAAGTACGTAGCGACCTTAGATGGCCGGACATCGGACGTTTGTAGGGAGCTCGACGGTAAAAAGTTTAAGTTGAGGGATCGTGAGGTCGGCAAGAACTACCCGCCGATGCACCCGCATTGTCGCTCAACAACGGTTGCTGTGATTGACGGTTTCGATATGTCGGAATTGCAGAGACGCGCTCGGGATCCAGAGACGGGCGAGACGTATAAAGTGCCTGCGGATATGAAATACGCAGAGTGGTACCAAAAGCATGTGGTAGATACAGGAAAAGAGTGGAGTGTAAAAGCATATCAAAATCGACACAGAGATTTACGACAATATGAGGCTTATAAAGACGCAATCGGTAAATCGAATATGCCTTTAACCTTCCGAAGCTTCCAGCAAATGAAATATCAAGAACCTCAACGCTGGGACTTGTTGAAGGGCTATAAAAGTGAAGTAACAAGCGGTAACATATCGCCTTTAGTCGGTTTTAAGAATTTTGAAAAAGAGCATAACAGTCTGATCGAGCGCTTTGTTGGAACCAAAACATCTGATGGTGTTGAAATAAAGGGGATCAAGCCCCACTTTACGGCGAGGAAGATAGGTACACATGAATGGATGGCAGATGATGCATCAAAGGAAATTAGAAACAGGCTAAGATACAAAGCGGTTAAAAGTGAGCAAATTGAAGATGCTTTGAGTAGCGGTGTATATAGAGACACGTTGCGCAAGGAGAAAACTGGTAAAATGATGTTAAGCAGACAATACCAAGGTCAGGAATGTGTGGTTACAGTTAATCCAGAAACAGGGATGCTTATACAGACTAACAGGAAAAAGAGAAAATGATTTTTACAAAAGAAGAAATAGATTACATACAAACGAATTTTGCAATTCAGGATGACACTGATTTGAATGATTTGTACGACAAATTGTGCGATAAAACAGTAGAATCGTTGGATGAAAATGACAACCCTACCTCTGAAACCTTTTTGGCAGAGCGGATTGTAGATAAGCTATACGGTTTCGAAGGGGATACATGGGCGGACTTGTCTAAGTCATAGATTGTATTGACCTAATTTAAGCTTTAGATGAGCGGTCGAGAGGCCGCTTTTTTATGCCTGGAATTAATAACGATTCCGGGCATTTATATGGGGATGAGATAAGTATCGACTGAGTGAAAAGCCGAAGCGCAACACTCAGAACACGGGGGCGGAACCCGTCATCTCCACCAGCACGATCGTGCACCAAAATACACGGGTATTCGACCACCGGAACCGGTCGGACGGGTAAGGCAGGTGGAAGTCCTGAAAACAGCAGCCCGAGGAGGAAACAATGATCCATGAAACGATTAAAACATTGCTCGGCGAAGATCTGACCAAGTTGGTCGAAGAAGCGCTGAAAGGCAAGGGAAAAGACGGAAAGGACGTTGACCTTGTCGTTGGGAACGATGGCAGTTATGTACCTTCCGCAAAATACGATCAGCTAAAAACTGAGAAAGCCGCATCGGACAAGCTTGCAACAGACGTTCAGGCTCAGCTGACAGCTCTGAAAGCGACCGATCCAGAAAAGCTGAAAACGGACTTAGCTGCAGCTCAAGCGGAGGCCGAGAATCTCAAAACGAAGCATGCTGAAGAGCTGGCGAAACTCCGAATGGACGCGGCGCTTGATTCCGCTATTCATGCGGCAAAAGGGAGAAATCCTAAAGCGATTAAGGCACTCATCAATCGTGAGGGCTTAAAGCTTAAAGACGACGGCACACTCGAGGGACTCGATCTGGAGGCGTTGAAGAAATCAGATGCGTACCTTTTTGAGATCGAGACAACAAGGGATGAGGGACAAGGGGCCTCCGGAGGTTCTGGATCTTCTCCTGCGGGTGTCGTCACTCAAGAGACATTCTTGCAGAACATCAACAACGTGGCCTGGATGCAGGCAAATATGGATGCCGTCACTAAAGGGTTGGCAGACGGCACATTAAAGAAAGGATAATTTATGTCAATTAACAATTTCATTCCGGCAGTATGGTCGGCACAACTACTGTCAGCCTTAGACAAAAGCCTCGTTTATGCGAATCTTTGTAATCGTGACTACGAGGGCGAGATCTCTGCATACGGCGATCAGGTAAAGATCAACAGCCTTGGCGACGTTACTGTGGGCGACTACGTAAAGAACACGGACATCGCAGCCGCAGAAACGTTGACAGATGCCCAGCGCATCTTGGTCATCGATCAGTCGAAATACTTTAATTTCCAGGTTGATGACGTAGATGCCGCGCAGCAAAAGCCAAAAGTCATGCAAGAGGCAATGTCTCGCGCAGCCTATGCGTTGGCAGACAAGGCCGACCAATATATCGCTGGTCTCTATACGGAGATTTCAGGTACGAACACAATGGGTTCTGATGCGTCTCCGATCAGCATTGCTGTCGCCGCCGCACAAGGCGTGTCCCCTGCGTACGAAAAGCTCGTAGACCTCGCCGTCAAGCTCGACGAGGCCAACGTGCCCAAAACTGGACGCTGGGTAGTCATACCGCCTTGGTATCATGGCCTCCTTTTGAAGGACAGCCGTTTTATCAGCGCCGGTACACTGAAAACAGATGATGTGCTGGCGAATGGCTTCGTTGGTCGTGCGGCTGGCTTTGACATCTACACGTCGAACAACGTGCCAAACACCAACAATGCGCTCTACAAGGTTATCGCCGGTTACAGTGGGGCCTGGAGCTATGCCGAGCAGATTGCAGAAGTTGAAGCGTATCGTCCGGAGCGCCGGTTTGCCGATGCTGTCAAAGGGCTGCATCTGTACGGTGCAAAAGTCACCCGTCCTCTCGGTTTAGCGCTCATGATCTGCAGCAAAGCAAGCTAAGGATGGAGGGCTGAGCAATGGCTAGAACAAAAATTAATGTATGTAATGTTGGTCTCGAAGACATGCAAGCAGTCACGACCGTAAATCTTGACGCCACAAATGGAATGTACTTCGAATGCGCGAACAAAGACTCCGTGTTTTTGGTCGTCACCAACACAGACAGTTCTAACGGAATCACCGTCAAGATCAAGGGCGCAGGCAACAACGCTGATAAGTCCTTCACCGTCGCGAAATCCTCGCATGTCGTTATCGGAAATCTGGAATCCGCGAAGTATAAACAGACAGGCGAGGTCGTTAACGTCGATATCATCCTCGCTCAAGGCGCAACCGCGAGCGGCAAGATCTTCGGCATTCAGGATTTAGTATGATCTGGTTCGAGAACGTAGAGACAGGCCAGCAATGGTGCGTCGATGATCCAGACATGATTGCACGGCTGGACGCGAACGAGGGCTTCAAGCGTGTCGAAAAGATCAAGAAGACCACATCAAAGAAAGCAAAAGCGGAGGAAGCCTCCGCAGAGTAGGAGGTGACTCATGGCATTTGATCCAACGCCTGAGATGATCAACAATCTAATGACTATGACAGGGGCATCGGTAGCAGAGACTGATGCCCTTACTCTTGTCCTGAAGATCACGGGCACGAAGGTGCTGAACGACATCAATCAGGAATGCATGCCGAAGGCACTTGAACCGATCGTGGTCGAGATGGCCGCGGACGCTTATCGCCTCAACAAGCAGGCCCAAGGAGCGGGGAACGTCGGCGAGATTGCCGGCACGATCTCGTCAGTGACTGATGGTGGACAAAGCGTTAGCTACCGTGACTCAAGCTATCAGCAGGTGCTTGCGTCTGTGTCAACCGTGCTTAGGGACTATTCTCCGCAACTGGCGCGCTTTCGCAAGACTGGGTGGTGATGCCGCATGAAGATACCTGATTCATTCAAGGCGGTTCAGCGGCAAATCTTCCAGGACAAAGCGATTCAACATCGTCCGGCTGTCAAGCAGACTGGGTCACTCGGCTCTGTGACGGTCGTTCCTGGGAGCATTTCTTCCTCCTACGAATGCAACTTCCAGCTCCTCTCCGACGCTCTCGTGGCGCAGGAGTGGGGACTGGTTGTTGCAAGGGACGCGAAGGCGACGAGCTCGGATCCACTGCCGATCGATGTTGGCGATTACGTCCAGCACAAAGGCAAAGTCTACAAGGTCATCGGGCATCCTGTCTATGACAGCCATGACGAGCTGATTCTCCAGTTCCAACAGGGATTGGAGGCGATCTAATGTCAGGCATAAAAGGCTGGGAAAGTCTCATGGCTAAGCTCGATGCCTTAGGTGGTTCTCATCTTGAGGAAGCGGCGAAAGAGTCGGTCTTGATGCTTGCTCTCGCGACAACGGCAGCGGCAAAGCTGCTTGTCCCCGTGGACTCCGGAGAGCTTAGATCATCCATCCATGAAGCCGTAGAGGTCGATGATTCACAAGCCGTGGGCTACAGCTACACTAACAGCGATCACGCCGCTTTTGTAGAGTTTGGCACTGGCCCTGTCGGCGCTGAAAGCGGTGGAAACGGTTCTCCAGTCAAGGTTCACTATTCGCTAGGTCCTTTTTTGGTCAAGCGTGGAACGGGAAGACCGGGAGAAGTCGTTGAGTCATACGAAGACTATTGGGTTTATTGCGACGAACAAGGGAGGTTTTTCGCTACTCGCGGTCAGCCAGCAAAGCCGTTCATGTATCCAGCTGCGAAAGAGGTTGAGAAGCAAGCGCAGAAGATTATGGCCGCGGCGATCAAGTCATACATCACGAGAGTAACAGGAGGTTAAGGATGATTAGCTTTTTAGAGTGGGTTTATCCGAAACTTCCAGAGATCGCCGGGATCACTTGGCGCCCAGACTGGCCGCAAGACTTTGAGACGCTCCCTAGAGGATGCTTTCGCTTGGCGGATGACTCGACGGGAGTGGTGACAACTGAGGGTGAAGGAAGCGCAAGGGTAGGGATTTACACCGACACATGGCACCGAACGCCTGAGGATAGAGAAGCTGTGTTTAAGCAGCTGAAAACACATTTTGACGGCCTTGGAATGAACCGAGGCATGACTCGCCAGATCGGGGAGTTGAGACCGGACGGACAGCTTGCCTATCGTCTCACCGTTCTTTGGTCAGGCGAATATGATCACGAAATGGGTCGCATGTGTCGGCCCTAGAAAGGATTAGTTAATGGAACATACAACTAAAGGAACTATCTTTTATTACTACACGAAGGATACAACGCCTGTTGCAACTCAGATCTACGGCCTGATGGCTAAGCCTGCTTTGCCTGGCTTACCGAACAAGATTGAAGCAACCTCGCAAGAGGACTTAGCTCAGAAGTTTGCCGAAGGGGTCGAACAGTTGACTGACGCCAACTTCCAGTTTAAGTATGCGGCTCTTGGGACAACATCCAACTATAACATCGACACGTTCATCGAGCATGAAGAAGCAGACGAACACTACAAATACGGGATTAAGTATCCACATGGAAAGTGTGTTGAGTTCGAAGCGAAGCCGTTTGTTCAATACGACGCAACCGGTGTTAATGCCCTTGATACGTTCACAGTAGCGATGCAAGAAGTCAAGAACGTTACGAAGAACAAAGAGGCACCGGCAACGATTGCCGTTCCCGCTCCTCCGCCTGCTGGCAGCGGTTAAGCATTACCTGATCAACAACACTAAGAGGCCGTCCGTCGCGGCGGCCTCGTTATTTAGGAGGAAGAGATGAAAACTTTGAAGGTGAAAGATCGTGAGATCAACCTGAGGATCTATTCGAGATACATCAAGATGGTCCAGAAGGAGCTCCCGGAGGATATGCCAATCGCACAAGCAGTGATTGAGGCCATGTCCGACCCTGTTGGGGTCGCCGTTCCTTTTTTATGGGGTGTTATTCAGGACCGAAACAGCGATGAGGTTGTCCCGATCGACAAAGCTTACGAAATATACGACGACCTTGTTGACGAGGGCAAGACAGCTGCCGATTTCTCGAACATCGTCCTTGACATATGCCGAGCGTCCGGTTTTTTCGATCAGAGCGGGTACGCCGCCATGACCGCCTACATCGACAAGATAAAGACAATTCAGAAAAACGCGGCCCAGGGGCTGAAGGAACAAGCACTGGAGATGAAACCGAAGCCGAATCCGAAGAAGCCCAAAGGAAAACCCTCGGCGAAATAGGGGAAGAGCTCTATTATGCCTGCCTCTCGCACGGCATGTTGCCGACAGACTGGGGACATCAGACATACGGAGAGAACCTCGATTGGCTTAACGCCGCCAATGAACGTGAAGCAGCGTCTTATGAGCGCATAAAAGTAGAAGCATGGCATTACGGTGTCGCTTTTCATGCTGCTTATGCGGCAGCCTGGTCAAATCAAAGCCCCTATCCAAAATCACCAGCAGAAATGTTTAAGCCAAGTGACGGCGAGCATATTCCTTCTGACCTGTCAGAAGAAGAGGTTAGGGCGCGCCAAGAGCGCATGTGGGATTTGGAAATGAACCGAATGGCAGCAGGGCTTGAGATCGCTGCCGCAAGACAACAAGCGGATCAAGCTTAGAGAGGAGGTCTGCATCATGGCAATGGATGGGACAGTCGTTGAAAAACTGATCGTTGAATGGAGAGCAGACTACTCGAAGCTCACTCAAGATATCGACAAGATCAAGGCAGAACTCAGAGCGGCAAGAACAGAAACAAAGCAAGTGCAGGATGAATTTCGATCCGGTGGGAAAGCAGCTGAAGTCTTTGGCAACGGCCTGAATAGCATCATCGGAAAAGCCGCGAGAGCTGCTGCCGCGATCTTCTCAGTTCATAAAGCTGTTGGTTACCTTAAGAATTCCATTCAGCTTGCGATGGACGTGGTAGAGTCGGACTCGTTGTTTGAGACGACGATGGGGCGCTGGGCTGATTCGACTCGCAAATGGGCGGACTCGATGGAGCATAGCCTAGGCGTCAACGCCTTTGAGGTACGAAAGAATGTAGGCGTGTGGTACACGATGACCGAATCAATGGGTCTCACGGAAGAGCAAGCTCTTAACATGTCGAAGTCACTGGTCCAGCTCAAGTACGACCTGTCGTCCTTTTACAATATTGCTGACGAACGCGCAGAATCCGTCATCGAAGGCATGATCACAGGTATCACAGCGCCAGCAAAACAAATCGGTGTTGTCTTGACGGATGAGGTGGCAAAGCGTGAGTTGTTAGCTGCCGGAATCATTAAGCAAGGTCAAGCCGTTGACTCGACGACCATGATGTACGGTCGCTATCTTGCTCTAATGAAGCAGACAGAAACGGCACACGGCGACATGGCACGAACGATCGACAGCCCTGCGAACCAGTTGCGCGTCATGCAGGCAGCGTTGCGCAACGCGTCACTTGAAATGGGGCAGGCTTTCTTGCCGATTGTCCAGACGGTCCTGCCTTGGCTGCAGTATCTCGCATCGTTTATCAAGATTGTTGCCAATGCCCTTGCATCTTTGTTTGGCGGAAAGGGTAGAAGCTCAAAGATGGGCGCTGACCAAGCTGAAATCACGACAGGTCTTGGTGGCGTAAAGCTTGGTGTCGCTGAGGGTGAAGAGGGTTGGAAGAAGTACGGGAACACAGCGGAGCAAGCGCTCGGGAAAGCGAAGCAAGGCGTCAAGGATCTACAAGCCGCGATTATGGGTTTCGATCAGATCCACAAGGTAGAGGAAAAGAGTACTCCCGGTGGCGCGTTAGGTCCAACAACGCCTGATTTCGGGAACATCAACGCAGACATTGACAGTGTACTCGACGGACTCGATCAGTGGATTGACAAGACGACCGAGATTGACGAGAAGGTCCAAGGGTTTATCAAAGCCTTAACTGAATCACCTATCGGTGTGTTTACCCAAACGGTGTTCGATGTTTTCTCTGATATTTACAATGACATTCTCAAGCCGCTAGGTTCTTGGCTCATGGAGAATTCGGAGTTCACAATTGGTGCCCTCGAGGGGATTCTCTTAGGCGTATTGGGTTTTAAGGTTGTCGGAAAGATCATCGGTCCCGACTCTCCTGCTGCGCTTGCCGTTGGAGTCCTTATTGGTCTTGCGGGGGCAATTGATGGATTTATCCGTGAACAACATCGTTTGGCTAAACTTGAAGATTTAGCAGACCGCTTTGGCGACATCTCCGTTTCGCTCGAACAGGCTCAGGGGTGGGCGAGAGATTTCTTCAAAACTTTTGAGTCGGAAATGATTGATCAAGCGCTAACCAAAACTGCCGAATTAAGAAAGAATTACCAAGATTGGGAAAAAGCTCTCGGCGGGATCATGTCGAAACTGTACGTCGCATCTGTTGGTCTCAACCTGTCTGATGATGATATTGAAGAGATTCGAAAGGGTATCGATCAAGTTATTGCTGAAGGAGAAAAGATTGCTAAGGAATCGGGACTAGCGATTCCGATTGTATTCGCGAACATGCATTTGCCCACGGAGCTATCAGCCGCTCTATTTGAAGGCTACGATGTTCTTGAAAAAGATTTCATACGCACTGGCGAGCGCCTTCGAAAAGCCTTTGACGATGCAATCGCGGACGGAATCATTTCGGAGGAAGAATTTAATGTTATTCGAAAATTGCAAATAGAGTATCAGCAACTGCTACAAAAAATGGCGGACGCTCGATCTGCTGCTGCGCTTGAGGTGATTTGGGGTGACAAAGGGATGCCTCTTACGCCCGAAAGTTTTATGAACAAGCTTAATGCGTCGGCTGAAGAAGCAGTGAGGCAGTACGGTGCCCTTGAGGATATTGCCATTGACCAAATCGCAATGGTTAACGTTATTCCAAATTTATCAGAAGATGATAAAACTAAATTTAACGACTTAATCAAACGGAATCTTCAAGAGCAGAAGCTAAAAGTATCGTTGACGAATCTCGAGTTTGCAACAGAGGATCTAGACAAGGCTTTCGGGGATGTTTTATCGTCCTTTGCTGAATCTTTTGAGAGAATTAAATTAAAGGAAATTGACGTTCAGCACTTAGATTCTTTTACTGGTCTTGCTCCACTTAACAAGTTTCGAATAGAAGAGCTTGAGGCGATGTTCGGGCTCGATAAGATCAAAGACGCCACACGCGACAACCTAAACGATTACTGGAAGTCACTCAAGCCTAGTGGTGAGCAACTCATGGACATTTATCGCGCTTCGGAACAAGCAGGCAGGCAAATGCCTGAAGGCGTGGCTGCCGGGTTAGCAAATTTCCACAGCTTAGGCGCTGTCGCAGGGAATGCAGATTCTCTTATGTTCATGCTTGGACGCAAAATGTCTGAGAGCCCTGAGGCACGTGAGCTATACGAGGAAGCAAAGCGATCGGGCAAGAAAATCAATGAGCACTACGCTGCCGGTATGGAAAGCGGTATGGCATTGCCTGGGACCGTGACTGCCGAAATGATTTCGAGTGTATTGGAAGAGCTTGATAGCGGCTCCATAGAACTGCAGACAGCAATGGAGTTATTGGGTTTAAGCTTAGTGGACCCCAAAAACCAATCCAAATTCAAGCTCGCAGGAAAGGTTTCTGCCGAAACTTTCATGAAAAGCCTCAAGGATTATCTTGGTCGCAATCCATTGAGCGTTGAGTTCAAGACGAAAATTATCACGGACACGGTCAAAGCAGGAGAATACTACACACAGTATGCAGAAGGCGGTCTCCCGGAGATTGGAGAGTTCTTCGTCGCTCGAGAGGCAGGACCTGAACTTGTAGGACGGATGGGGTCTCGGACCGCAGTTGCCAATAACGATCAGATCGTCGCCGGTATTGAGTCCGGCGTTTTTAGGGCCGTGGTTTCGGCACTAGGCGGCGGGGGCATGCAAAAAGATTCCGGGAACACCTATGTCATCCCAGTCTATGTCGGCGGGGAGAAGCTTTATGAAGTCGTGTTCGACCGCGCCAAACGTGAAAGCATAAGGGCTGGCAGGCCCTTGATGGAGGGGGTGTAAACGATGGCAATCCTGCTGATTGAGATCGTAAAGGCCGATGTTGACGGGAATGAGACGGGAACGCCTATCACGAACATACCCCCTCCGTCTTCTTACGGCTGGAAGAAAATGGATTTGTCCGGGAAGAAAGCTGGACGGACCGAAGCCCACAACATGATTAAAGCGAAAGAGAAGGAAGTCCGGGGACTTGAATTGTCTTGGAGCGGTCGATCATATGCAGAGGCGGCTCAGATCCTCCAGTCACTTAATCACGAGTATATGTGGTTGACCTATTACGATTTTCTGACAGGCACAACTGAAAGAAAACATTTTTATTGCGGTGACATGTATGTCAATAGCTTTATTGCGGTAAATGGCGGAATAACGGAGATCGTCACAGTCCCATTGATTCAAGCTCGACCTGACGCCGTCTAGGGAGGGAGGTGCTCATGCAAGCAATTACATCTACCTCCCTTAAAGACCTGCTACGAGGCGGGGCTGTTCCTTATTCTCTTCTGATCTCTCCGACTTTCGGCGACCCTATCCCTGTAACCAGCGCCAATGATGTGTTGCAAGGATCGTTCTATATTGACCGTCGATCATCGGACGGTGACGTGTTGCAGGTCGGTAACACAACCGTTGGAGAACTGGGTGTCACGTTAATCAACCACGACGGACGATTCAACAGCGTGACGTTTGAAGGCGCGACAATTCAAGTGACCTATCAGCTCAAGGGTGAACAGCTGACCGGAGGAAGTTTTATTATCGACGAACGCCCGAAGAAAGGAGTTCTCCTAGAACTTCGAGCCCTTGATAAGATGGC
>JGI24499J29688_1000837_pt1 | contig 21677 bp, 19 predicted proteins | sample BioPla1RNA2_FD_29688 | JGI IMG/M metagenome (IMG submission 29688)
AAAAGGAGCACAAGCATGAAAAAAGTAGTTCTACTCTTGGTACTGGCTGTTCTCAGCCTGAACCTCGTCTGTGCGGTACCTGACTATTCGATGATACCGCCGCAGTCGCTGCCCACCTTTACCGGATCATTGGATGATCCGCAGGTAAACTACGTCTACGAAGACCCAAATGGCCTATACGTGTACGTCGAATACGAAGGTGTACTTTATGTTTTTTATTTCTAACGCAATAACAGCGCACCCTGAGGCAGAGCCGATTGAGCGCCAACCCGGCGTTCCGCTCAGTTCTGCTGCCCGGGAAAGGCAAAACCATGCCTTTCTCCGGGTGCACCCGTTATTGTCCCTGTGTAGTAAACCAACCCAAGCATCAACTAATGCTTTAGCTTGTTCAAGCGCTCATCTCCCAACTGCAAGATGGGCAGAACCTCAAACTACAACTGCAATATTAACGTTCGGTCTGCCTACAAATCAATTGACAGATTGGAGCCACTTGGCAAAACACCATCAGATAAACCGGCATACGATATGCCACGAACAAATCACTACTAAACCTTAATAGGAGTTAAGGATGAAAAAGCTATTATTACTAATCGTTACTGTCACACTTGCCACTTTTCTGATAGCCGTTCCAACTCTGGTTCACGTGCCTACTCAAGTTCCTACCATTCAGGAAGCAATAGATCTGGTTGCTGACGGGGGAACAGTGATAGTCGCAAGTGGTACTTATATTGTGCATGAGTTATCTTGGGCGAACAAGCATATCCGCCTACTTGGATCTGGCAATCCGGTACTCAAGAGTTTTAATACACACGCTATCAAATTGGATTGGAGCGGTATAAACAATACAGATCGAATTCAAGGATTCACATTCCAGGACTGTCGCGGTGGATTTGGCCCCGCTATTATATTACTTGAAGGCGCTTCACCTCTGGTTTCAAATTGTACTTTCCAAGAGAATATGGTGGAGGGTCCTTACGATATGACTTTAAATAATCCTTATGGATATGGCGGCGCTGTGTTCATCCAAGGTGGTTCAAATCAGTCAGACTCACCCAGGTTTGAGAATTGCACTTTTACCGACAACGCAGCGTTTAATGCTAATGGTGGTGGTGCAGTTGCATTGTTTGGGCCTGCAACATTTCTATCCTGCACCTTTACAAATAACTGGACAGAGACGGCCGTGGGCTTTGGGCCTCCCGCTTATTTCGCCGCCGGTGCTATCTTGATATATGGTGATGATTACAATGGTGACATCCTGATTCATAATTGTACCTTTACCGGCAACTATGGCCAAAATTATGCCAATGACATATGGGTGGCAGGAAGCAGAGGCATTAATAATCTCACGATTGATCACTGCACGTTTAATCCACGTACCCCTCCCACCTCTTTTTACGAGCCCGTAATCCGCATCTTTTATGATAATATGCCTTATTTTGAGGACTCAACTACAGATTTTGTGTTCACAAGGAACAAGTTTAACCTTTCAGGTAGAGGCGCTGTATACTTCCATGATTATGCCGGATGCTGCAGAATGAAGTTTAACAATAATGTTGTTAACGGTATAGAGGGGGATACCTATGGCTTAAAGCTTCGTTACTATGGTGGCTTTCCTCATAATCCTGATTACTTCCAATTTGACAACAACACATTGTTGAACTTAACGAGTTCGGGATTAGTCCTCTTCAAAGGGGCATACTACACCATTGAAAACAACGTGTTCCACAACTGTTCACCGTATGGTGTGAGATGGGGAGATCATGACGGCATACCCGACCACGCCACCGAAAGCCTAACCATCAACAACTGCTTCTTTAACGATCTTGCCAATCATGTTGATACTCAGGGCAACGCATATCAGGAGTTCTCAATATCCAGCCCGGTTGTAGCTCCGGATCCTCTGCTCGACTCCTGTTATCAACCGATATGGAATGCTTCCACTATGTCGCCCTGCATCGACTCCGGCGTTGGTACTGATGAGGATGGCACTCCTGCAGACATTGGCGCAATCCCTGCAGCTGAGCACCAGTATGAAGTCTATGATATGCCTGTCGGTTCGGTTAGTAATGGCATCAAGTGGATGTCATTCCCTGTAATTAACCACATTACCAGTGGCTACAACCTGGCTCAGAATTTCTTTGGCCCCATTGTCCATCCTGATATTCTAGACTGGGTGGAATGGAAACCATATGGAGTTCCTCTACCAGGCAGAATGCTTTACTCAAATACTGGCGATTTAATCGGTGGCGCCCATATAATGAGCAGCATCCAAGGTTACAAGGTAAAGGTAAAGCAAAATGTCACAGAGCAACTCACATTAGCTGTATCGGGATACAGGCAAGCACCACATACCGTGATACCGCTCAAGGGCAATGGAGAAGAAAACTGGATCGGATATTTTTGTGTGGAAAGCTCAAGTATTATGGATGCCTTCTCTCCCATCATAGATAATATCGTATCGATCAGCACTCAGTATTGGAGTGTTTCCCAGATCGCTCCCGGATTCTGGCTGGGCAATGCTTCAGGCAGGGTGCTAAACTATGGGGATATGGTGATCGTGAAGTGCATTGACGACTGTTCCTTTAGCTGGAACAACAGTCAACCGGTAGTCCCCAGAAGCAAGGCGCTTCCCCAGGAGTTTACTTATACAGAAAAGATGAGCTATACTCCCGTATATATCAGCGTAGGCGGGGGCAACAACCCCAACCTTCCCTCAGAAATTGGATTGTATGTAAATGGAGTATGCAAAGGAGCTGCGGTTGTCGATGGCCCCGAGATTGATATTTGTGCTTATCTAGATGCTGATGAAATCATAACAGCGGACAATTCGCAGCTTGTTTTCTTCTACCCAACCAAAGCAGCTGCTACCCAAAGAAGCATCTACCATATCAAGGAAGAGTCACTAACTCAATCCAAGAACGGTGCGGAATACTATGCAATCAAGATATCTGATCTGGAAAGTGCGGCTCCGGTCTCCAGCTTTCCCGTCCTAATGCAAAACTATCCCAATCCCTTCAACCCCAGCACCACGATATCCTATGAGATTCCAGATGACGGTCAAGTGGAACTAAATATCTATAATGTTCGTGGTCAATTAGTCAAACACCTGGTGAACACCCACAAGGCGGTAGGTCAGCACAGGGTGGTCTGGGACGGTAAAGATGAACAGGGCAGAAGCTGCTCATCCGGTGTCTACTACTATCGTCTTAAAAGTCATGGGGTAACCCATACTCAGAAGATGCTGATGATTAAATAATTGCAAAACGGTGCGGGGGGGGCTGCCTCCCCGCACTTTAAAAGGAGTTTGTCATGAAACTAAAGAACATAATATGTATAATGATGATGCTTTGCGGCATGGCACTATCTGGGCGGACTTTGACGGTCAGCCTTGATGGCAATGCTGAGTTTACCTCAATCCAGTCTGCCATCAACGCTTCCAGCAATGGAGATATTGTTTTGGTCTATCCCGGTACCTACTATGAAAATGTGAACTTTCTGGATAAGAGGATCGAGCTTTTCAGCCTGGAAGCCACTACGGGCGACAGTACTTATATTAGCACTACCATCATAGATGGAGGCAGGACAGCACCCTGTGTTACCATCGAAAACGGACTGCAGAACGCCCACCTGAGAGGCTTCACGCTTACCAATGGTTTGGGAGCAGTGAGGTTTATGATGGAGATAAGGGTCGGAGGCGGTATTCTGATCAAGGACCACTGCAGGGCAATAATTACCAATTGCAATATTTGGGGTAACTATGCGGGGATGGGGGCTGGCATGACGCTTTATGAGAGCACCGCTGCACTTAGGGGAGTGAAAATCCATCATAACTATGCAAGCACCACTGCTGGAGGCATACTCATTTGGGGGCATCATAGTTACTTGCCCAATCCCGGCATTAGTTTTGATCCTCACAACCGATGTTCCATCTATGAGAACTATGGGGGCAACCCCACCGACATCAGAGTTTTGGATCTGCGTCAAAACCTGCAGATCAACCTCGATATGGTTTCTGTGGACGCTCCCTCTGAATTTTATATCCAAAGAAACAGCAATTTTATTGCAACATCTGATTTTCATGATACCATCGACTACCAGAGGGCATACAGGAGCGAAGTGGATCATGATCTTTACGTGGGTCCAGAAGGCAATGACGAAAACAGTGGCCTAAGCCCCGCCCAGGCACTAAGGTCTATTACTGTTGCAATGCACAGGATCAAGCCAAACGAAAATAATAGAAATACCGTGAGGATTCTACCCGGGAACTATACTATAAATGATCAGATTTTCCCCATACCTTTGAAGTCTCATGTCAACCTCATGGGCGTGGGACTCAATGATGTAATAATTCAATATGAAGCTAATAATGGGATTCCGGCATCCGACGTAGTATTCAGTTCAAAACAGCACGACTTGATGCTCTCCGGACTTACCATAAGAGGAAATATAGAAGATACTTTAGCTGTCTGTCCACTAAGCATCTATGAGTTGCACGACTCGATTATTAAAGATATCGTGATTGAGAATTTCTTTCTTTGGACTACTGGCATTATATATGCCGACACACGTAATTGCACACTGCAAAACTTTACACTAAGAAATTGCATCACCGAACTATTTGCGTTCGAAGATGGCAGCTATATTCAATCTGGTATTATGAGAGATTGTGTATTTGAAAATATTGAATCGTTATACCCTGGCGACGATCCTTGGGGCGAGCCTGCGGTTATAGGTATTTGGGTGAGAGAATGGTTAAAGATGGAAAACTGTATTTTCCGTGACATCCGGGTTCAGAACCTGCAGCCCATATTAGGTGTTCTAACAAACAATATAGGCTCGCAAATAAACATAGAGATTACCAATTGTATTTTTGAAGACCTCCGCTGTAACTGGGTTGAGGGAACTATTTTCTTTCAAACTACGAATACTGATCAACTCAAGATAAACAATTGCACCTTTGTAAACAACTATGGTGCTACTGCAGCCATAACTACCAGTGGGAGGGTTACTTATAAAAACAATATCTTCTACAATCCCGATGCTCCCTATGAGATGTTAATTCCCAATACTTTCAATGCCGGCTTTTTATCCTACATAGACATAGACTACAACCTAATCTATGGTGGCAACTCGAGAGTTTTGAATTCATATCCTGGTAATATGGTGACGTATAGAGAAACCAACATTAATGCTGACCCTATGTTTGCAAGCACAAATCCAAGCGACTCGATGTTTCTGCGGCTTCGTCCCAACTCTCCTTGCATCAACTCCGGCACTCCGGATACCACCGGCCTCAATCTGCCATCTTATGATCTGGCAGGAAACTGGCGTATCTGGGATGGCAGGATAGATATGGGCTGCTTTGAATACGGCTCAGAGCCATGGGTGAGCGTGGATGATCCCACTATCCCACATATTCCTGCGGTGAGTTTGGATGCTTGGCCCAATCCCTTCAAGGACTTTACCAATATCAAGGTGAGTATGCCACAAGGCGGGCTCGGCAAGGCAGAGAGTGCCAACATAGCTATCTACAACATCAAAGGCCAGAAGGTAAAGACCATCGCTCTTGATCCCTCTAAAGCAGGCGAGCAGTTCACTTACTGGGATGGCAGAGACAGCGATAACAGGCTCTGCTCCAGCGGTATTTACCTGCTCAATCTGACCGTGAATGGCAGGAATGTGAGCAGTAAGAAGGTGACGTTAGTGAGGTAGCAGGAGTTCGCCGCGCACCGAAGGTACCGGCGTAAGCCGTACCGCCGTTGTGCAGGAATCTCCGTACACAGCACCTCGGTAAGTGTGCATACTGGTACCCAAACAGATCGGCGGTTTGGCAACCGCCCGTACAGGTCGCTTTGGCAAGCGACCATACTTGGTCGGTCCAGCGACCGACCCTACATAGGCGGTGCGGCGAGCGCCGGCCGGCTACACTCGGTATTACACTTTGCCAAAGAAAGAGACGATGGGCAAAATCTTGGGACGATTTTGCAGTTGTGAGTTGCCAGTTGTGAGTTGTGAGCAGGAGGCAAGTCATTGATATGTTGTGCGTTATAAAGATCAAGGTAGACATATTAAGTCCGATGGTTAAAATTGGTAGAACTCCCATGGTATTTTACTCCGGGCCAAAAAGAGACAATAATTGCGTGAATCTGTATAGGTTTTATTATCAATCAGTTACGGATTTGGATTTTTGACTTTTTCTTCGTTTGAGCGAGGTCGTCAGGGTGTATTATGAGGGCTTGTTATTTCTTGGGGCGTTTTGCAGGTGGTGTTAGCCGTGCAGGACTCTCTCGACAAAGCTCTTTACCAGGGCGGGGTCGTCCAGATCGCTCTCTTGCAGATAGGGCAGATGCGGGAATGTCTCTATGAAGGCTTTGGCAAAGAGTCCGGTGCCGATCCTTTGCGGGGCTGCTTCGCGGGAGCTGAAGAATTCCACATTTTGGATGCCGCAACTGGGGGATTTGGATTTGAAGATGAAGCCTTTGAGGGGTTCCTTTTTCAGAGAGCGGATTTTGGTGTCTATCCAGTTCTGCATCTGCCGCGTGAGGTCTTGCTGGGTCTCAAGCGTTTGCAGGGAAGGGTTTACCACATCGTAAAGCAGGATAATCTTCTCTCTGGGCGTGCTGAGTCCCAGCTCCACTTCGGGACATATCGGCAGCCAATTCACTTTGTCGCCAAAGAGCTCTCTCAGGCGTGGCTCACTTTTCAGGCGCCCATCATAGCGCACCAAGTTGCCCAAGAGACAGGAACTTACGCCAATAAGCGGTTTCATGAAAGGGTGTCAAATTGGCTTTTGCCGCCTAACCTGGAGGTGGCGCAGGGTGCGTGAGGGTTGGCTTGATTTACCATCTGCTGAGCCAGGTCTCTGATTTCCCATTGGGCGTGTTCGTCACAACGCAACCTGCTGAAGTGGTAAAGCTCACGCAGGTTCAGCTTGGCATAGACGCTTGTGCTTTCGGCGTTTAGATGCAGATAGGCTCCCAAGTGACGGGGCAGGGGCCTGCGATGATTTTTCACCTCTTTAAAGAGTCGCTTCCACTCGTCGGATCGATTGATCTCCCGGATGGAGGCTGGGATGATGATCTCTGTATTCTGCTGCTCGGTAGAGGCTTTGATGAGGGTGGCGGTGCGATGCCGTTTAAACTGCGCCCAGGCGGATTCTGAGAGGGTGACAAGATATTCAAACTCCATGAGCTCAAAAGCGCGGGGCAGCTTTTGCCAGGGTTTCAAGCCTTGGAAGAAGCCTTGCCAGAGTTCGCTCAGCTCATTCGGGCTTAAGGTGGCAAAGTGCTTTTCCAAGCTCTTGAGATCGCCTTGGCCCTGCTCATAATACAAAAGAGCCATGATGCGGGCATCGGCATTGTCAGTAGCAGAAATCAGTTGTGAATGGGGCAGCTTGGCGGGCAAAGCGCTGCTGGGTTCAAACTCCAAGTCTGGCAGATTGAAGCAATCCTTGTCCGCATCCGTGTAGCGTAAAAGTGAGGGTGCGATCCTGCTTACTTGGGAGTAGATGAGCTCGTAGAGTTGTTTGGCTTCTTGTAAGGGGCTTTGGTTGAGGCGGGTGAGCAAGACTTCGAGGCTACGGCAGTTGATGGTCATGCCCATCTGCGTTTTGGTGGAAAGCGGTAAGATGTAGCGGGCATCTTCTTTGGCCATGGTGAGCAGCGTGCGCTTATCCAGGTTGGGGTTTCGTTTGGCGAGGTGATCAGCCAAGAGATTTGTGCTTTGAAGATATTCTTTAAATAAGGCATCGCAAAGCTCTGTATATGCGGCTGATAGCTTGGCATCATTATCCAGTTCAGCGGGGACTAAATAGTCTTTTTCAAAGGTGACGTAACGCTGGGATTTCTCGGTGAAGGAGGCGAGGCGGCTGCGTTGAACCAGCTCGGTGAGATGACGTGAAATGCCGATGAGGTCGAGGTTGAAGACGGCGTGCTCAGCCACCGAGGCGTGCCCCATCTCAAAGATGATCTTCTCGTTTGAGTTGCGGGCTTTGGCGATATGTTCAAGTGCCTCAATCCTGAGCTCTTCCACGTTCTTTTTGCTTCTGCTGATGCGGGCATAGGCGGCGGAGAGCACTTCCGGTGTGGCGACGTCAGAATCCAGCTTGGCGATCAGGGAGCTATCGATGTTGTATCCAGCTACTTTTACCTGCACTTCCTCGCTCCTCAGGTTATAATAAAGCTAAGACGTTGCTGGCTCCGATGCGGTTTGCACCTGCTTCCAGCATGGCGAGGGCGGTCTCTCTGTCACGGATGCCGCCGCTGGCTTTCACTCCCATCTTGGGGCCCACGCATCTGCGCATCAGCTCTACATCTTCCAGCTTTGCGCCGGCGCTGCCAAAACCGGTGGAAGTCTTCACGAAGTCGGCGCCCGCTTTTTTGGCGTAGAGGCAGGAGATGATCAGCTCTTCTTCGCTCAGGACGCAGGTTTCGACGATTACCTTGAGCACTGCATCACGTTTGTAGCAGATGCTGGCGACGCTGTGGATCATGTCGTAGGAAAGTTTTGGCAAGCCGCTTTTGACGGCACTGAGGCTTTGCACCATGTCCACTTCCTCGATGCCGTGTTCCAGGATGCTGGTCACTTCTGCTTCCACGGCTTCCAGCGAGCTGGCGCCCAGCGGGAAATTGATCACGGTGCAGTTCTTGACGCTGTGCACCAAGCGCAGGCGCAAGACGTGGCTAAACCAGGAATTAACGCAGACAGCGGCGCAATGGTGGGCGTTGGCCAATTCACAGAGGTTGTTGATGTCGGTGGTGGAAGCATCGGCTTTGAGGTTGGTGGCATCCAGCACACTGATCACACCCATGGAGCTGCTCCAAAGCTGGTCTGGCAGATCGGCTCTGCATTTGGCGCAATTCAGACAGATGCCGTGTTCGCCACCGCAACGGGCGGCGGGCGCATCTCCAAATAGGTCTCTGGCTATCTTTTCGATCTTATTCATGAGGTTCTCCTTTTTCAGTTTGTTTCGTGGTTTTGGTGGCTAATTGGCCGCAAGCACCGTGGATGTCCCTGCCTCTGCTTCTGCGCAGGGTGATGGCTTGAGGCAGAGAGGCGGCACGGGCCATGAAGTCTTCCACTTCCGCATCTGTTGGCGATCTGTAGGGAAGCGAAGCGACGGGATTGTAGGGGATAAAATTGATCTTTGCAGCCAAATCTGAGGTGAAGCGTTTGAGCGCCTGGATGGCTGCGTCATCCATATTGACCTCAGGGATGAGTATATATTCGAAGGTGATACGGAAGGGATTTTGGCTGTTGAAGTATTTTAAGGCACGTTTAAGAGGCTCCAAAGGAAAAGCAATGTTTACTTTCATCAGCTCGTCCCGAACCTTGTCAATGGCGCTATTCAGCGACACGGCGAGTTTAACTTTTACCTTGGAGTTTGCCAGCTTGGTGATGCCGGGCAGGACGCCACAGGTGGAGATGGTGGTGCGCCTGGGACTGAAGGAAAGGCCCTGCTCATCCTGAAGCAAGAGGAGTGTTTCCAACACGTTGTCCAGGTTGTCCATCGGCTCGCCCATACCCATGAAGACGATGTTGGTGATGCGCTCCGGGCAGACCTCCTTGCTGGCGATGAGCACCTGTTGCATGATCTCATGTGGCAGCAGGTTACGTCCCGGGCCCATGGTGCCTGTAGCGCAGAAACTGCAGCCCCGGGCACAGCCAGTCTGTGAGCTGAGGCAGAGGGTGTTTTTCTTGCCTTCGGGGATGATGACGCATTCTATCCTCTTGCCGTCGCTTAGCTCCAGGAGAAACTTCTTGGTTCCGTCTTTGGATAGATCGAGAGCCAGGATTTGGGGCAGCGAGAAGTCAAAGCTATCCGTGAGCCACTGCTTGAAGTCTTTGGGCAGGTTGCTCATCTCATCCGGATCGAAGATCAGCTTGTCGTAGATCCAATCCAGCAGCTGCCTGGCTCTGTAGGCGGGGAAGTGTTCCGCGATAAACGAGCTTAAATCTTGGGGTTTGATGCCATAGATGCTGTTTAGCATGGTTCTGGTTTTGGGGTTTCGATGATGGTCAGCCGTTTGAATTCTTTTAGCGTAACTTCTGTGAGTACCTGGTCTTCGTCTGTCAAGTGAACCTTTTTGTTTAAGACGTCTATCTTAAACACATACATTTGCTGGGAGTTACACATCACACAGGTGCCCAGGAGCGGGTAGTCTTTTGCCTCTTCCACGTAGAATTCTTCTTCAAAGTTCAGGCAGCAGAGGAGGCGTCCGCAGGGGCCGGAGATTTTGGAGAGGTTACCTGCCAGATTCTGGTCTTTGGCCATCTTGATGGTTACCTGGCTGAAGCGCTTAAGGAAGCTGCCGCAGCAGTATTGATTGCCACACATTCCGAAGCCTCCCAGCCTCTTTGCTTCGTCTCTGCCTGTGGTTTGATGCAGTTCGATGCGGGTTCTGAACACATTGGCCAGCTCTCGCACAAACACGCGAAAGTCTATCCTTCCATCGGCAGAAAAGAAGAAGGTGAGCTTGTTGCCGTCGAATTGGTAGACGGTCTCGATCAGTTTCATCACAAAGGGATAGCGTGACAGGATATCAATAAAGATACCGGAAGCCTTTTCTTCGTCTGCCTCCAGGGTCTCGATCTTTTTGATGTCTGCTTCAGTGGCTATTCGCTTGATCGCAAGAGGTTTATCCGGTGGCGAGGGAATCTGGGAAGGGGGTATCGCCAGGTGTATGATCTGAGCGATATCCTCTCCGCGCTCCACTTCCGCGATGATCAGGTCATCCGGCTGCAGGGTGAGGTTGTTTTTATTTTGGTAGTATCCCAATCTTCCATTGCGAAATTCTACCTCTATATAGTCCAATGCTTGGCTGTGGTCTTCCATTTAGTCTCCATGAGTTGATTTGAATATTTGGGTGTAGAGTGCTTCTTCTGAGGGGCTGAATTGCAGCCCTCGACGCTGTTTCACCAAGGCGGCGGTTTTGCAGAAGGACTCCACTCTATGGGGCACCAAGAGAGATGCATTGCCCCAGGAAAAGTCTGGGATAAAGCCGTCAATGAGGGGGCTGCCCCAGAGGTTTGAGCCCATGCCGATCACGGCGCCGGTATTGATGCTGCAATTGATGCCAATTTTGCTGTGATCGCCTATAATGCATCCCATGAACATTGTGTGCGTATCTTCTTTTTTACCTGTGAGATAGCTATAGCTAAAAACGGAGCCATAGGTGTTTTTGAGGTCGCTGTTATTTGTATCGGCGCCTATGTTTACCCATTCGCCCACGTAGCTGTTGCCCAAAAAGCCGTCGTGCTGCTTGTTTGAATAGGCTTGGATGGTGCTTCCCTCCACTTCGCCGCCAACTTTACAGACGGGGCCTATGGAAGTGCCGGGATAAATTTTGGCAGCGATCTTGATCTGACTCTTCTTGCCGATATAGGCGGGGCCCACGATCACGGCATTGTGCATGATGGTGGCACCTTCGTCGATTACGATTGGGCCTTCCGAGGCGTCCAAAACCACTCCTGGCTTGAGGGTTACGTCTTCGCCAATCCAGATGGAATAGGGCTCCAGGATGGTGACGCCGGGCTCGGTCTCAAAGAAGTTGTCCTTATCATAAAAGAATTGTTCAAAGTCTTGACGGATAAGCCCTTCTGAGGCATGGACGATGTCGCTGAGATTGACGAAGAGCCAGCCCTCCTGCTGTTGGTCCCGGCTCAAACGCTGGATAAAGCTTTCCAGGGGGAAAGCGAGGTCGGCAGCAGCTCGATGGGCGATGAGATATTCGCCTTCAAAGATAGACTGGCCCGGCTGGAGGGCCTTGATGGCTTGGATAACATCTGCTCTGGGCTTGATGCGTGAGTTGATCAGCAGTTCTCCCTTTTTTGCAGGGCGGTTTAGCGGCCAATCTGGCAGCCTTTCTTGCCACAGTTTCTCGAGACGCGGCTCAATCCAGAGGGCGGCGTCATCGTCTTTAAAGAGTGCTGTGAGCCTCTGCCGCAGCTTGAGGATGCCGCAGCGCAGGTCTGATACCGGTCTGCTCAGGCAGATGGGGTAGAAGGCTTGGGGTATATCGTCATAAATAATCATTTCTTCACTCCTTTAGGCGGCTTCTTGCCGTGCCAGACGAAGAGATTGAACTGCCCCAGCACCATGGTAAATACCAAAAAGAAGTTCTGAATAGCCACCCAAATGGGGTAGAAGCGCAGTCTCTTGCCATCCAAGCCCAGATATGACTTGGCATAGTTGAAGAAGATGAGCTCTATCGTTACCCTGAAGGCAAAGAAACATAAAGCCAGCTTCCAATTGAAAAACAGCATAAAGAAGGTGCCCCAATACAGGAATGCCAGGGAAAGCAGGATGAAGAAGAACTCCGTGTGAAACTTTAACTGGTGCTTCATATCCGAAGCCCAGCGTGTTCTCTGGCTGGTCAGCTCCTTCCAGGAAGGCATGGGTTGCGTGTAGACGAAGCTGTTGGGATCAAAGTTGAAGATTACCTTATGACCGGCACGGCGCATCAAATGCATCAACATCACATCATCTCCAGTGATCAGATGCTGTATCTTTTCAAAGCCGCCCACATCTTCCCAGGCGGATTTGAGGTAGGCCAGGTTTTGTCCGATGCAGGCCCAGCTTTTGCCCAAGGTATAGCCCCCGGCTAAAGCCAGGTAAGTGGCTGCAAAGTCAAAGTGTTCATATTTTTGCACCAAAGAGGCCTTGGACCAATCCTTCAGCAGGGTTCTGGAGTATCCGGCCACCACGCTGACGTCGTCTGTAAAGTGTTGCACGGTGGATTCCACCCAGGTGAGCGGAACGATGCAATCCGCATCGGTGGTGAGGATGATCTCATTTTTAGCCTTCAAAATAGCGAGATTCATGGCGTTCTTTTTGGGCGAGATGGCATTTTCCCTGCCGGTTGTTCTGAGGTAGTGCAGCTCCACTCCCATATTTTGGTAGGAGCGGATAATGGCCTCTGAATCGTCTGTGGAACAGTCATCTGCAATGATGACCTCGTAAAGCTCTTTGGGGTAGGTTTGATTTACCAGAGAGGTGAGCAGAGCGGGGAGGTTTGCAGCTTCATTGTGAGCAGCCACCACGATGCTTACCCTGCGTTTTTTATAGCTGAGGTTGGGCCGGAGGTTTTTGTAACCAAAGTAGAACCTGATCACGTAAACCAAGTAGGTCGCAACGCCCATGGAAATAGCCAGGATGAGTAGGTGATAGATGATCTTAAAAAGCAATCTCTTGGCTCCTTGTTATTAGTTTTCGGTTGTTGATGAGCCACCTTTTCCCCATTGGGTGGGATACTGATTGTAGCTAAGTGTGTCTGAAACCATGGGTGGGATATTGTCTTCGATGAAGTATTCCTCAATGCCGCCCATGGGTACGGTGAATCCGGATGTGGGGTGGATGTGGCGTTTAACCACTCCGGATGGGACTTTGAAGGTGTAGCGCGAGTCATCGGTGGCAGGGAAGCGGCCTTTGTTGTCGATCTTGATGGCTTGAGCCATGATAGCGCCCCAGATATTGGAAGCTTGGGCTTTCCCTGCAAAAAGCCGGCTGTTGTCATAACCCGTCCAGAGCCCCAGGGTGAAAGCCTTATTGAAGCCGATAAACCAGGAGTCATAGTTATTGGACGAGGTTCCTGTCTTGCCTGCGGAAGGCCATGAATAGCCTCTTCTGGCACCTGCGCCGGTACCGCTGCGCGTGACGGATTCCAACATACTGGTCATGATGTAGGCCACTTCGGGAGTGCAGACGCGCACCCTCTGTCCGGTTCCTCTTTCCAAGACCTTGCCAGACATATCTTCAACCTTGGTGATGAATACCGGTGTGGATCTCATGCCTTCATTTGGGAATGCCGTAAAGGCGGCAATGAGGCTGATGGGTGTAACTTCGTAGGCACCCAGGGCAGCGGTGAAGTCGTTGGCTTTGGCGTTTAAACCAAAGCGTTTAAAGCCCTCATTGATAGCATCCAAGCCAATATCGTAGCCGCATTTTACAGCCCAGACGTTGTAGGAATGTGTGATGGCTGTGCGCATCCTGCTGTAGCCATAGAATTTGCGGTTGGCATTTTGCGGAGCCCAATCACCCAAGGTAAAGGGGGCGTCGTTGATGACAGTGGAAGGCGTGTAACCTTTCTCCACGGCCATGGTGTACATGATGGGTTTGATGGCAGAGCCCGGCTGTCGCTTGGCTTGAGTCATACGGTTGAACTTGCTGTGTTCAAAGTTGCGGCCTCCGATCAGGGCTCTCACGTAGCCGGTCCTGTTCTCCATCAGCACCAAGCCGCCTTGGATGTATTTTGTGTCTATATCTCGCGTTCCAGGCGGGACGGATGAGTATTTGTTGCGGTTGCCGGCTCGGTTTTCAAAGCTGGTGAGGTAGGTATTGAGGATGGAATCCGCCACGGCTGTCATTTCTGGGTTGAGGGTGGTGTAGATGCGCAAGCCTCCCTCAAAGAGCCTGGTGGTTCCATACTTGCGTTCCAGGTAGGTGCGGATGTGCTCGATGAAGTAATCTGAGGCAAACCTTCTCATATAGCCGTCCTTGGATTGCAGCGGTGTTGCGATGGCAGCCAGGTATTCCTCTTGCGTGATTTTCTTGGCTTTGTGCATCCTGGAAAGCACATGATTCCTGCGTTTGAGCGCGTTTTCAGGTTTACTGATGGGGTCATAGTAGTTTGGCCGCTGAATCATTCCCACCAGGGTGGCAGATTCCGGCAAAGTAAGGTCTCGGGCATGCTTGTTAAAGTAATACAGTGCCGCAGTTTCCACACCGTGGTTTTGCCTGCCCCAGAAGATCTTGTTAAAGTAGATCTCCAGGATCTCCTCTTTGGTGAAATTGGCTTCAATCCTGAAGGCCAGGATCAATTCTTTCATCTTGCGGGGAATAGTTTTGTCCAAGGTGAGGAACATATTGCGTGCCATCTGTTGAGTGATGGTGCTGCCGCCCTGGGAATAGCCTCCAGAGCGGAGGTCTGCAAGGATAGCTCTGGTGAAGCCGATGGGGTCAAAACCACAATGCCTGAAGAACCTCTTGTCTTCGGTGATGATCAGCGCATCGATCAGATGATCCGGCAGTTCCTTTACGGAGACCAGCTTGCGCTTTTCAAAAGCAAAGAGATAGATCATCTTGCCATTGCAGTCGTACACCTCGCTGCCGGTGCGGAGCGTGAAGTTTCTCAGCTCTGCTGTGGGAGGCAGGTCATCACTGTAAAACCAGAACATACCCACGATGATGCCGGTGAGCACGCACAGGGCAAAGCCCAGCCAAAGCAGAACTTTCTTCAGCTTCTCTTTATCGATATCCATGTTTTTAAGCTTTTTTAGCATTTGATTTCCTTAATTTGATGTGAAAATAGCTGCATGATGTATGCAGTAATCAGTCCACTAACCAATCCAAGAAAAAGCAGGATTGGTGTCAATACAAAAACCTCGCTGCGGTCTAAAATTACCCATTTTGCGATAATTAGCTGTGCCATATTGTGAGCTGTAGCGCCGCAGATACTGATGCCATAGGTGCTGAATCCCAGCCGGCTCTTTTGGGCCAAAAGCATGGCCAAAACTGCTGCCAAGCCGGCTCCGAGCGAGATCAGGGTGCTGGGCGAAAGGAAGGTGAAGGTTATCACTGCAGAAACCAGGGTCTTGGTGATATTTACGATGATGGCCTGCCAGGCTTTGTTGTTCACGATGAGGTAGAGGATGATCACGTTGGACAGTCCCAAGCGCAGGAAAGGCAGGGGCAAGGCCCTGGTGATCAGGCTTTCCACGATATGCAGACTGCAGGCGATGGCGCTTAAGAAGGCCAGAAAAAACAGAGAGTTCCCTTTCACGTTGCTCATTTTTCCAGGGGCCCAAAGCCAAAAAAGTCTCTGATCAGGGGTGAGGTTGTTTGGCTCAAATCGTCCAGACTGCCGTAGTAGAGCGCCTCACCGGCTTCCAAAAACAGCACCATATCGCCCACTCTTTCCAGGTTGCGGACGTCGTGAGTGATGGTGATTGTAGTGGCAGTTTCGGATTCTACAATGCGGTTGATATAATATAAAACTTCGTTTGCAGTGATGGGATCAAGCCCGGAGACAGGCTCGTCAAACACGATATAACGCGGCTCATAGACCAGGGCGCGGGCTATGCCCACCCGCTTGCGCATTCCGCCGCTGAGCTGCGCAGGAAACTTGTCGCCCTCATCCTCCAGACCCACTTCACAAAGCGCTTGCCTCACCTTTTCCTTCACCTTTTCCAAGTCCTTTTCCCCGCGGGTATAAAGCGGCAGAGCCACATTTTGGAATACGCTCAAAGAGTCCAGCAGAGCAGCGTTTTGAAACACGATGGCAAACTGTGATTTGTCTGATTCTGAGGCATGGGAAGAGTTTTGATAGATATCCACATGGTCTATGATCACTCTGCCTTGTTGAGGAGGGAAGAAGCCCATCAAGGTCTTGCTTAACACTGTTTTACCGCTGCCGCTGCGTCCCAGGATGACGAGGTTGTTATTGTCACCCAGCTCAAAGCTGATATCCTTGAGGATGGGCTTATCATCCAGGCTGAGGCTAAGATTCTGCACGCTGACCATAGTTGAACAACCCCACAATCCAGGCGCCGATCAAGCCGGCTGCATTGGCCAAAAAGTCATATACACACACGTTGCGCCCGGGGATATACTTTTGATGCAGCTCATCAAGCAGAGCGGTCACCAGCACCGGGATATAGATCAAAGATCGCTTGCCCAGAGGATAGTTTTTCTCTTTCATGCGCCAGTTGAGCAGGCATCCCAGTACGAAATATATGGCAAAATGAGCGAGCTTATCCCAGGAAAGGACTTGTATATCGGGCAGATTGGCGGAGGGAATGGACGATGCTATCCAGATAATGCACCACCATCCAATCAAGAGATAGAGGCTCAGATTGCTCTTTTTGGGGCTTGTCATGGGCTCACGCTCACCAGTTCCCAGCTCGCTGACAAGAGCCCTCTTGTTACTTTTGCTTTTACCAGGGTGCCCTTGTTATCCACCCAAAATTCCGTTTTGTTCTTGGGCGAGAAGATGTTATGTGTAAGAGTGTCAACATAGGGTGGTTTGGTGTGTGTTTCGGAAGAAAAGCTAAAGCTCCATCCCTGGGTCTGAAAATCTCCTGCTTTGGTGCTGATTTTGGAAGCGCCCAGATACTTTGCCCTCGCTTTCCACATCGAGCCGTTGGCATCCAGCTCATAGGTGCCGGCCTTTCCTTTGCCATCACAAAACATCATGATGAGTGAAAACAGCTCTCTGGTGTGGCGATTGATGCTGTATCTTTGGTTTTGCTTGTCGGAAGTGGTCATTTGGGCAGAGCCTGCCGCGTAGTTGTAACGTGTGTAGTAGTTACAGTTTGTCTTTTTGTTGATGACCTTCCTTTCCGTGGTGCTGGGGAAGTAGTTTGCATCGTAGTTGATGCGATAGCTGTTATCGACGTATGGGAATATCTTGTTTTGTATCAGAGATTTAACGAAGATGGACAGGCTCTTTGGCTCTTTGCTTATCCTCAGGGAAACCACTTCCAAGCCCAAGGCCTTGACCTTGTAGTCCATAGTGGCCGCCTGCAAACTGCCTCCCAGCAGGGCCAGCAACAGCAAGAGAAGTGTCAGCTTAGATCTCGTCTTCATCTTCTTGTTTCTCAGGCAGGTGCACGTCCACCGTTTTGATGCTTTTGTTGTCGCTTTCCATCACCAGGATCTGAAGCCCGTCTTCCAGCACGTGGCTCTCGCCTTTTGCGGGCACATGATTGAAGTGAGAGAGCAGATATTCCGCTAGGTTATCATATTCTTCGGGGTCCAAATCCACGTCAAACTGCTGGTTAAATTGGCGTATATTGCAGCTTCCGCTCACTGTGAAGTGGATGGGGGATCTCTCCAGAATCTCGGGCGCTTCCACCTGGTCAAACTCGTCATGAATCTCTCCCACGATCTCCTCCAGGATGTCCTCCAGCGAGACCAGTCCTGAGGTTACGCCATATTCATCCACCACCACGGCCAATTGCATCTTGCGCTGTTTGAGCTGGTTCAAAAGCGCTTCGACCTTCATATTCTCGGTCACAAACCAGGCAGGCCGCATCAATTCGGGGATAGGCGTCCTTTGGTTGTCCAAAATGAAGTCTTTCACATACACGAGGCCGATGATGTCGTCTATCGTTTCTTTGAATACGGGGATGCGGGAATAGCCTGTTTTGATGATCAATTCGCGGAGTTCTGAGATCTCCGCATCCACGTTGATGGCTTGGATTTTGACTCTGGGTACCATGATCTCGCTTACTTGAGCTTCCCGGATTCTGTAGAGGCTGGCAAGGATCTGCTTCTCACCTTCGTCCAGGGAGCTGGTTGAGTTGTCGCTGTGGATGAGGTTGCGAAATTCATCGCTGGAGATGCCTCTGTTCAGCTTGTCTTCATCGCTCTGTTTTTTGGAGACGAGGTTGGAGAGTTTTTCAAACAGCCACACGATGGGGAAGAGCAGGTATTGCAATATCATGAGCGGGATTCCGGCAAATTTGGTGAAGTTGCCGGCTACGGAAAGCGCCAGGAGCTTGGGCAAGATTTCGCCAAAGAGCAGGATCAGGCTGGTGGTCACCACCACCTGCAAGCTCACCATCCAGGAGAGGTTAAGCGAGGTTTTCTCGGCGATTTGGATCACCAGCAGCGTTGCCAATGAGGCCAAGGCCATATTGACGAAGGTGTTGCCCAAAAGCAAGGTAATAAGCAGCCTGTGGGGCCTTTTCAACAGCTTCAAAGTGCGTTTTGCCGAAGCAGTGTTTGAGCCTTCAAGCTTTTTGAGATAGATCCGGGATAGTGAGAAATAGGCAACTTCTGATGCCGAAAAGAAGGCTGACAGCATCAAAAGCACTATCATTGTAAATGCAGAACCGCCTTCCACGTCTTATTCACCCACCATTCTTCGCTTATAGTAGTTTTCTTTTTGTTCCATGGTAATTTTGTCTTGTGTTTTGATGTGATCATAACCCAGCAGATGTAGCAGACCATGAATCACTAATATCTGAATCTCCTCTTGAAATGAGTTTGTTCCCTTTTGCCTGTATGCCTGATTTATGTCAACAACAATATCGCCCAGGAAGGTTTTTGCATTGCCTTTATCTGGCTCCAATTCTCCGTGAGTGGCTTTAAAAGCCAATACATCCGTGACTTCCGGGTTGCCTCGATACTGTTTGTTAAAACTCTGCATCTGCTCGTCATTACACAGGTATAGCGTGGCAAAACAGCTCAAGCCGGGACGTTCCTGTGCGAATATTTCCTCCGCCATACGGATCAAGACGGAAGCCTGCACCTCCTCATCTGTGTCGTTGATGATGTCCAATGCAGGAGGCTCATTCATCATGTGGCTTTTGCTCATCCGGGTAGTCCAGGCGCTTCCTATAGATGCTTTCCAAGATTGGCAGCATGGCCATTTTGGCTTTTTGCAGATCGCTGATGGTGATCGGAGCTTCGTCGAATTGCCCATCTCGAATCAACCTCTGGATGGTGTCATCGATGATCTTTTCCAGCTCGTCTTTGGATTTGAGGTCTTTGGCTTTGGTAGTGGATTCCACGATGTCTGCCAGCATCACCAAAGCAGACTCTTTGCTCCTGGGTTTGGGGCCGTCGTAAGTAAAGTCATCCAGGTCCGGGTCCAAGCCCTGCCGCTGCGCCACATCCAAAAAATACCTTATCCTGCTGGTGCCGTGATGCTCCCTGATAATGTCTATCACTTCTTTGGGAATATCGTATTTTTCGGCCAAATCCACCCCTTCCTTCACGTGATTGCGCACCATACCGGCACTTTCCTGGGGGTCCAGTTTGTCGTGAATACTGGATGAATCCTCGTTGTTTTCGGTGAAGATCTCCGTGTTTACCAGCTTGCCAATATCGTGATAATAGCTGCCCACTCTGGTGAGACGCGCATCTGCTCCGATGGCTTCCGCAGCGCGTTCCGCGAGATTCCCCACTACAAGCGAATGATGATAGGTGCCCACTGCCTGCGTAGCTAATTTCTTCAGCAGCGGATGGTTGAAGTCCAGCAGTTCCAAAAGCGCTTGCTTGGTAGACCTGTTCCAGCGCCGTTCATAAAAAGAGCTGATCGCCGTGGCGCCCAGGACGGAAACTGTAGACGAGATCAGGGCATAGCCCGAATTTCTCAGGACGATGATAGCGGGATCATTCTTGTAGAGCGCCAGGGACAGATTGACCACGATCAGAGCCAAGGTAAGGATCAACCAGATTTTGAGGGGCTCGTGCCAAGCCTTGATTTTGCGCACAAAGACGAGCGTGATCAAGGTGGCAAGTAACAGTATCACAGGGGCATAGGCCTCCCAATTGATAAACGGATTGAGGATGAGGGCGTTTGCGGTCGAGATGAAAATGCCGAATTCAAAACCGGTCAAAATGGCGAGAGCGAGCGGTATCATCGCAAAAGGAATGATGATGTTGTTTACGCCCAAAACGTAGTTGCTAAGCACCCCAAAAAGAGCGGTGAAAACATAGCTGAGGTTGATGGGCAGCTCAACGGAATCCTGTGCCAACTTCTTGGGCACCAGGAGGGAATAAGCGCTATTTGTGACGAGCAATACGATCAAAACAAAGAGCAACATCCCCAAAGAAAGCCCCATCCTCTGCCAGGGTGAACGCGTCATATTCCTGGCTTTATAAGCCTCCGTGAGCGAGCTGAGCTTGTTTAGATCGCTCTTGCTCACCCTCGAATACTTCCTGAGGATGATCTCATTTTGCAACACCTCACCCTCTTGAGTGGGCACTGCATTGATGGCTATCTGTTTGAGTTCCTGATACTTAGTCTCGTCAACCAGCAGGTTTGGGTGCACGAGAGTTTCGCTCAGTTGCTCGGCAAAAGCGGAGTAACCACTTCTACTTAAAGTATTCTGAAATGAGGTCTTAGCTTCGCTATATTCCTGAAAGCCATCCACCGAAACCCTTTTCAGCTTGTCACCTTCATAGAGAGTGAGGCTGTCTCCCGCAGCCAGATCATAGATGGGCGTTTTGTAAACGGCAGAAATGGCGTTGTAAATAGCAGAATAGGCTCGTTCTCTGGCATCCGCATTGGTGGCCAAAGCTAAAAACTCGGGACTGATGGGCGCCTTGATCTTACTCAATTCAGCCGCCAGTTCCTCAGAATCCGAGCTGTTGGGATGCTGTCTCAAGGTAGCAAAGATGCGGTCTAAAGAGCTGAAGGCATCAAAACGGACCTGATCCGAAACGCTAAAGGGCGTTTGCAGCTTTTCCAAGGCGCGCTCTCTGTCAATCTTCAGCTGTTCCTCGCTCTTGAGGATGGGAAAATCAAAAGGAGAAATCAGCTCCATATCAGAAACCTGCCCCTCGGTGAGGCGATATTCAGGGTAGGCAAACCTCCCCGCTGCAAAGATATGGTGCAGCCCCGCAATCACTACAGCCGTGATTAGAGCGTAAACAAACGACTTTGAATTCATAGGAGCCAGTTTGCTAAATGCCCTATGCTTGTCAACAATAAGTTTTGCTCCAGAGCGAAAACCTGTCCCAAGATTCGGGTGAATATCCAAAGATCAAGGATATCCGAGCGGTAAATATGCATTGTAGAAGAGACTCTTTGGCTCAACCATATGACGGCTTCACTGAGGCTTAAGAACAGAAGCCGCTAAGATTTCTGAAATGTTCCGAGTTTTAAGCCCCTCTTTCGCACTCAAAAAAGTGCCCAATTTGGGGCTTAATTTATTTACAAATTCCA
>JGI24499J29688_1013127_pt1 | contig 21022 bp, 22 predicted proteins | sample BioPla1RNA2_FD_29688 | JGI IMG/M metagenome (IMG submission 29688)
ATGCGTTATTTACTTATCGTAACTGTTGTTCTATTAATCTCCCTTGCTATTAGCTTCGGCTTTAACACATACCTTGAAGCATATGCACGACACCCTATCGGTTATATTTCAAGCGGTTTATACATGTCTATCATCATGATTTTCTTTAGACAGTTTAGCATATACTTGTTTGATGACTCGGTCATGGAGATACGTAACTAATGAAGAGAATTAGAAGGGTGAGTGATAAATATGCCAAAGCGACGTCTGTTCCGGAAGCGTTCTAGTCCGTATCATACACAAGACCACAATGGGTCACAAGAGCAATACAAGCAACCAAGAACTATCACACTTGATGGAAAAATAAAAGAGTCTGAACATGCTAAACCCAAAACGATTTGGGAGAAACTGGCGGAGGAAAGATTGTATCCTCAGCTACGGGAGATGGGTGACTCATACGAAAGCATAGATGCATTCCAAAAGAGACGTGTGCTCAGATCCACTCTCTTCGGACTGATTATCATGTTCCTAGCGGTGTTCTTGCATCCATGGTTCTATGTTGCCATACCAATGGTTGTTTTCGCCGCATATAAGATGCAAATTCGTAAAGTGGATGCTTACTATAAAGCATGGCGCTTCGCCCGCCAGTTGAACTTCTCGAAGTTTACGCGTTTGGTCATCCCGTATCTAAAAGCGTCAGGTGGGAACATGGCACTCTATACAATATTTAACCGTATCTTACAGCGACTAGAGAACGATGCCGACAAACGAAGCCTATATCGATTGATGGGGGAGATGGGTGATAACCCAGCAGATATCCAACCTTTCCTAGATTACGCTGAGCGTTCGTCAGGAACCGACATGAGTCACTTGTTCATGTCCACCATCTTTGACTTCCAACAAACAACATTCAACACGAATGTTATTGATGAGTTAGGTAAGATTGCTGCTGAGGATATGATGACGTCTATTGATGAGATTATCGAAATGAAAATTCGACGTTTCGTTATGTTCCCAACCAAAATGGTAATGACAAGTTTTATTCTTGTTGTTGGTTTAGGGGCAGGTTTACTCTTCCACAACCTTAAAGATATTGAAATTAATGGTGGTGGCCTATCCTTTATCGAGAGTGAAATAACCGATGAGGATCATTCAAAAGAGGAGGTCGAGACGGATGGAGCGATAGAAGATGCGGAAAACACCGGCGATCAACAAACAAGCGGTATCATGGACAAAATAAAAGGTCTGATTTCAAAAGATGATTTACCGATAGAGGTTAAAGAGTCATCCGAAGACGGAGAATTTATTGTCGACATCCCTGACAATATTTTATTTGATTATGATGAAGCTGAATTAAGATCAGACGCAACTAAGATATTGGATAGTGTCATTATTCTCCTGAAAGAGTTAGATGATGGAACAACAGTCCTTATAAACGGTCATACCGATAGTACAGGTAATGAATCGTACAACCTTGACCTATCAGATAAGCGAGCGGATAGTGTGTATCATTACATATCTGCACAGGGTGATTTGGACAACCTAACGTTCGAGACGAAGGGGTATGGGCAAAGTGAACCTATCGCATCGAACGATACGGCTGAAGGGCGGCAGAAGAATCGACGAGTTGAATTTGTTATTCGTCAAGATTAGTTTGTAACATTACACTTTGTCATATGTTCCGCTCCAATGTATAATAAGGTTATAGGTAACTAGAAGAGGGGTGACAATATTGTTAGAGGGTTCCGTAATGGAGTATGTGAAATGGTTTGTTATAAGTGTTAGTCTATACTTTATCACTATTACTGTGATGATGATGTTCCAAATGAACCAAATGAACAGCTTCCAACAAGAAGTAAACTACCAAATTGAGCGTCACGGTGGTCTGACAGACTGATGCGATTGACGCTTTGAACGAGCATGTGAAAAACGTTTATGGTTCGCGCGTTGTTGAGCTTGATGAAAATGGTGACATACCTGCTGATAGCACAGAAAAGTGTGGCAATCCTTTCTATCTAAAAGAATATGTCATCAATGAAGATGGCACAAAACATTGGTATAGTCGAGGAGAAACCAAAGCGGCATTCGGCACACAAATCGACTATGTCATTATTCGTCATATCGGTTCTATCAACGGGAGACCGCTTATCAAACCGACAATAATAGGAACAAGTGCTAGTCGTGTACGTGGGGATTAAGAAGTCGATTAAAGAGGTGGTGGTGATATGTTAGAATCGAATACCTTTAGATCTTTAATGTTAATTCTCGGTGTTATCATAATGGGTATGGCCTTTGTTTTCTTCTTCCGATACCCGGTTGTCAAATTTGATGAACACAACATCGAAAACGAGCATTACAACAGGCTCATGTTAAGTGAGGATAAAACCGAACTAACCCCTTTTGATATTACATTATATTATATTAAAGCCAAACCGCGCAGCGATGTGAGGCATTATTAAAAGGGGACGGTACAAGATGAATAAACGTAGAATATATGTTGTGGTTACGGCAACATTAATCGGTGTCAGTGTCATATCCACTTGTGTTTTGTATCATCAGAACAAGGTGAAGCAAATCGCACCACAACATACAGATTATCCGTTCTCAGAAGGTGTATCCTAAATCGATCGATAAATCGGTGCATTCAACGTTATGTTTGTGTTATACTATACGTATCGAGCCGAACAACAATGATTTGGGGTGAATCTATAATGTCAACAGATGATGAGAAAGTTTATCGCCAAGACGATATTGAAAATATGGTGGTAAGCTATTTAAACGAACGCGAATTACCAATAACAAAACACTCGGTCAAACTCGTCATTGACACCTTGTGGGATGTCCTTTACGACGCATTAGTCGAAGGGTATCTGGTCAAGTTACACGGTAAGGGTCAATTTTATCTATCGAAGCGATCAGCAAGAGTTGGGCGCAATCCGCGAACAGGTGTGACATACGACATACCCGCACGAGAGATTATGGCTTACCGAGTCAGTGATGCGCTATCTAAACGATTAAGAGAAGATCGAAACAAAAAAAGACATCTGCAATAGATGTCTTTTTTTTGTTGTTATATGAGGACAGTAAGTAGGTTCCATATTGAGTGTATACCAATACTTGAGTAAAGATTATTGTCCTTCAATCGGGCGTACAGGAACATCGAGGATAGGATTCCATAGTTCATCCATCCCGAAATGCCGGACGGTGTGTGTAACACAATGAACAACACACTGGATACAATAAAGCTAATGTAGCTTGGCCCTGTTGCATAAGGTAACAATTCTCGGAATACGAGCTCTTCCACGATCGGAGATACAACAACAACAGCTAATAGGGTCGCTATTGGGAATGCCGAGTATAACGTATCGAGCGGCGCTTGGTTTGCCTGAAGTTTCGGCTGTACACCAATAGACTGCATCGTGATGTTTAGAGCGACCACAACACTAAATATTAAGCCAACTCGCAGGATCATCCGAATTATACTGAGTTTCCGCCTTGTACTATCTTGTCGCTGCCTTTTATTTATTTCTTTTCGAGCGAGGAGCACAAGGGATAGGCCAACAACAATCGCTATCAGATTAAGCAGTCCCGCAATGTTGGGGTTTTGTACACCAATGCCAATAACTGCAAGCATAATCTGAGCACCGAAGAAGAAGAATAACGATTTATAAAAATCAGGCGTTCGGAAAAAATCACGAATTAATATCATACGTGACCAAGGATATTGATTGGGTTTTTCTAACCGTGCTTTCTTTTGTTGGAGGTAGGTTTTGGAGTATTCTTTCTCTTTTTGCTTCTCTACCATTCTCTTTTTTCGTTTGCTCATCATTCATAACCCCTTTACTGGTAAATGTTCTATACGCGCATATCAACTAACATCTATTATACTCGAAGTGAGAGATATATACAATCGGGAATATACTATACGCTCAACCGTTTGTTTTGATCCCTCTTGATTACAACAAGAAAATAAAGCGGTTATCTGTTATTATCACAATATTCGCACATATACGATATTGTTGTTTGGTCAACGTTATGATATACTAAACGACATAAGGATAAATAGCGCACGACACGAGAAAATAACCAAGGGAGGGTTGTATAGCGGGCGGGCTAAGTATATAAAAGTCAAGACAATCATTAAGGAGTTGAGAGAAGGTGTTACTAGCGAGAAAGATAAGGATTAGACCGACTGAAGAGCAAGAAAAGCAATTGTGGAAATCAGTGGGTGTCGCTAGGTGGGTTTATAATTGGACACTAAGTAGGCAACGCGACAACTATGACAAAGGTGGAAAGTTTCTAAGCGATGGTATTTTAAGAAAAGAAATCACACAAATAAAACGACAAGAGGATTTTAGATGGTTGGGTCATGTGTCAAACAATGTAGCAAAACAGGCGGTAAAAGATGCTTGCGATTCATACAAGAGATTCTTCAAGGGGTTGAGTGGTTTTCCCAAGTTTAAATCTAAAAAGAAATCTAAACCCTCATTCTATAATGACAATCTAAAACTGAAAGTTAAGAAAAATCTAGTATTAATCGAAAAGGTGGGATGGATTAAAACATCTGAGCAGATTCCTATGGATAAAAAATATTATAATCCGAGAGTTTCTCATGACGGGAAATACTGGTATTTATCAGTAGGAATCGAAAGAGAAGTGATTGAACAGGAATTAACAGACGAGGTTATAGGGATTGACCTAGGAGTTAAAGAATTAGCCGTTTGTTCAAACGGAAAGGTATTTAAGAATATCAATAAAACAAAAGAAATCAAGAAAATTGAGAAAAGATTACGCAGGCTACAGCGTAGTGCTTCTCGTAAATATGAAATGAACAAGGAGGGAAACCGCTTTGTCAAAACATGTAATATTATAAAAATCGAAAAGCGTATACAACACCTACACAGACGTTTAAGTAATATTAGAAATAATCATATACACCAAACAACAAATACTATTGTGAAAACCAAACCTAGTAAAGTTGTAATGGAGGATTTGAATATTTCTGGTATGATGAAAAATCGTCATTTAGCTAAGTCCATAGCGAATCAGAAGTGGTATGAATTTATCCGACAAATGAAATACAAATGCGAAAAGAACGGAATCGAATTTATACAAGCAGATCGCTTCTTCCCTTCTTCTAAAACGTGTTCGAATTGTGGTCAAATCAAGTCGCACTTAAAATTATCAGATAGAATATATAAGTGTGATTGCGGTTTAGAGATTGATAGAGATTTGAACGCTTCGTTGAATTTAGCTAACTATGATAAATTAGCAGGATAATCACCTACAAGCTACCTGTTAATGTGTAGGGTTCGTTGTGCCCGAATTAACGCCTGTGGAGTATCACATCAAACGAAAGTAGCTTAGGCAAAATCGGATACGTTGAAGCAGGAATTAAACATTGCTTATAGATTTTTATAGGTTTTTGGCAACGGGTAGAATATGTCGAAAGGAAAGCGTAAACATGTCGCAAAATCACACAAGACATTGAATGAGCTCAAATCGGGAGAAACCATCCGAACCTACATACCGTTCGAAGAGAATACGCCCGATTACTTTAACGGTCACCATCCAGACACAATACGACCACAACCCTATCGCAATCGTTTTGGACAAGCGGGAAAAGAGAGATTGGTCGTCTATATAGGAAAAGATAGCTATAATAATATGCTCTATCTGCCAATCACCTCTTCACACGCAAGCAGATACGACTCAATAAGACACTACGAGGTGAAAGATAAGGAATCCATCGATAAGAGAAACATATATGATCATTCTTATGTTGAAACAACATCATTACGAGCCTTACCAACCACCCAAACGAAGCAGTTCAAGGTGGAGGGTAAACTCTCTTATGAGGATTATCATAACACCATGCGCCGAGTGATTCACACAACAATGCAATTCGCGAGCGAAAAGGATTATCGGGGCGTTGTTCCTGATGATATGCTGGCTTCGTGGGAGAGGGATCAGCTCGGCTCTAGGTACCGAAAGCGGACCAATAATAAAGGGGATACCGTCTATACATGCGGAAATAGTATCATCACACGAACAGAAGATGGTATGGTGCATTATCATAAACGATATTCCAAAAAAATCGTCAGGAAAATAGTTGAATACAGAGAGAATACAAAGTTGGGCATTCCACGTAACAATAAGGATCTGACATCGTTTGCAGAGCATGTTGACAATTTATCCGCGTCACAATCATCTCGACGAGCAAGACCACAAACTAAATGAAAGGGTGTAACGCATGATCGTTATCAGCGGACTTGATATTGGTGACAATAACACATATATTGTTCGTAATTTTATGGCGAATAAAAAGCCGATTTCTCGTGTAAAACTACCTAAATACAAAACATATGAACATGCTATTCGTGACCTCTCGGGGAGATTATTCCCGAAATCATACGACTATTATTTACTCGCCGCTCACAATCTACAATTATCTCCCGACAATGATACATGGGATAATATGATATTTTTCGGTGACTATCGGGGTAAATATAACTATGAAGAGAAAGTTTTTGAACCTGTCCAATCATTAGGTATGGGGGCAGGAAGCCCGGTCGAAATTGCTTATCGAGATGCTCTCGCATCAACATACAACGCATTACAGCATATCGTCACAGGGAGCTAGAATAACGTACCTACGACATACTACGGAATGAGACCATCTTGTTAGGTGGTCTTTTTCATGTTACGATGTATAACATAAGGAGTGATAAACAGTGAACAAAACTGAATTGGTAAGAGCCATATCGATGAGATATGGATACACACACAAAAAAGCAGCCGAGCAGTTAGACCAGATTTTAGATGTTATTATTCACGTTTTACCAAAATACGGCTCAATCAAAATTCGTGGGTTTGGGACGTTTAATATTGTTGAACGCCAAGAGAAAACCATGATCAACCCTAAAACCAAAGTACGCACGTATGTTCCGAAACGTAATTTCTTAACATTCACCCCGAGCAAACAGCTCAAAAAGGACATACAAGAATATGGCGATATTAATGAGTGATTTACTCTTATCGTATGAATTGAACAGGTCTTCGGGTAAAAAAATCTCTCTTGCAAAAGGGAATGAGATGATTAGTCAGAATGATCGATTGCATCATATCGTCAAAGCCGACATCACGAGTCATTTACGAACCATAGCTCGTGCAACAGATTTCTCAGACCTCGATGAGGTACCGACATTTACACCCGAGAATCCGTGCTACGTACTTGTTGTGGTCAATCCACCAACAAACAGACGAATGGACTCAATAAACTGGTACCCTACCGTAAAACCCTTAATCGATGGTTTGGTTGATGCAGAGCTATTTTCTGATGATAATGATGAGGTTATTACATCGGTCACATTTATACCGGGAGTCAAAACATCCAATAAGAAGTATAGGATAGATTTACACATTAGGGCGGGAATATTACCCGGACACCCACTAAGAAGTACAAAATAGATTGACACATTAGAACATGAAAATTACCCGTAAAAGGAGTTTAATATGATGGCAGATTTAACAAAAGAACAAGAGTTAATCGTATCTCTACAAGAGCAGGGTATAGACAACCCTTATATTGTGGGGTGCGATGAAGCGGGTCGAGGTGCGTTTGCCGGGCCACTCGTCGCCGCAGCAGTTGTTTTACCGCAAGACGCGGATTTATCTGAGATTAATGATAGCAAGAAGATTTCAAAACGGCGACATATCGCACTCAGCCAGAAGATAATGGAGACCGCTTTAGCGATTGGTATTGGTATTATCGATGTTGACTATATCGACCGCTTCGGTGTTGGGCAAGCGAATAAGAAAGCGATTGAAGAAGCGGTGGCTGATTTACCAATCACACCCTCTCATTTATTAATCGACGGTTCGACACAACAAGTCATCACAAGCGATATCCCGCAGACGCAATTGATCAAAGGTGACTCGATTTCCTTATCTGTTGCATCCGCTTCGATTATCGCTAAAACCGTGCATGATGTGATTATGCGACAGTTGCATGAACAGCACCCTGATTATTCGTGGAATACAAACACAGGTTATGGTACACAAGCGCATATTGAGGCGATTCATACATTTGGGCTTACTGACCATCATAGACGGTCGGTAAAACCAATCAAAGAATACTTAAAGAAAATGCAATTGACTGGGGGTATTGCTTAATGATAACGGCTGTATATTCCCATAGACAACCGAGTAACGCCATGTTAGAGATTATCAAACAACATACACAAAACGATACGATCATCACAAACATCCCGCTAAAGACAAAACATAAGCGCTATGTATTTCAAGAACCAAAAAAGAAACAGGCTCAAAGCGGGCAAATCTGGGGTGGGGGAGCAAAACCTGTTCAACAGAACACACACCATATCATTAATACGCAAGATTATCCGTTCAATTGGATGCTAGATATTGCAAAGCCTGCGGCATTGATTTCTGAATTAGCAAAACATAGTGACCGTATGCTCATCATGTTTCCAGATAACACATCTATTCCACCTATATACATGATGCTTGCCCTAGCATTTAACAAACAAGTGAAAGTATTTCGTGGGACACAACACATGAAGTTTGAGCCGAATGATATCGTGTCACCGCTCACACGCAGACAATACGAATCACTCATACTTCCAACAATCGAACCGATCCCTATGCCGACTGAACTGATGACAACACCAAACGGTGCGACACTACGGCCGTACCAACAACAGATGGTCAACTTTGGATTAGAGAAGTCATATGCAGGTTGGTTTGTTGATATGGGGCTCGGAAAGACGTTAGCCGCTTTAGCTTTAATCAATGAATGGATAAATCGTAAAGAGATTGACCCGACCAAACCTATTTTAGTTGTCGCACCTATTATGGTTGCACTCGATACATGGGGTCGTGAAGTGCAAAAGTGGGGTTATGATTGGGATACGATCATTAACATTCGTAAGACACCGAAACAGCGAGATGACATTTTACGCGATTTGTTACTCCCGATGAAAAAGCCGACATTGTTCTTAACGAACCCACATCAACTTGAACCAATTAGGCAGTATTATTTCTCACGTAGTATTCCGCTACCGTTTGAGGTGCTTGTGATCGATGAGTTATCCATGTTCAAATCCCCACAGGCAAAGCGTAACAAAACCATCGCACATTACAGGGCGGGTGTAAGCAAGTTTCTCGGATTGACAGGGACACCTTCACCGAACAACTTGTTAGATGTGTGGAATCAGCTAAAGCTCATCAACCGAAACAATTCGGATTGGGCAAAACATAGCATCTACGAATTCCAAGAAGAATATTTCGTTCCTGTGGTTCGCACGCCACAAGGGCATGTTCGTAAGTGGAAGCCGAAAGTGGGAGCCGAAGATGTCATTTACAGACAACTATCCAAAGACGCCATTTCAATGCGTACTGAAGGATTAGTTAACCTACCAGACATTTCTTATACGACGATGTACGTTGAACTACCACCAAAGGCTCGTCGTGAATACGATACGTTCACAGATGAGATCAAAGATGAATTAGAGTCGGGAGAAATGGTTCACTATCAGACGGATAACGGGACGGATATTATCATTCCAAACAGTGATGTCTTACAATCCAAGCTATCGCAGATTGCGGGTGGAGCGTTATACGCAAGTACAACAGACGTCGATTTAACAGATGAAGCGAACCGTGTCGATTCGTTTACCGCTAGACCTTATACGGTTATTCATGACGAGAAGCTTGAAGCGTTGAATGATATGATCGAATCTGCAACATCGCCTATGCTAGTGTTTTATTATTATCGTGTAGATTATGATCGTATCCAGAAGTATTTCAAAGGTAAATTTCCTGAACTAAATTCCAAAGACCCGAATGTTCAAGGCGTGATTCAGAAATGGAATGACGGGGATATACCGGTGTTGCTTGCACACCCTGCATCTGTTGGTCACGGGTTAAACTTACAAGATGGTGGGCATACGGCTGTTTGGTTCTCATTGCCGAACTGGAACAATGACTACTATCAACAAGCCAATAAGCGATTGCACCGTAGCGGACAAAAGCACCCTGTTACCATCACACACATCATCGCTAAAGACACGATTGATGAGATTATGCTCCGTTCGATCCGATCCAAGGAGCGGGTGAACAGCAATCTCATGGACGCATTAGACACAATGGAAAGAGGGTAATATGATGAAAAAAATGTTATTATCGATCAAGCAGTACACAACAAACAAATTTATCTCTATCAATACGATGACTAAAGAGCATCCCATGTTCAGTGGGATTGCTTTCATCATATTGTTCTATATATTCAACACATACGCATCCGAAAACGTGGCGATTATTGACAATAAAACATACGCCGTCATTATTGTTGTTATGCTTATTGCTTTCTATACCACGTACATGATGACCAAGCTAAAAAGTGAGGCGCTGACAACCAAACAGAGAAAATTTAATATCGCCTTTATCGTATTAAGTATCATTTCTGTTGTTGCGTTTGTTTTCTATGACCCTGTTATCGGAACACTTTTACCAAGCCTTTACGCATCGCATAACAAATCACAAATCTTACTATGGACTTTGGTCACGCCTGTCACCGAAGAATTGGTTTTTCGATACTTGTTCTATGATAAGTGGGCATTATCAAAGTTCAAGAAGCCGATTGCGATGTTGCTTGTTCTGATTGTTTTTGTGCTGTTACACCCAGTGACAAACATGCAGACATTTGTTATGTACCTTTTGCCCGCATTATTATTGTTTATGACGTATGATATGGGCGGTATTTACGCATCGATCGCAGTCCATATGATATTTAACACATTATCACTATCATAAAATGAGAAAAGGAGAGGATAAATTATGAGTATCACTCAATCATTGTCGGACATCAAGGTCATGTTGCAGTATATTGAAAGCTTGATGAAAGGACAGAACCACGACCAGCGAGAAGATAAACTTTCCACCATTGGTCAAAACACGCTCGACATTATCAACAACATCAAAGAGGTAAATCAGTCGTTATCCGCTATCAATGGCGAGGTGATGGACAAGCACGAAGAACTTCTGGAGATCAGTTCTGTTTTAACGAAGGAGTCGTTAGAGAATCTCATCAACAAGATTGAAGAGAACGAGTCCGTTCAGAAAACCATTCACGAAGACATTCAGGAGATTTACACCCAATACTCTGAATCTGTCTCTAAGGTTATGTCATACATGACTAACAACAAGAAACATCAAGAAGAAATTGTCGATAATCTCGGCAAACAGATCGAAACAATTAACCAACATGTTATCAGCATCGACGATAAGACATTAGCGAAAGATGACATGACCGCCATCATCGGAGAGATTAGTGAACAGTTGCAAGCTGTGATTAATGCCGATACAGAGATGGATAAACACAATCAATCTTTGCTTGAGAAAATTCATGACGGCATATCTACCACGCAATCCATAATGCAATCAACATCCGAAGACCTGCAAACAATCAAAGATATATATGCCGAATCAACGAGCCGTCTATCTATCATCGATATGAAAATGGAAAATATGACAAAGCATATGATGAAGGGGGTTTAACAAATGGAAACAAAAAACAATGAATTGGATCAACTGACCGCCTTAGTACAAAATACAAAACGCATCGCTGAAGCGTTGATAATAAACAGACAAATGGAGCATAATAGCGACCATAAAGTTGACATCATCGGGACAGCGATGATTGAGCAAAGAGATACACTACAAGAGTTAGCAAAGAAGAGTGCGTATGTTCACGAAGAAATGCTCAACCAAATATCTCGTGCGAATCAAAACAAAGACAATATTGAGAAGTTGATTGAACAATCAGACCAACGTTTCTTATCCCTGCAAAAGACCCATGACATGCAACATGAGTTTGTCGCATCCTTCGACCGTTTGCAAGAAAAACACCAAAGTCTGATTGACGCAAATAATGATAATTATGAAGAGCATCAACGAACAACCAAGCGATTAATAGATGCGGTCACACAGTTACAGTCACGTATCGAACGTGTAGATACGATCGAACAAACACAAACCTTCACAGATGAAGCGAGCGCGCTGCTCGATAACATTCAAACCTATCTCGCAAATCGAGAGACATTCAAAACGCAGTTGCAAACAGCCGCTTCTACGCTACATGATGAAATTCAAACGTTCACGGAGTCCGTCCAAACCTATCGTGAAGAGGCGACAGGTATCAGACAAATCGTTGAAGTGTGTAGCGACCAAGCTACTATGATTGACCGAAAACTCGACGCATTTATCGAGCAGTATCGCATTAAGATGTGTGAGAAAACTAAAACATTAGACGATGCCTTCGAACAACCGAAAACCGAACAACCGAAGAGGCTCAATCAAAAGGTCTTTTCGCCAAAATCTTTAGGGGTGGTAGTAGTGAGTGACACAGACAAGGCGTTAAAACCAATCTTAACAACCCTGCTCAGACTTTTGGAGGTGTCAGAGCAACATGCCAGACATGAACAAAGTAACCATACGGCACAGCTCAGGGCAATTGAGTCCGCCTTGTCCAAACAACAGAATGTCGACCTGCCGAAAGCTCTTAGTACATTTTCATCTGTTATTACGAGCGTTGCGGATCATACAACCGCATTAATTCAGGTAAACAATGAGCTCGTGCAATCTCACAGAGAGCAGAAAGAGATAATTGATAAATTGATCTCATCATTTGAGTTATATGCGTCCCGCATGGATGTTCTGGCTATGATTGCTAAGAACCAATCGAATGATCCGGGACTGGGTGCTGTATTCGGACAAATCGAAACAGCGAATCAAGTAGACTGACGATCGAGCATATAGGCGGTGTCTATCCGCCACCTATATGCCATTTTAATGGGAGAGTGATGTAGATGGGTGATACGATTTTAGTATTAGATGATTTAGATAAGATTAGACAGAGACCCGGTATGTACATTGGGGACAATGATAAATTGGGTTTATATACAATCATTCGTGAGATTATAGATAACGCAGTGGATGAATATGCGAATTATCCAGACAAGACCAAGCCGATTGACGTGGTGATTGATAAAGATAACGTCGTAACGGTCAGAGACTATGGTCGTGGGATTTCACCATACAAGAGCAAGAAGGTAAAAGGTGCGTTAGAACACCGATTAGCGTTTACACGGATTGGTGCTGGTGGTAAATTCCGTGAGAACCGAGCTGATACAGGGAACATCTTCTCGGGTGGGTTGAACGGAACAGGTGCGGCAGGCGCAAACGCCATGAGTGAGTATTTTGACGTGACGATTTTCCGAGACAATTACATTTTCAAAGATCGCTTCGAAGACGGCATCCCTGTCACCAAGCTAACCAAAAGAGGCGACCTACCAAAAACAAAACAGACTAAAACAGAAACAGGTACAGAAATCACATTCAAGCCGAGTAAGAAATACATGCGTACCGTTCGCATCGATGTCCAGCAGATCAGCAGATACTTACAACAAGTTGCTTATTTGAACCCAACACTCACCTTACATCTGACTAATTTGCGAGATGACGAAGAAACCGTATCTTACCATGCACCGGGTGGACTTATCGACTATATGAAAGCTATTACAAAAGATGACGAGGGTCAAACACTCTCTTTCCTTGTCGAGCCGTTCCAAATATCAGGTACAGCCGAAGCGGAAGTGATGGGGCACACCAACCTTATGGAAATGAACATTGTGACCGCATTTGCGAAAGGTGGCTCATTTGGAGCCGAGGCATTGACAAATGGTATTGAGAACCCATCAGGCGGAACACATTTGCGTGGGTTTTATTTAGGCCTTATTAAATTGTTACAACATTATTATGACGAATTTCAATCTGAGTTCACAACCAAATACCGTAAAGAGCTAGAACTCATTCGTAAGGTGAACAAGCTCAGCAACGTATCAGAGATATTTAAACTGATTAAGTCGAGAGATATTTCACGCAAGGTCTATGTAATCATCGATTTTAAACATAACGATCCGATCTTGAAACCACAAACGAAAGACGAGCTCGTGTCACCAGAAGCAAGGGATGCTGTTATGGACGTCTATTACAAACAGGCAATGTTGCATTTAGACCGTAACATCCCCGCCGTTCACGAACTAATCGGTCATTTAATCAAAGACCTTTATGACAAGGCGAAACATAACAACACCAACATCAATTTAAACCGAGAAGATATCAAACAGACAGTATCCACAAAGCTTGCCGCCGCTAAGAGTCGCAATCGTGACAAAAAAGAGATTTTCATCGTTGAGGGTGATTCCGCAGGCGGAACGATTAAAGAGAACCGTGACCCGAACTATCAGGCTGTTCTTCCGTTGCGTGGTAAAATACCAAATGCCAAGCGTACCATTTTCAGCAAGCTTATGGCGAACCCAGAAATCTCAACATTGACCGCCACCATCAACACAGGTATCGGTGCACAGTATGATGACAGCAAACGCCAATACGATAAGATCATCATCTCAACTGACCAAGACGTGGATGGGTTACACATTCGTGTGCTAATCATTACCTATCTGTTAGAGTACATGCCCGAACTCATCGAGCGTGGGCACGTCTATTATTTAGACACACCGTTATATGTGAATGTGATGAAAGGTAAGAAAAAAGATGTCTATTCGTACGACGAAGAATCTCAAATCAAATTTGTTGAAAAGAACCGAGATTCTATCGCTGAAATTCAACGGAAGAAAGGGCTTGGTGAATTAACCAAAGACCAAGTCATTAAAACAATTCTAACACCGGAAACACGACGACTCACACGATTAAAAATTGAAGACGCGGAGTCGCTTGCCGATCTTGTTGAAACGCTAATGGGTCGCGAAGTACAAGGTAGAAGAAAATTATTTACAGGGAGGGTGTGAAATTATGTCATTGGTATTTACAACAGATGAGCTTAACCTGTTAAGAGTATTGGTCAAAGGCCACAAGGCTTTAAGTGAAAAATTAGCTAATGTCGAAGCGGGAATCCACTATCAAGCAGACGCAAAATCGATTAAAGATGATGTATTAGCCGCTCTCGAAAAAGGTGGATACGATGACGTAAGCGAAGCAGATTTAGAACGTATCATCTCACGCGTATCCAACCACGATGAAACCATGATGAACTTGATGATAAATGCAACAATTAGCAACGTCCTGAATGGAGAATAAAGAAGGGGGGGTAGGGTTATGAGTGACAATGAGTTAATTATTATTGTGGGTCGAACCGCTTCGGGCAAAGATACATTAGCCCGACATCTAGCAAACAATGGTCGCACCATACTGATCACGTATACAACACGACCAAGACGACCGGGTGAAGGGGATACCCATCACTTTATAGACAATGCGGACGATTATCCAAATAAGTGGGTGGATACCTGCATCAACGGAAACACCTATTTCTTCTTGGAAGAAGATATTTACAAACACGATATTTTGATTATCGATCCTATCGGGATATATAAACTACTAAGCTACAAATCGTTTACGCGAAACTATCGTGTTGTTTATTTGCGTATTGATGATGACACACGAAAAGCACGCTACATCGCCCGAGCGAATGCGAGTGAAGCGGATTACACCGCACGGAATAATGCCGAATCGGAGCAGTTCGACGAGTTCGAGAGGCGTATCCAAGATGATGATTATCGCAACAAGCACAATATCACCGTCATTCACAACAATGACGAGTTGACAGATTTACTAGAAGAGTTGGACGGAACACCTTTGGGGTTGTGACATCACAGCTCTAAAGGTATCGGTATGAAAGGACGGATTCAATGAGTAAAAAGATAAATACCGCTAACCTATATGAAACATTCAAATCAAACTTCTATGACTACGGAATGAGCGTGATTGAAGACAGAGCTTTACCAGACATACGTGATGGTCTAAAACCTGTTCACCGAGCGATTTTGTATGAGATGCTCAACTCGAACATCACATCATCACGCAAACATGTGAAAGTAGCCAAAATCACAGGTGCTGTTATCGGTAACTGGCATCCGCATGGTGACAAATCGGTCGAGGATGCTCTTGCTGGGCTCGCTGTTCCTTGGAAGAACGCATTACCACCTATCGAGATTGCGGGTAACCAAGGTTCAGTGTTTGGTGACCCCGCAGCTGCAGGTCGATACATCGAAGCCCGACTCACACCGGCAGGAGATGCCTATGGACGAAAGCTCAAAAAAGGTATTGTTCCATATATACCGAACTTTGACGATACAGCGGAGATGCCCACCATATTACCTGCACAGTTACCATACTTACTTATCAATGGGATCAGTGAAGGGATTGCTGTTGGTGTTGCGTCATCTTTACCACCACACAACCCGAGCGAAGTGATCAAGATGGTCTTACAACATCTCAAAAAGCCAAAAACATCGCTTGAAGACCTGCTCAAAATTATGCCGGGCCCAGACTTCCCGACAGGCGCAACCATCATCAACAAAGATGAGTTGTGCGAGATGTATAAAACAGGTCATGGCAAGATATCCGTTCGAGCGACCGTTGAGTATGACAAAAAGTCACACACCTTGCGAGTGACAGAGATACCTTACCTGTTCTCAGGATCAATGGATAATCTGGTCACAAGTTTAGTAGAGGCAACAAGCCCAACCGTTGTCAGAGGTCGACGAACACAACCACCTAAAATTGCGGGCGTGAGTCGCATCGATGATTTCTCGGGCAAGGACGGAATTGACATTTCTATCAAACTAGAGAGAAACGTAGATCCCGAAACCATGCTTCAAGTTTTATATGCTCAAACACGTCTTGAAACAACGGTAAAATTCAATTTTCAAGCTTTGAACGACAAGCGATTACAGACCTATTCGCTCAAGCAATACCTTGTTGAATACACGGAATTTCAGCATGAGATTACAATCAACGAGCATCAAATAGAGAAAGAGTCTTTAGACCGTCGAATCGAAATATTGGTGGGTCGCATTGTCGCATCTCAGCTCATTGATGAGATTGTTGATGTGGTGAAACATTCTGACGGGCGGGCTTCTGTTATCGATGTATTGATGAACGGAACGATTCTTCCCGGAACAAAATCGGACTATCATGACACTGTTCGACAGTTCCGCTTCACACAAGCTCAAGCAGAAGCGATTGCCAGCATTCCCTTATACCAGCTCAACCGCTTAGATGCCGAAAAGATGGTTAATGAGAAGAATGAGCTAGCTGAGCGATTAGCGATTGTCGAGCGAGTGATTAGTGATAAGCCGTATAGGCACAAGCTCATTATCAAACGATTGGAAGAAGAGTATAAAAAACTACCTAAACAAGAACGTCGCACAAAAATCATTCAAGACGAGCCATCTCGTGTGGCAGATATTAAAGTTCCGACTGCACCAAGATACATCGCTATTGACAAATATGGATATATCCGTATCGAAGAGAAAGCGTTTGACGGTGCGTCTGAGACAGACAACAAATCTCGTGTCGGTATGTTTGATAAGACGGGTAATTGTTGGAACATTCATATGGAACAAACAAAAACGACGAAGGATCGTGGTGTTTTATCATCGCAGATGTTTGCGACAGACGAACCGATTGTCGGTATGATTTACCCGATTAACGATGAAACGGAACAGCAAGCACTCTTTATCTATGAATCTGGTCATTTAAAACGCACGAACGTATCTCAGTTTATGACTAAAACAAAAGCTACCAAAGTGAATGCTCGTCACAAAGACAGACCATTGCATGCTGTTTATCTCATACCGAGCGATAAGAATACTGTTCAGATTGGTGACAAAAAGATCGCTCTGCAAGATATACCCGAACAAACAAATGCTGGGGCGGGTCGTAAAATCTTACATGAATTGACCGAAGAACCTGTCAACGTTGAATTTATCAATGCAACAGTTGTACCAAAAGCAAGCAGTACCTCGTCCGATGTCTTTGACGCTGTTGTTATTTTTGATGGAAGCGACACATGTACATTTGATTGGTCAACAACAGACCCTTCAAACCATGATGGTTTGTATGTAACAACCTATCAACAGCTATTAAAAGATACACTTGTCTTTGTGCATGCTGACGGAACAGCGAAAAAGGTGAAGGGTGAACAATTCGCCGTTAAGACAAGACGTACCAGCTTACAAGCAAATAAACGGGACGTTCAATCTATCTATATTGCACCAGATAAACCAAAAACACTTTTAGCTGAGTACGAAGAAGGGTTACAGAAGCGGGTTGAAACAGAGAAGATATCCACACAAACAAAAGTGGGCGGAGGTGTCAGAGTGTTTTACTCACCAAAGCACAAACTCAAGAGTGTAACACAGGGTGATGAAAGTGAAATCAATGTTACAAGTTTCGCCTCGCAACCTAAATAAGTTTGTACAGAGAGTTTTACTCATCAAAGCACAAACTCAAGAGTGTAACACAAGGTGAGAAAATGAAAGTTGTGTTACAAGCGTCGCTTCGCAACTCAAATAATTTTATCATTATAGGCGAGAAGACTCCATCCTCAACGAAGTAGGGTGGAGATGAATCGCCTTCGGACAAGGGATGGCTATTTGCCATCTCGATTGTCCGACTGTTCAAGAGCAACTTGTAATAAATGAAAAATAGTTTGGGTACGAGTACCAAACCCTTTTTGTTCTTTGTATTTGTCCACTTTCTCTAAAAGAGTTTTTGGAAAACGTAATACAACTGATTGCTTTTCCATGCTTTCACCCCTTAAAAATGATATACATTTAATATCAATTATGATATACTATGTATATAATAACACAAAAGGGGGTGAAAGTCATGATAGTTAATAAAGCATATAAGTTTCGTCTTTATCCGAACAAAAAACAGCAAATATTAATTAATAAAACCTTTGGTTGTTCCCGATTTGTATTTAATCATTTTTTAGTAAAATGGGACAATGCTTACAAGGAAACAGGAAAAGGTTTAACTTATAATTCTTGTTCTGCTCAGTTAACGCAATTAAAAAAAGAATTAACTTGGCTAAAAGAGGTGGACAGCATTGCGATTCAATCTTCACTCAAAAACCTTGCTGACGCTTATTCTCGTTTCTTTAAGAAACAAAATGATAAACCACGTTTTAAGTCAAAAAAGAATCCTGTCCAGTCCTATACAACCAAATATACCAATGGCAATATTGCGATTAATGACAATAAAATCAAATTGCCTAAACTTGGATGGGTTCGTTTTGCGAAAAGTAGAGAAGTCGAAGGTCGTATTCTCAATGCAACAATTAGACGTAATCCAAGTGGAAAATATTTTGTATCCATTCTTGTAGAAACAGAAGTTCAAGAATTACCTAAAACTGACTCTGCTGTTGGCATAGATGTCGGCTTGAAAGAATTTGCTATTCTTTCAGATGGAACGATTTACTCTAATCCTAAGTTTTTTCGAAGATTAGAAGAAAAATTAGCAAAAGAACAACGGATTCTATCAAGACGTAAGAAAGGTAGTTCTAATTGGAATAAACAACGAATTAAAGTAGCACGCATTCATGAAAAAATCGCTAACGCCAGAAACGATTACTTGCATAAAATCTCTACTGAGATTGTCAAAAACCACGACATCATTGGTATAGAAGATTTGCAAGTAACTAATATGTTGAAAAACCATAAATTAGCCAAAGCTATTAGTGAAGTATCATGGTCACAATTTAGAACGATGTTGGAATACAAAGCGAAATGGTATGGAAAGCAAGTTGTCACCGTAGCGAAAAATTTTCCATCCAGTCAGCTTTGTTCGTGCTGTGGCTACAAAAACAAAGACGTTAAAAATCTTGCATTGCGTGAATGGGAATGTCCAAATTGTCATACCCATCATGACCGAGATATTAACGCAAGTTTAAATCTTCGCAAGGAAGCCTTGCGATTAACCGTAGGAACCTACGGGGATAGCCTACTAAATATTCGCTCGATAGAGCGAAGTTCGTAGGAATCTCCCACTTCTAAGCGAAGCGAAAGTGGGAGTAGTTCAAACGCGGGTTTTGCTTATCCATACGGATAAGCAAATATAGGGGCTTTGCCCCTAGCCCCCTTTTTACTACGATATAACCCTAAGAAACACGACTATATTGCAACATAGCGATGTAGTCGATTAACAACAACACATCAAATAAATAAAAAGGGAGAGAGAGTGAGTATCAATGGCTAAATCCAAAAGAAAAGCATGGAGTCAACAAGAAGATCAGGTGATTATTGATACGGTCAAAGCCGTACAAAAAGAAGGTGGCGGGCTAAATGACGCTATGAAACGGGCTAAAAAGCAACTAGGCGGTCACAGAACAGTAGCAGCGGTTCGTACGCGCTGGATCGCCCATCTTAGACCCAAACTAGCATCCGCTGGTGAAGATGTATCGCTTGGGGTTACCTACCGCAGTTGGACAGCGGCAGAGGATCAAGCGATCTTGGAAGCTGTCATAAGCACAATCACTTGTGGAGGTTCGATTAAAAAAGGTCTTGGTGTAGCAAAGGTTAGAGTGGGCGAAGATCGCACAGATTCTGCAATACGTGCACGTTGGCAAACAGACGTCAAACCCATTTTTGAAAAAGAATTGGGTGCTCCCCTATCATATGTTACAAATAAGCGGGTATCGGGACCCCACATACAGATCGCACTAGACAAGGCTAAAACAGCCATGCGTAAACAGGCAAACCAAACAGTTGTTGAAAACGATGTAATTGAAACACCTAGTGAGCAGACAAACCAAACAGTTGTTGAAAACACTGTGATCGAGGCACCCAACAAACAACAACCAAGCGAGACCGATCAAGACATATCTTTAGATGATATTGTACGTCTCATTGAGCGTTATGCGGGTCAGAACGAACAAAAAGAACAAGATAGAGTCAAACATTTGGAGGCACGCATAGAAACATTAGAGCAACAACTAAATGAAGCGTATGCCATGATGAAACCGGCGCTCAACGCTGCCCGTGAACTTTTAAAGATCGATGATGTGCGTGATTTAATCGAATATCAAGAAGAGCGTGAGGCGTCTGTTTGGCGTATTGATCAAAATGGTATTGTTGAGCGAGTAGAGATTTCG
>JGI24499J29688_1002496_pt1 | contig 19583 bp, 35 predicted proteins | sample BioPla1RNA2_FD_29688 | JGI IMG/M metagenome (IMG submission 29688)
CAAAGTTGGTGACGAGGTTGAGATCGTTGGCTTGACCGAGGAAACCCGCAAAACCGTTGCCACCGGTGTTGAGATGTTCCGGAAGCTGCTCGATCAGGCTGAAGCAGGCGACAACGTAGGTATCCTCCTGCGTGGTGTAGACCGTGAGTCCATCGAGCGCGGCCAGGTCTTGGCTAAGCCCGGTTCCATCACACCCCATACCCGCTTTGAGAGTGAAGTATACGTACTGTCCAAGGATGAAGGCGGCCGTCACACTCCGTTCTTCGATGGCTACCGTCCTCAGTTCTACTTCCGCACCACCGACGTTACCGGTATCGTGAACCTGACGGAAGGCACTGAGATGATTATGCCTGGCGACAACACGAAGCTCATTGGTGAGCTCATCACTCCCATCGCCATGGAAGAAGGTCTGCGCTTTGCTATCCGTGAAGGCGGCCGTACAGTTGGCGCTGGTGTAGTAACCAAGATTCTTGCCTAAGACAGTAAGGTTAATTGAGCATGCCGAGTGGGAAAAGTGATCCCTCCGGATCGCTTTTCCCCTTGTGATGCAGATGGGTTAAGGATAAAGGGAAAATGCGATGATGTGGGAGGTTGCGGCTGTTCAGTAGAGCGCCGGGAATTTCTACGGAGTATGTTCGTTAATCGAGCGAAAGGAATGATGTTTTTTGGCTAAGCAAAAGGTTCGGATTAGGTTAAAGGCGTTTGATCACAAAATCCTGGATAGTTCTGCCGAGAAGATTGTCGGCACCGCCAAGAGAACCGGGGCGACTGTTTCAGGACCCATCCCCTTACCTACTGAAAAGAATATTTTTACCGTTTTACGTTCTGTTCATATCCACAAGGATGCCCGGGAACAGTTCGAGATGAGGACGCACAAGCGCCTAATCGATATCCTGGATCCTAATCCCAGGACAATTGATGCGCTGATGCGGCTGGATTTACCTGCTGGGGTGGATATTGAAATCAAAATTCAAGCTTGATGGGCATCAGCGGGAGCAATTTTAGGGGGTGTAAATGATGGCGAAAGGTATTCTAGGTAAAAAATTGGGAATGACCCAGATTTTTAACGCAGATGGATTGCTGATTCCCGTGACCGTCATTGAGGCCGGCCCCTGTACCGTGGTTCAGAAGAAGACCCTGGAGAACGACAGTTATTTGGCGGTACAGCTAGGTTTCGGCGAGCGGCGGGAGAGGCTGTTTAATAAACCGGAGAGAGGGCATTTTGCCAAGGCAGGTGTAGCACCCAAACGCTACCTGCGGGAATTTAGGTTTAGCACTGACGACGATTTTGCCCAGCTTGAAGTGGGTGATTCGGTGGACGTGAGCATCTTCTCCGAAGGTGAAATAGTCGATATTACCGGTATTAGTAAGGGCAAAGGTACGCAAGGCTCAATTAAGCGCCACAATCAAGGCAGAGGGCCAATGTCTCACGGTTCCCATTACCACCGCGGTGTAGGTTCGCTGAACTCAGTCAACCCGGCTCGCGTCTTTAAAGGCCGCAAGCTGCCAGGCCGTATGGGTGGAGATAGGGTAACAGTCCAGAATCTAGAGATCATTAAAGTCGACACAGATCGCAACCTGCTCCTGGTTAAGGGGTCAGTGCCCGGTGTTAAGGGCAGCCTTGTTGTGATTCGTGATGCGGTTAAAGCTTAGAGTTTGAGTAAGAGAGGAGGCTGCAATCATGCCGAAAGTGGCCGTTTACAATATGGAAGGTAAGCAAGTTGGAGAGCTGGAGCTGAATGACGCTATCTTCGGGGTTAAAGTAAATGAAGACCTAATGCACAAGGTAGTGGTCAGTCAATTGGCAAACCGTCGGCAGGGTACTGCAGCGGTGAAGAATCGTTCCGCGGTAAGGGGCGGTGGCCGCAAACCCTGGCGTCAAAAAGGCACCGGTAGAGCCCGTCACGGCAGTACCCGTTCCCCCATCTGGGTGGGAGGCGGCGTGGTCTTTGGGCCAACACCAAGGAGTTACTCCTATCGTCTGCCGAAAAAAGCACGCCGGGCTGCGTTGAAGTCTGCCCTCAGTGCCAAAGCGGCAGCTGGAAATATTCTTGTTTTGGATCAACTCAGTGTTGAACAACCAAAAACCAAAGTGATGGTTAACATGTTCAAAGCGCTGGAGGCCAAGAAGCCTTTGGTTGTTACAGCGGAGTGGGATAGCAATGTTGAACTTTCGACCCGCAACATTCCTGGGGCGGTAGTGGCTAAGCCCGCTGGGCTGAATGTCTATGACATCCTCAACAGCCAAGAGTTGATTATCACTAAAGATGCAGTTGCTAAGCTAGAGGAGGTGCTTGCCTGATGCATCCAAGAGATATTATTAAAAGGCCAATCATCACAGAAAAAAGCACCGACCTAATGGCCGATAACAAATACACTTTTGAAGTGGATATGCGGGCTACTAAGCCCATGATCAAAGATGCGATTGAACAGATCTTTGATGTTGAGGTGGAGAAAGTCAACACTTCTCGAGTCAGGGGTAAGCTGCGCAGAATGGGACGCCATGAAGGATACACATCCGATTGGAAAAAAGCTGTGGTAACCCTGAAACCGGGCCATAGCATCGAGGTATTTGGTGGATTTTAAGGAGGGACGGAAAAATGGCAACTAAAAAGTATAAACCGATCACTCCGGGGCGTCGCAGCATGACCGGCTTTACCTTTGAGGAGATTACGAAAACCGAACCGGAGAAGTCGTTGGTAGTCTCCTTGAATAGTACGGGAGGCCGTAACGCCAAAGGGCGGGTTACCGCTCGTCACAGGGGTGGCGGTCATAAGCGCAAGTATCGTATTATCGATTTCAAGCGCAACAAAGATGGAATCCCGGCTAAAGTAGCCGCGATTGAGTATGACCCCAACCGTTCGGCTCGAATTGCCTTACTACACTATCTGGACGGAGAAAAACGCTACATTTTGGCTCCAGTAGGCCTAAATGTGGGTGACATGGTAGAATCGGGTCCGGAAGCTGACATTAAGCCGGGCAACGCTCTGCCCATCGCAAACATTCCGGTTGGTACAGTGATTCACAACATTGAACTGCAGCCGGGTAAGGGCGGCCAGTTGGTCCGTTCCGCAGGTGGAGAAGCTCAGCTCATGGCCAAAGAAGGCGCTTACGCCACCGTGCGTCTGCCCTCAGGCGAATTCCGCCTCATTCTGCAGACATGCCGGGCAACCATTGGTCAGGTTGGCAACGTGGAACATGAGAACATTGTAATCGGAAAAGCGGGTCGTTCCAGGTACTTGGGCGTAAGGCCGCGCGTACGCGGTGTAGCGATGAACCCGGTAGATCACCCCCACGGCGGTGGTGAAGGTAGGTCTCCAGTGGGTAGGCCGTCACCGGCTACTCCTTGGGGCAAGGCTACCCGTGGAGTACCCACTCGTAAGAAGAAGAAGAGCGATCGCCTCATAGTCAGGGCGCGTCGTAGGAAATAATTAGGTTCTACGAGGAGGTGTAGTAATGGGCAGATCACTGAAAAAAGGTCCATTCGCCGATGAGCATCTGTTGAAGAAAGTCAGGGCGATGAATGACAGCGGCGAAAAACGCGTGATTAAAACATGGTCGAGGCGTTCGACGATTTTCCCGGATATGGTTGGTCACACCATCGCAGTACATGATGGTCGCAAGCATGTCCCCGTATATATTACTGAAGAGATGGTCGGTCACAAGCTGGGGGAGTTCGCGCCCACTAGGACATTCAGGTCCCATCCAGGCAGCGAACGATCGTCTGGTAGAAGATAAGTAGATCGGGGTGATAAATGATGGAAGCGAAAGCGGTAGCGAGGCATATAAGAATTTCGCCGAGCAAAGTACGCCAGGTAATTAACATTATCCGCGGCAAAGATGTGGATGAAGCGCTTAATCTGCTCCGGTTCACGCCTAAAGGGGCCTCTCCCGTTGTTGCAAAAGTTCTGCAGAGCGCTGTAGCTAATGCGGAGAACAACTATGATATGGACGTGGATGCCCTCTATGTAGCAGAATGCTATGTGGACGATGGGCCCACTCTGCAGAGAATCAGACCGAGGGCCAGGGGTATGGCCACCCGTATCCGCAAGCGCACAAGCCATATTACTATCATACTGCGGGAAAAGGAGGGATAAACGCGTGGGCCAAAAAGTACACCCGGTTGGGTTTAGACTTGGAGTAGTTAAGAGTTGGGATAGTACCTGGTACGCCAACAAGCAACAGTATGGCGACCTGTTACACGAGGACTTGGAGATTAAGCGCCTGATCAAAGAGCGTTTCTACCAAGCAGGTATTTCTAAAACTGAAATCGAACGGGCTGCAAACCGTGCCAAAATTACCATTCATACCGGTAGACCCGGAATGGTCATCGGCCGCGGCGGTGCAGAGGTGGATAAACTCCGTAAGGACTTGGAAGCGAAAACGAATCGGCAGATTCAGATCAATATCGTGGAAGTTAAGAATCCTGAGACGGACGCACAGCTGGTAGCTGAAAACATTGCTTTTGCACTGGAGAGAAGGATTTCCTTCCGCAGGGCAATGCGCCAGGCTCAACAGCGGGCTATCCGGGGCGGTGCACTGGGCGTGAAAGTTGAGGTCTCCGGACGTTTGGGCGGAGCAGAAATTGCCCGGACCGAATGGAGCGCCGAAGGCTCAATTCCCTTGCATACCCTCAGGGCAGACATTGATTACGGTTTTGCCGAGGCGGATACAACCTTTGGTAAAATCGGCGTCAAAGTCTGGATTTACAACGGTGAGATTCTTCCTGAAGCACCCGTTCAGACAAAGGTAGAAGGGGGCGAATAGGAATGCTTGTTCCCAGAAGAGTAAAATATCGTAAAGTTCACCGGGGTAGGATGACAGGCAAAGCTGAGCGCGGCTCTGAAGTAGCGTTTGGTGAGTTCGGCCTCAAAGCAATGGAACCCGGTTGGATTAAAAATACACAGATTGAAGCTGCCAGGATTGCCATGACCCGTCATATTCGCCGGGGCGGTAAGGTTTGGATTCGGATTTTCCCGGATAAACCGGTAACGCAGAAACCGGCTGAAACGAGGATGGGTTCTGGTAAAGGTTCACCCGAGCATTGGGTAGCTGTTGTTAAACCCGGCAGAATCATGTTTGAAATTGGCGGCGTGCCAGAGGAACTGGCCCGCGAAGCTATGCGGTTGGCAGCCCACAAACTGCCCATTAAGTGCAAGTTCGTAACTCGAACAGCAGCAGGTGGTGACGCAAGTGAAGGCTAAAGAAGTTCGGAATCTTTCCACAGATGAATTGGCAGTTAGGCTGGAAGAGTTGAAGGAAGAACTCTTTAACCTTAGATTTCAGTTGGCCACCGGCCAATTAGATAATCCGATGCGCATTCGTGAGGTGCGCAAGAACATTGCTCGTGTGAAAACTGTCATGCGCGAACGGGAATTAAATATCCAGCGCGCCTAGGTTTCACAGATCCGGGAAGGGAGGAGAGCAGATGGACCAAACTAGAGGTAGCAGAAAAACTCGCGTCGGTACGGTAGTTAGCGACAAGATGGATAAAACTGTGGTTGTGTCGGTAGAACGGCTGATTCGCCATCCCCTGTATGGGAAGACGATCCGTGAAACGGTCAAATTCAAAGCTCATGATGAGAACAACGAATGCGGCATTGGTGACCGGGTTAGGATCATGGAGACTCGACCACTCAGCAAAGACAAACGCTGGCGGGTAGAGGAGATTATCGAGAAGGCCCGTTAGTAAAGAGTACAGCCAAAGGAAGGAGGAGCTGACATGATCCAACAAGAGAGCCGCGTCAAAGTGGCCGACAATACCGGTGCACGGGAAATCCTCTGCATCAGGGTGTTGGGCGGCTCGGGACGCCGTTACGCTCGTGTGGGTGATGTGATTGTTGCTTCTGTTAAGCACGCTGCCCCCGGTGGCGTCGTGAAAAAAGGCGACATTGTACAAGCAGTTATCGTCAGAACGAAAAAGCAGTATGGCCGGCCTGACGGCTCGTTCATCCGCTTTGACGAAAACGCAGCAGTTATTATAAATGACCAGAAAAATCCGAGGGGGACTCGTATTTTCGGGCCTGTGGCTAGAGAATTACGGGAAAAAGGCTTCATGAGAATCATCTCTTTGGCTCCTGAGGTTCTCTAGAAAGGAGGAAGGGAATGGCTAAAATGCATGTTAGACGTGACGACACCGTTGCAGTAATCAGCGGTGAGGATCGCGGCAAAAAAGGTAAGATTCTCGAGGTTTATCCCAAAACCGGTAGGGTTATTGTAGATGGCGTCAACATCCAGAAGAAGCACACCAGGCCAACTCAACAGAACCCGCAGGGCGGTATCATTGAGAAACCTGGTCCCATCAGTGCTTCCAATGTTGCATTGGTCTGCCCCAGCTGTAAAGAGCCTACAAGGGTGAAACGGGTGAGGCAGGACGGTAACCTGATTCGGCACTGCAAAAAATGTGGTAAAGCCATTGACTAGAAATAAAGTTTTAATTCATAGAGGAGCGGCAAGAAGGGGGGAGTAGTGCTTGTCACGTTTTAGAGAAAAATACCAAACTGAAGCTGTACCTGCTTTGATGGAGCGGTTTGGCTACAGCAACGTAATGCAGGTACCCAAGTTTGATAAAGTCGTTATAAACATCGGTGTGGGGGAAGCAGTGGCTGATCCAAAGGCACTGGAAGCTGCCATGCGTGATTTAGAAACGATTTCGGGTCAGAAACCCATCATTACCTACGCAAAGAAATCTATTGCGGCCTTTAAACTTCGTCAGGGTATGGCCATCGGCTGCAAGGTTACCCTGCGCGGTGAGAGGATGTATGAGTTTCTCGATCGGTTAATCAGCATCACGCTTCCAAGGATCCGAGATTTCCGCGGTGTTTCTTCCAAGGCGTTCGACGGCCGGGGGAACTACAGCATCGGCCTGAGAGAACAGATCGTGTTCCCTGAGATCAACTACGACGATATTGATAAGGTCAGGGGCCTGATGATCGCTATTGTTACTACCGCCGAGACTGACGAGGAAGCGTACGAACTTCTCAAGCTCATGGGAATGCCGTTTAGAAGCTGAAAGGAGAGATATAGTGGCCAAGAAATCGATGATCGCCAAGGCGCAGCGTAGACCAAAGTTTCAAGTGCGTCAGGTAAACCGCTGCAGAGTCTGCGGGCGGCCCCGCGGTTACATGCGCCGTTTTCAGATGTGCCGCGTCTGCTTCCGGAAATATGCTAATGAAGGGCAGATTCCCGGAGTAACCAAATCGAGCTGGTAGGGATCGCACCCGAAAGGAGGTTGCCTGTATGGTTATGACGGATCCAATTGCAGATATGTTGACACGAGTGCGTAATGCAAGTTCCGTGAAACACGAATCTGTTGACATTCCCCGTTCCAAGATGAAGGAAGAGTTAGCTCGTATCCTCAAGGAAGAGGGGTTCATCAGAGATTATAAAGTTATTGACGACGGTAAGCAGGGCATCATCCGCGTTTACCTCAAATATGATCCTGTACAAGGACAAGTGATCCAGGGCATCAAGCGGATCAGCAAACCCGGGCTCAGGGTTTATGCGAAGAAGGACGAAGTTCCCAGGGTATTGGGCGGGCTTGGCGTAGCCATCCTTTCCACATCCCAAGGCATCGTCACCGATCGCACTGCCCGGCAGAGAGGTATTGGCGGAGAGGTAATTTGCTACGTTTGGTAAGGGGGGAAATAGATGTCCAGAATAGGAAAAAATCCGATTGAGATTCCCGCCGGTGTCGAGGTCAAGGTTGAGGGCAATGTTGTGGAAGTCAAGGGCCCCCTTGGCACACTGACCCAGGAAATCAGTCCTGAGATGATTGTTGAAGTCCAGGATGGGGCCATTGTAGTAACTAGGCCCAGCGACAGCAAAACACATCGTTCCCTCCACGGGCTTACCCGAACCCTGATTGCAAACATGGTTGAGGGGACGACGAAGGGATACAGTCGGAGCTTGGAAATTGTGGGAGTTGGTTATAGGGCAGCGAAGCAGGGCAACAAGCTCGTTTTGCAGCTCGGTTATTCCCATCCGATAGAAGTAGAGCCCGCACCGGGCATTGAAATTGAGGTGCCCACACCGACCAAAATTACGGTCAAGGGCATTGATAAACAACTGGTTGGCCAGACGGCTGCCAATATACGCGACTTTAGAAGGCCTGAACCCTATTTGGGCAAAGGTATTCGCTATGAAGGCGAACGGATCCGCAGAAAAGCGGGTAAAGCAGGTAGGGTCTAAGCCGCTTTAGAAGGATGGTGAGAATTGATGGCTAGTTTTAATCGGCGTGACGCGCGTAAGCGGAGGCATCTACGCCTGCGCCAGCGGGTGGTAGGTACACCTGAACGTCCAAGATTGAACGTTTATAGGAGCCTAAATCATATTCATGCCCAGATTATCGATGATAGCATTGGACACACATTGGTTTCCGCCTCCTCTGTCGAGCCTGAGCTGCGTGCTAAACTGGGTTCCACAGGGAATAAAGAAGCGGCTAAAGAAGTTGGCCTCGTGCTTGCACAGCGGGCCAAGGAAAAAGGCATTGAACGAGTTGTGTTTGACCGCGGCGGAAACATCTATCACGGCAGAATAGCCGCATTGGCTGACGGTGCCCGTGAAGGTGGCTTGGAATTCTAGGTACAAGGGAGGGAAACAAGCTTGTCGAAACGAACTGAAAATGGTGGAGCGGAGCTGCAAGAACGCCTGGTAAGTATCAATCCCGTTTCCAAGACAGTTAAGGGTGGGCGCTCACGTTCCTTTAGTGCTTTAGTAGTAGTGGGAGACGGTAACGGAAAAGTTGGTGCCGGTCTTGGCAAGGCCAAGGAGGTACCGGAGGCAATTCGCAAGGCGACGGAAGACGCCAAGCGGAACATGATTAGCGTTCCCATTGTGGGCACAACAATCCCCCACGAGGTTACCCAGACTTTCGGCGGTGCCCGGGTGCTGTTGAAACCTGCATCTGAGGGTACAGGAGTTATTGCTGGCGGTCCGGTGCGTGCAGTTCTGGAAACAGCTGGGGTGCGGGATGTACTGACCAAATCGTTAGGTTCCGCCAATCCTATTAACGTTGTCAGGGCGACAATTGAAGGACTCAGCAGCTTGAGAACGGTTGAAGATGTAGCCCGTCTACGTGGGAAGACTCCCGAAGAAATTTTGGGTTAGGGGGCGAGAGTTGTGGCTAAGTTGAAGATTACGTACAAGAAAAGCGCGATTGGTTATGCCAAGGATCAAAAGGACACAATCGCAGCTCTTGGTTTGAAGAAATTAGGAACCTCTGTGGTACAAGAGGATAACCCGGCCATTCGGGGTATGGTCCACAAGGTTAGGCATTTAGTCGAAGTGGAAGAACTAGACTGATAGGGGGTGTAAGTGTGCGGATTCATGAATTAAAACCGGCAGAGGGCAGCAACCGCCGCTCCAAAAGGGTAGGCCGGGGAATGTCTTCCGGTTGGGGTAAGACTTCCGGCCGCGGCCAGAAGGGGCAAAAGGCTCGCTCTAAAGCTAAGGGTCCCTTCTTTGAGGGAGGCCAGATGCCTTTAGTGCGCAGGATGCCCAAGAGAGGTTTCACGAATATTTCTCAAAAGGTATATGCTGAAGTCAAGTTGCAGGACTTGAATCGGTTCGCACCGGGTACAGTTGTCACTCCCGAGCTCTTGATCGAATCCGGGCTTGTGAAGAAAGTGAACGATGGGATTAAGATTCTCGGTAACGGGGAAATCACCCAGGCGTTAACGGTGCAGGCTCATAGTTTCACAAAATCTGCAGCAGCCAAAATTGAAGAGGCTGGTGGCAAAGTAGAGGTGATCTAGTTGCTGGCTGCATTAAGAAATTCCATGAGGATTCCGGATCTGCGGAGGAAGATTCTGTATACCGTTGCACTGCTTGCGGTTTACCGGGTTGGTTCCTACGTACCGGTTCCGGGTGTGGATGCGGCGGGACTGGCTGCCGCCCTCGGGGTTGGAGAAGGAAACATCTTTGGCTTTCTTAATCTCTTTACAGGGGGAGCTTTGGCCAGGTTTACCGTATTCGCACAGGGTGTAAGCCCTTACATTACTGCATCGATTGTACTCCAGCTGTTGACCAGCGTTATTCCGAAGTTGGAGGAGATTTCCAAGGAACCGGAAGGGAAAAAGATTATGGCCCGTTACACCCGGTATGCCACAGTCGTGCTGGCCGTGGTTCAGGCCTTTGGTACGACTATGATGGCCAAAAACTGGGGGGTTATGGCTGATCCCAGTGCCTTCCGTTTGATCTTGGTAATGCTCACTTTGACAGCGGGTACTATGTACACGGTCTGGCTCGGAGACAAGATTTCTGAGAAGGGCATCGGCAACGGGATTTCCCTCTTGATTTTCGTCAACATTGTGGCAGGGATGCCCATGGGCTTTTTCAACGCAATCCGGGCAGTTGGCCAAGGCGGTGTCAGCGTATTTGGTTTGCTGCTCTATGCTCTCATTTCGATTGTTACAATCGCGGCAGTCGTCATGATCACCCAGGGCGAACGGAGAATTCCGGTGCAGTACTCGAAGCGAGTTGTTGGCCGCAAAATGATGGGCGGTCAATCTACACACCTACCCTTGAAGGTGAACCAATCAGGTGTGATCCCAGTTATTTTCGCTTCGTCCGTACTAACTTTCCCGCTCACATTGGCCCAGTTTATTCCGGCCCTGGCTGGCGTGAACAAGTGGTTTGAGCCGGGCAAGTTCGGTTACAACATCGTTTATGTTCTGTTGATCGTGTTTTTCACGTATTTTTACACTGCAGTCAGCTTCAATCCGGTTGAGATTGCCAACAACCTGAAGAAAAACGGCGGCTACATTCCCGGACTGCGTCCCGGTAAGCCCACATCGGATTATCTGGACCGCACACTGAGTAAAATCACGCTCCCGGGTGCAGTATTCCTGTCAGTGATTGCTGTCCTGCCGTTCCTTGTTGCTGCAGTGACCAGAATTCCCAAGGAGATCCTCTTCTTTGGTGGAACAGGCTTGCTGATTGTTGTAGGTGTTGCACTTGATACGATGAAACAGATCGAGGCACATTTGCTCATGAGGCATTACCAGGGTTTCCTCAAGTAGAAGGGAGAAAAGCTATATGCGATTGGTATTGCTGGGCTTACCAGGCGCGGGAAAAGGGACCCAAGGAGAACTTATTGCCTCAAAGTACGGTATTCCGCACATTTCTACCGGACACATTATCCGCCAAGCGGTGAGTGCGGGGAGTGACTTGGGTCAGAAGGCAAATCTGTATATCAGCGGAGGCAACCTTGTTCCCGATGAACTGATGATCCAGCTTGTGTATGAGCGGATCCGTGAGCCCGACTGCACCCAGGGGTGGATCTTAGACGGATTCCCCCGCACTGTGCACCAGGCCCGGGCTTTGGACCAGTGTTTGGCTGAAGCGGGTGCGGCAGTGCAGATGGCAATTGACATCCGCATTACCCAGGAAGAAGCCATCAAACGCATTGCCCAACGGAGGATGTGCAGCCAATGCGGCGCTGTATATCACCTCAAGTATTACCGGACCAAGGGCGAAGGGGTTTGCGACATCTGCGGCGGGGATCTTTTTCGCCGCGAGGACGACAACGAAGAAACAGCCCGCAAGCGTCTGGAAGTCCACATGAGGCAGACCCACCCAGTCACCCATTATTACGCTCAAGATGGGAGATTGTACAGCATTGATGGAGTGCGTTCCATAGATGAAGTCTTTGCTGATGTGGAAAACTATCTGTCCGGGCTTGTTGAAGGCCCCGATGCTGGTGAGGTCTTATGATAATTCTTAAATCATCCGACGAGCTGCGGGCGATGCGGGCCGCGGGCAGAGTGGTGGCCCAGGCGCACGAGCTCGTGCGGGAGTTGGTTCGACCCGGGATCACCACTTGGGAGTTGGACAAAAGAGTAGAAGAGTTTCTGTTGTCACAAAAGGCGGTTCCTGCCTTTAAAGGATATCACGGGTATCCCGCTTCCATCTGCACCTCCATTAACGAAGTGGTGGTGCATGGGATCCCCTCTCGAAATGTGGTATTGGAAGAAGGTTCAATTATCAGTGTAGATATCGGGGCGTTTGTGGATGGTTACTGCGGAGACAGTGCCTGGACCTACCCGGTGGGTAAGATCGACCCAGAGGTCCAGCTTCTGCTGGAAACAACGGAAGCGGCACTTTACGCAGGGATCGAACAGGCCCGGGTGGGCAACCGCCTCTCCGATATCTCCCACGCTGTGCAGCAGCGCGTTGAAGCAGACGGTTTTTCTGTCGTTCGTGATTATGTGGGGCATGGAATAGGTCGGGATATGCATGAAGAACCGCAGATTCCAAACTTCGGCCCTCCTGGACGAGGGCCCCGTTTAAGACCTGGAATGACCCTGGCGATAGAGCCCATGGTGAACATGGGGAGTTTCCATGTGGAAGTGCTTGCCGACAATTGGACGGTTGTAACACGGGATGGTAAATGGTCTGCCCACTTTGAGCACACCATTGCCGTTACAGAAGATGCCCCCGTGATCCTTACTGTTTTGTAGGAGTGATGGAATGGGACTTCTTGAAGTGGGACAATTGGTAACGTCCAAACAAGGCAGGGATCTGGGCAGGAAATATGTGGTGATTGGCTGCTCCGATCAGAGTTTCGTGCACCTCGCCGATGGCCTCTCCCGCACTGTAGAGAGGCCCAAGCGGAAAAACATCAGACACTTGGTGGCCCACAAGGCAAGGTTGGAAGCGCCACTGGAAGATAAGAACATTCGCGCATTTATACAGCAGCACAGTGCTGAGGAGAATCAAGGAGAGGAGGGTTCAACGAGCGATGGCTAGGGATGATGCTATTGAAGTTGAAGGCACGGTTATTGAACCATTGCCAAATGCAATGTTTCGTGTAGAATTAGAGAATGGGCACAAAGTTTTGGCCCACATTTCCGGCAAGATGCGGATGAACTTTATTCGGATTCTTCCGGGCGATAGAGTTATTGTGGAACTGTCCCCCTACGACCTGACACGGGGGAGGATTACGTACCGCAAGAAGTAGGCGGTTAAAGGAGGCGCGAAACAATGAAGGTTAGACCTTCTGTGAAGCCCATGTGCGAAAAATGCAAGATTATCCGCCGCAAAGGTCGGGTTATGGTGATCTGCGAAAATCCAAGGCACAAACAAAGGCAAGGATAGTAAAAGAGGGGGTGTCAAGAAATGGCACGTATTGCAGGTGTAGATTTGCCTCGCGATAAACGAGTGGTTATAGGATTAACGTACATCTACGGCATTGGCCGGAGTACAGCTAATAAAATCGTTGAGATCTGCGGAATTGACCCCGAGACACGGGTACGCGATTTGACCGAAGAACAGGCCAACCAAATCCGCGACATCATCGAGAAGCAGTTCTTGGTAGAGGGTGACCTCCGCCGTGAATTGAACATGAACATTAAGAGACTGCGGGACATTGGTTGCTATCGTGGTATACGTCACCGCCGCGGCCTACCTGTTCGTGGGCAGCGCACAAAGACCAACGCCAGGACGCGTAAGGGTCCCAAGCGTGTTGCCGGCAAACGCAGATAGGCTCAATTGAAAGGAGGAAACATGAATGGCAAGACCACGTAGGGGTGCCCAGCGCGCACGCCGCAGGGCACGTAAGAATATACCGGTTGGAGTCGCCCATATCCGTTCTACGTTTAACAATACGATTGTGACAATCAGCGATCCGGAGGGCAATGTGATTTCCTGGGCCAGTTCAGGCAACATGGGTTTCAAGGGCTCCCGGAAAGGCACACCCTTTGCTGCAGGTATGGCCGCTGAAGCTGCCGCCGCCGCAGCGATGGAGCATGGGGTAAGGGAAGTAAGTGTTTTCGTTAAGGGGCCTGGTGCAGGTAGAGAGGCAGCAATTCGCTCACTGCAGGCTGCAGGACTTGATGTAACCACTATTAAAGACGTTACTCCCATTCCGTTTAACGGCTGTCGTCCACCGAAACGGCGCAGAGTATAATTAGTTCTGCCCATGCGTTTGCAAAGGAGGGTGCAGGAACTATGATCGAAATTGAAAAACCTAGGATTGAAACAGTTGAGCTGACGGAGGATTACGGTAAGTTCGTCGTTGAGCCGCTGGAGCGGGGTTATGGCATTACCCTTGGTAACAGCCTGCGGAGGATTCTCCTCTCGTCCCTGCCGGGTACGGCGGTCACCTCTGTGCACATAGACGGTGTTTTGCACGAGTTCTCCACCATTGAAGGAGTAGTGGAAGACACAGTTGATATCGTGCTCAACCTAAAAAAGCTTCTGGTGAAGCTGCACACTGACGAACCCGTAACGATCCGCGTTGATACGGATCAACCCGGTCCACTCCGTGCTGGCGACATAGCCACCGATCCCAGTGTTGAAATCCTTAATCCTGACTTGGTAATCGCTACCCTGCAGGAAGGGGCTAAACTGGGCATGGACATTACGGTGGCTAAGGGACGCGGCTATGTGAGCGCTGAGAAGAATAAAGAGCCCGATCATCCCATCGGCTTGATTCCCATCGATTCCATTTTTACTCCCGTCAATAGGGTAGTTTACACAGTGGAAGATACGCGGGTTGGCCAGGTCACAGACTTTGACCGCCTGGTCCTGGAAGTATGGACTAACCGTGTTATCGCACCGGACAGCGCAGTCAGTTTAGCCGCCAAGATCCTGATGGAGCATATCAAACTGTTCATCAACCTCACTGAGGGCGTGGGCAGTGTGGAAATCATGGTTGAAAAAGAAGAGGAAAGCATGGATCGGCTCATGGAAATGACAGTGGAAGAACTGGATCTTTCTGTCCGCTCTTACAACTGCCTGAAACGGGCCGGTATCAATACAGTTGACGAATTGGTTCGCAAAACGGAAGAAGATCTGATGAAAGTGCGCAATCTCGGCAAGAAGTCTCTGGCAGAAATTACAGAGAAACTAGTTGAGTTAGGCCTTTCACTCCGGAAATCTGATGAATGAGGTAGGTGAGCAAGATGAAGCTCAGGAAGCTAGGTAGAACAGCCAGCCATCGTAGAGCATTGCTTCGCAGCCAGGTGACATCCCTGATCCTAGAAGGCAAAATCGAAACAACTGTTTACAAAGCGAAGAGCATCAAAGCTCTGGCTGATAAAATGGTTACCCTGGGTAAACGGGGAGATATAGCCGCAAGGCGGCAGGCCGCTGCCTTTTTGATGGATCCGGCGGCAGTGAAGAAGTTGTTCGACGAGGTTGCTCCTAAGTATGGGGAGCGCAACGGTGGTTACACCAGGATTGTAAAAACCGGTTTTCGTCGGGGCGATGCGGCACCTATGGCGATCATTGAATGGGTGTAAGTTTTTTTGGCAAACAAGGTCGCAGAGGAATCCCCTCTGCGTTTTGTTTTAGCAGTAAAGGGTGATGACAGTGAGTAAGGCAATAATCAGGTTTGACCATGTCAGTTTCACCTACGGCAGAGGAGATTCGCTTGAAGAACCAGCTGCCCTGCGGGACATCAATCTGGAAATATACGAACACGAGTTTGTTGCCGTATTGGGCCACAACGGCTCCGGTAAATCGACCTTGGCCAAACACATGAACGCCCTTTTGGTGCCCGATGCGGGTACAGTTACCGTCTGTGGTTTGGACACTGCAGACGTGGATAAGGTGTGGCAGATCCGCCAGCAGGTGGGCATGGTGTTTCAAAACCCAGATAACCAGCTGGTGGCCACTACGGTGGAAGAAGATGTAGCGTTTGGCCCCGAAAATCTGGGTATTCCCAGCGCGGAAATCCAGCGGAGGGTGACGGAAGCGCTTGAAATAGTGGACATGCTTGCCTACCGGCTCCACTCACCCCACCAGCTTTCCGGTGGGCAGAAACAGAGGGTGGCCATTGCCGGCATGCTCAGTATGCTGCCCCAGTGCATCGTCCTTGATGAGCCCACCGCCATGCTTGATCCGGAGGGTCGTCGGGAAGTGATGAACACCATCCACCATCTCAACAAGGAACAGGGCATTACCGTCGTTCACATTACCCATCACATGGATGAGGTGATCAAAGCGGACCGGGTGGTGGTCATGGATGAAGGCAAAATCGCTCTGGAAGGTACGCCTAAAGAGGTTTTTGCCCAGGTTGATCTGCTGCGGCGCCTGCATCTGGATGTTCCCCAGGTCACAGACTTGGCCCAGCGTTTACAGGCACGTGGTTTTCAGATTCCCGATGGAATTTTGACAGTTGAGGAAATGGTGATGCACTTATGTCCATCAGGCTAGAGCGGGTATCATACACTTATCAGGTGGGGGCTTCCAGGGCAGTGGAGGCGCTGAAAGATGTGAGCTTAGAAATCGAGGCCGGGGAGTTTGTGGGGCTGATCGGGCCCACCGGTTCGGGTAAATCCACACTGGTCCAGCATTTTAATGGACTGCTTCTGCCCACTGAAGGCAAAGTGTTTGTGGACGGCGTCGATTTGACCAAACCCGATACTGAGCTCCGGGGCATCCGCCAAAAGGTAGGCATGGTCTTTCAGTATCCGGAACATCAGCTCTTTGGCGAGACTGTATACGAAGATGTGGGTTTTGGACCCCGTAACGGAGGTTTGAGCGAAGAGGAGATCGAAGAGCGGGTGCGGGAATCACTTGCCTATGTGGGCCTTGACTATGGGGCGCTACGGGACCGTTCGCCCTTTGAGCTTTCCGGTGGTCAAAAACGGCGAGTTGCGATAGCAGGCGTTTTAGCCATGCGTCCTTCCGTCTTGATTTTGGATGAGCCAACCGCAGGACTTGACCCCAAAGGACGCGATGAGATCCTCGATCGGGTGAAGGCACTGCAGGAAGAGCGGGGCGTGACCGTTGTTTTGGTCAGCCACAGCATGGAAGATGTGGCCCGCTTAGTGGAGCGCATCATTGTGATGGAAAAGGGCAGGGTTGCCCTGGATGGGACGCCCACCGAGGTCTTTCGCCAGGCAGAACAGCTCAAAAGCATGGGCCTGGGCGTACCCCAAGTGACAGATCTCATGCGGGAGCTGCAGAGGCGGGGTATGGAAGTTGACAGCGACATTTTCCGCGTGGAAGATGCGGAGCGGGAGATTATGCGGGTATTGGGGGAACGGATATGACCATGTTTAGGAATATTACCATCGGTCAGTACATTCCAGGCGATTCCCTGATCCACAGGCTTGATCCCCGTACCAAGATCGTTGGTACCACTGCATTGATTGTACTGTTGTTTTTGGTCAAAAGCTTTTGGGGTTATCTCCTGGTCGGCTTGGGTATAGCCTCGGTCATTTACCTGTCCCAGATTCCCTGGCGTTTTGTCCTGCGGGGACTACGCCCACTGTTTGTCATTCTGATCCTCACAGTAGGGCTCCACTTTTTCATGACCGAGGGACGGATCATCTTTCAACTGTGGTTTATCAAGGTTACATGGGAAGGCCTGATCCGGGGTTTGATGATGGGCACCCGTTTGGTTCTGCTCATTGTGGGCACGTCTATGCTGACCCTAACCACGTCGCCCATTCAGCTTACAGACGGGATTGAGAGCCTGCTGTCGCCGGGGAAAAGGATCGGTATTCCCGCCCATGAACTGGCCATGATGATGACCATTGCCCTGCGTTTTATTCCCACTCTCTTGGAAGAGACGGAGAAGATCATGAAAGCCCAGATGGCCCGGGGCGCCGACTTTCAAAGCGGCGGGCTGATGCAGCGGGCCAAGAGCTTAATACCCCTTCTTGTACCCCTCTTTGTCAACGCGTTTCGGCGGGCCGACGATTTGGCCATTGCCATGGAGGCAAGGGGTTACAGAGGTGGGGAAGGGCGCACCAAGTTTAGGGAGCTGCGCTTGAAAAAAATCGATGGCATGGCCTTCGCCATAACGATCGCCTTTGCGGTCTTAGTTGCCATTTTCTTCTGAGGAGTGGAGAATGAAAAACTTTTGTTTGATTGTACAGTATGATGGGACGGATTACGCTGGGTTCCAGGTTCAGCCTGGCCAGGCCACAATCCAGGGTGAATTGGAGCGAGCGATAAGCACACTGGCAGCAGAGGAGATCCGCATTACAGCGGCGGGCCGCACCGATGCTGGCGTTCACGCCGAAGGGCAGACAGTCAATTTCCGTACTGACAAGCTCACTGTACCGGTGGAGAGGCTGCCTTACGCCATCAACGCCCTTCTGCCCCAGGACATCCGTGTGGTTAACAGCAGACTTGTTCCCCTTGACTTTCATGCCCGTTATGATGCTTTGGAAAAAACTTATCGTTATCATGTTTACGAAGGGGAATTTCCCAATGTGTTTTGGCAGCGCTTTGCCTACTGGTCCAAAGAACTCTTGGACTGGGAGCGCATAGTTCGCTGTGGGCAGCTGCTTGTGGGCAGGCATGATTTTTCCGCCTTTGCAGCCAGCGGCAGCAGTGTGAAAACCACCGTTCGTACCATGAAGGCAGTACAGGTTGAAAGCTGCGGGCCCTTGACCATGGTGAGATTCACGGCAGATGGGTTTTTGTACAAAATGGTGAGGAACATTATGGGAACACTGCTGGAAGTGGGCCTAGGCAGGCTCAGCTTGGCCGATGTTGAGGACATTCTGGCAAGCGGAGACCGGACTCAGGCGGGAGCAACCATTTCGCCGGCTGGTCTGTTCCTGGAGCGGGTAAAATATTCTTGACACTACAGCAGGGGTATTATAAAATGAAAGATGGCAATTTTGCTTTTCTACAGCTTGTTTTGGTAACGACCAGCCCCGTTCGTTTCCAAAATGCTAACACTAACTTTTGGATACAAAGGGGGGAATCCCGAAAATGAAAACCTATGTAGCGAAGCCGCAGGAAATCGAGAGAAAATGGTATGTTGTGGATGCGGAAGGACAGGTACTTGGCCGTTTGGCTGCTCAGGTAGCAGCGATCCTGAGAGGTAAACACAAGCCGATCTACACTCCGCACGTGGACACTGGCGATCACGTTATCGTCATCAACGCTGAGAAGGTTGTTTTGACAGGCAACAAACTGCGCGCGAAGAAGTATTACCGTCATAGCGGATATGTAGGCGGGATTAAATCGATTACCGCAGGCGAATTACTTAATCGCTATCCGGAGCGGGTAATTCAAAGGGCGGTCAGGGGTATGATTCCCCGTAATCGCCTTGGACGGCAGATGATTAAGAAACTCAAGGTGTACGCAGGTCCGGACCATCCGCACCAGGCTCAGCAGCCGGAAGTCCTTGAGTTGAAATATTAAGACACGAGAGACCCTATGTGAAGGGAGGCAGATTGGATGAGTGCAGTTCAGATCTCAGAAGCCGGTTACGGAACGGGCAGAAGGAAGACATCGGTAGCCAGAGTAAGATTACTCCCCGGAAATGGCAGGATTATCATCAACAGGCGGGACATTGAGGAATACTTCGACCGCGATGTATTGCGTACCATTGTCCGCCAGCCCCTCGTACTGACTGATACAGAGGGCAAGTACGATGTAATCGTAAATGTGCACGGCGGTGGTACCACCGGCCAGGCAGGAGCGATCCGCCACGGCATTGCCCGTGCCTTAATACAGATAGATCCCGATCTAAGGGCACCCTTGAAGAAGGGCGGATTCCTCACCAGGGATCCCCGCATGAAGGAAAGAAAGAAATACGGTTTGAAGGGTGCAAGGAGAGCGCCGCAGTTCTCCAAACGCTAAACAATCGAGATTTACACCAAAACCCC
>JGI24499J29688_1003624_pt1 | contig 18201 bp, 20 predicted proteins | sample BioPla1RNA2_FD_29688 | JGI IMG/M metagenome (IMG submission 29688)
CCCTATAGGATGGGTATAGCTGAGGCAGGCTCCCTTGGAGGCAACGTGGCCAAGGAGTCGACCGAGATATACAAGCGTTCCGTAATCGAGCCGAGGCAGGAAATGCTGGAGGCGATGATAAACAAGTATATCCTGTGGGATGGGTTCGAGGCCTACGACTGGGAGTTCAAGTTCGCCGAGATTGACAACCAGGACGAGAAGCACGACATCGAGATGGCAACCCTGCTGTTTGACAAGGCAGCGATGACCCCAAACCAGCTAATCAGGTATTTTGGTGAAAGGTTCGGCCTGGAGGCAGTCGAGCACCCAGCCATGGACGCATACTACCTGGATGGCGTACCGTTAACCCTTGAGGTCGACGTGGCACCCGAGGTGGAGGCCACACTAATGAGCCTGCAGGAGAGGCTACTGGAGGTGGCAGAGAAGAATGTTAGCAGTGAGAATGGCGTTGGAGATAGAGAACTCATTGATATACTTGCGAGCATTAAAGCAATTGCCAGGTAGACAGCTACAGGCAGAGGACAGACTGAACAGGAGGCTCCAGGAGCTGTTCCAGGAAGTGGAGAGAAAGACCCTGGAGGAGCTGCTCAGGAGAAACCGTGTACCCACAGACGACATCACACTCAGCAGGATATCCAACCACATAAGGAGCGTGGAGGGAGACTACTCCGAGGCAGTGATGAGTGAGGCACACAGAGCAGCAGAGTGGGGAAGGGGCAACGTCTACGACTCCCTTGGATTGGTGCTGGATGTGCAGGAGTTCTCAACCAGGGTTAGAGACCTCATCGAGGGTAACGTGTTCGAGGCCAGCCGTCACACCATAAACCGTATGGTGGGGGATGTGATGGATAACCTAGCCCAGAGCTACGAGGATGGCCTTGGGATAGATGACGCTGCAGACCGACTGAGGGACGTGTTCACCAACATAAGGGACTACGAGCTCAGACGGGTGGCCAGGACAGAGATAAACTCCTTTCAGAACAAGGGGGCAATCCTGACCGAGGAAGAGCTGGGTATCAGGTATCACAAATGGTACACGGCAGAGGATGAGAGGGTCAGGAGCGAGCATGTCGACGTCCACGGCGAAATAGTCAGAGTGGGGGAGCCGTTTAGTAACGACCTGATATACCCAGGGGACAAGGCAGGAGACATCAAGGAGTGGATAAACTGTAGGTGCAGGTTGGTACCGTTCCTCATGCCAGAGGGGAAGACGGCACCACCAGGTATGAGCAGGTTCAGGGAGGAAGACCTGATAAATATTAGGAGGTGATTGAATGTCCAGGAGGATAAGTGATAGTTACGAGGTTGTCATGGAAAGACTAATGAGCACCATATATAGGGAGCTTGATAACCACGACCCTGATGAGGGCGAGATTGCCGACTTCTACGTGATACACACGTTCGATGACGCAGTGGTCGCCAGGGATGAGGCGAGTGGTAAGATATTTGAGGTTCCATATATAAGGAGCGATGCCGAGGTCTACCTAGGTCAGCCACAAGAAGTAGAGAATGTTTACGTGCAGAAACGACTTGAGGAAGTGGGGGTTGATATCTCCAACAAGGGTCTAGACGCATGTGAGCTAACTGGGCCAATAGTTATGAAGAATGCCAGCAAACGCATAGCGTTCGCAGCAGTGTTGGTGCCAGGTGAGGCAGACAGTGATGGTGAGATTGTCACCAAGGAAAAGATTGAACAGGCAGCACACGAGTGGATGGAGAGCTACAGGAATGTAGACCTACAGCACACGCTAAACAACGTGGCAGTGCCAGTGGAGAGCTACGTGCTACCAATGGACATGGAGGTGGAGCTGGCTGGTGTCAAGACCGTTCTACCAGAAGGTACGTGGGTGTTGGCGAGCAGGGTTCTGGATGAGTCGACCTGGGATATGGTGGAGAAGGGTGAGCTCACTGGATACAGTGTTATGGGCATAAAGAGAGCCACGCTGGAGACGGCGAGCAAGGGTTCCGACACCGAGGTGGCACTGAAGAAGACATTACTGAGAGACCTTGGAGAGGACTGGGTCGCTGCAGCAGTCAGCATAGTCGACGAGCCAGCAGTACCCAAAGCGAAGTTCTTCGCACTCAAGTCCAAGGAGCAGGAGGAGCCAGTCGCCGAGAAGGGTAAGACATGGTTTCAGAAGGTTAAAGAGGTTCTGGTGCCAGAGCCAGAACAGGCTATTAAAGAAAATAAGGAGGATGATGAGATGGGTATAAAGCCAGACGAGTTAAAGAGCCTTATCGACGAGGCAGTCAAGTCTGCAGTGGAGCCTATACAGGCCGAGCTTGAGGCTATAAAGGCCAAGTCCGAGGAGGCAGAGGTCGAGGTTGAAGAGGTTGAAGAGGAAGATGACGACGAGGCGTTCAAGTCCCAGGTGTTAGACAAACTTGAGGAGCTTGAGGGCAGGGTTGGAAAGAAGAATGCAGCACCAAAGTCCCTAAAAGGGCAGGACGGGGAGGACTCCAGCGTACCCAATAGGGGGCACGAGGGAAGAGACCTGTTCGGAAGAAAGAGATTAAATAGGGAGGCGAAGTAATTATGACTTACAGTAACGAGGAAATCTTAGCGAGGTTAGATGGGGCGTTTAAGAGCATAACGGTGGATAGCCTGGGAGACAGCGTGTTGGCACCTGAGAAGTTCAACCAGTTCATCGAGGCAATGCAGGCGAGAACGGTGATACTGCCAGAGGCCAGGTTTATTGAGATGGAGTCCCACATAACCGAGATTGACAGGGTAGGGTTCACAGGAAGGGTTCTAACTGTTGGTAACACTGAGAGTGGACAGAAGGTTCTGGAGGAGAACGAGTTTGTTAAACCAGTTTTCCACACCAACAAGCTGGTAGCCAAGGAAATGCAGGCAATCACAGCTATCAGGGACAGAGCACTAAGACGTAACATCGAGAGGGGTGGCTTCGAGAACACATTGGTTGACCTGTTTGGTGAGGCTGCAGGTAGGGACTTGGAGGAGTGGGCGATATTCGCTAGTGAGGAATCCGACGACGCACTGCTTAGTCTGACTGACGGTTGGGTAGAGAAATCTGCTAACAAGGTCTACGGTGGAGGAGCAGACGCTGACTTTGACCCAAGTGCCGACGACTACCCAGAGAACGTATTGAAGGCATTGCTTGATGCACTACCTAAAGAGTTCCTGGTGAACAGAGCCGAGTGGAGGTTCTATGTACCTTATGAAATTGAGGATGGTTACAGAGACCTTCTGAAGAAGAGGGGTACAGCACTTGGTGACAGGGCACAAACCGAGGGTGGTGGCTTGATGTACAAGGGTATCCCTGTGGTTTATTGCCCAATGCTTGAGAGAGCAAGCCAGGCTACTGGTAGGGTAGCAATGTTACAGCACCCAGACAACATGGCATGGGGTGTGTTCCATGAGGTTACTATCGAGAGAGAACGTGAAGCTAAGGCACGTAGAACAGACTTTGTTCTGACCATTGAAGCCGACTGTCACTATGAAGACGAGAACGGTGCTGTGGTTGCACTCATCGATGCTGAAACTGAAAATGGTACTGAAAATGGTACTGAAAATGGTACTGAAAATGGTACTGAAAATGGTGGCGGGGAATAATAGGTGGTGAGTGCCATGGCTGTTAGATTGACTGTAGAAGTCAAGAACAACAGCGATAAAGGTGTGTTCAGGGGAGGAAGGTTCTTTCCTCCTCTGAAGACCACAACCGTTATCGTTAGTAAATATCAGTTGGCTGAAATCAAGGCACACACAGACTTAGCAGTGGTTTCACCAAGGGATAATACCCAGGTGGAGGTTGAAGAACCCAACACAAACCATTCTGTGGAGCCTGATAAACCTGATGTACCAGAATTTGCATGCCCTTACTGTGAAGACTATGTAGGTAAGAGCAGACAAGGACTAATGGCACACGTCAGACAGACACACGAGGAGTTGTATGAGGAGTTCAAGGAAAGGGGGTAATGGTGTGTGCAAGGTATACAGTAGTGCAAAAGATGTAATACAGTACACAGGCACGCAACCCCGAGACCTGGGTCTGGAGACCGATGAAGACCTGGAGGAACTAATCACCAAGTGGTTAATCCAGATAAAGGACTTAATCGACCGAGACCGTAACAGGGACTTCCATAAGGAGGATGGTGGGGTGCCACCAGGGATAGACCACATAGCCATGAGGGTGTGTGCGAACGTGGTGGCACAGGCCTCCTTCAGGAGGGAGAGCACCATCGTTCAGGTCGACGACTACACCATACAGATGGTGGATGACAGGGTTTTCACCACGTCCATACGGGATGACCTCAAGAGGTATCCCAGAAAGGCGAGGTTCGGCATGACAGTTATTGGTGGAGGGGGAGAGGCCTGATGAGTGACATAAGGATAGAAGGATGGAGTCAGGAGGACTTCGACCAGCTAATACAGTCTGCCAGACGGGCAATATCCCTGGCAATCAAGTACACTGCCACCGAGGTTTGGGGAAACATCCGAGAGGAGGCACCCGTAGACCACGGTAGGCTTGCAGGCTCATTCCAGCTAGACCAGGTAGACGACCTATCATACAGGATATGGAGTGGAGTCGAGTACGCCACGGCAGTGCATGAGGGTACTGCACCGAGGATAATCGAGCCCAGGAACAAGAGAGCCTTGTACTGGGACGGGGCAAGACACCCAGTGAGAAGGGTAATGCACCCAGGAACACCTGGGAACCCGTATGCCGAGCGTGCCATTGAGCAGGCGAGTAACAGAAGTGATGAATTCATAAGCCGAGCACTGAGGGAGGTGGGGTTATAATGCCACATAGAGTTAGACTAGACCAGGCAATCAACCAGATACTTGATGCTATAGTGGGGGCAATTGAAGCAGAAGTCACGGAAGGGGGATTGCTGGAAGAGGTTAAAACGGTTATCCGTGGGGATAAGACTAGACCCAAGCCAGAGCCACCTTCCGTGTTCGTTTTTACAGACGTTGCCAGGGCTGAGGCTTCACCCAGGACACTGGCAGAACAGTGGAGGTTGCCTGTGATACTGGTGGTTACAGTTAAGGATGATGACCCTGAAGGAGGGTACAGGTTGGCAACTGAGTTGACAGCCAAGGCTAGGAGCGTTGTACTGAGAGACCGTTCACTAGGATTAAGAAGATTTGTCCAGGATACAAAGAGCCTACGGTTCGAGGCTGGTGGACCAAACAACCAGCAGGGTTCCCTACACGGGGCAGCAGCAACCGTTGAGGTACTCTTCACAATCCTGGAGCCATAATATTTGGAGGTGAGTAAACATGGCACAGATACTAAGATATTTGGGTTTGGCAGAAGAGACAACGTTTGCCGAGCCTAAGGAGGCAGAGTTTCACGTTGATATAGCAAGTGCGTCCCTGGATACCCCATCTGACAGTCACCTGGACTTCGAGTCTAGCATGGGCAGGGGAGCCAGAATGCACAGACCTGGGTTCTATTCCCCAGGTGGGAACATTGTTTATGCGTTTGATATCAGCACCATCAGGTGGTTACTGAAGTGGGCGTTGGGTGGATACGTGTTTACAGGAGAGGAGAACCTACACGAGATATACGCCAGTGACAGCACCGACCTACCAAGCTTTACGGCAAGGCTAGGAAAAGACGTGTTCGAGCACGTGTTTGCAGGGTGTAAGATTAACAGCCTGGAGATAAGCGTTGAGGACAGTTTCTGTCAGGCGACTGCAGAGTTGGTGTCAGTTAAGGATAGCAAGGGAGTTCTCAAGCAACAGCACGAGTTGATACTACCCGACGACTACCCGTTGGCGTTCTACGAGGTTTCTGCCAAGATGAACGACAGTGACATATCTGCAGACGTCAAGAGCTTCACGCTGACCATCAACAATGGTATAGACGCTGCAGCAGGCAGGAGTATCGGGAGCAGGTACCCAAGAAAGTTACTTGCAGCAGGTAGGGAGGTAACCCTATCCACGTCCATGTTCTTCGAGAACACAGAACAGCTTGAGAAGTTCTGGGGTAGTGAAACTGGACCAAGTGACAAGGGAGCCGAGGAGTACAGTATGGAATTCAACTTCGACGCTGGAGACGGTAAGGGGATGAGCCTATTGCTACCAAGAGCAATTCACACAGGCTTAGACATTCAACCGTCAGGTAGGGATGAGTTGGTGCAGGAGATTGAAGCAAAGATTTACATGGATGAGGTAATGCTGAAGGATGGCACCACACCTGTTACCACAGACGTGTACGTGGCACTAATCGACGACGTTGGAGGTGAGGGCTAATGGCTAAGTTAACAAAGGCTGACATTCTGAAGGGTGCCAGCCAAGTGAGAACCCAGTACTTCGAGACACTGGGTGGTGAATTGGACGTCAGACCACTGACAGAAGGTGAGTGGGCTGAGATTGAGTCCATGAGAGGCAGTGGAGCCAAGATAACAGGTTCCCCAAGGTTCGACAACAAGGGGAACTTCGACATAAAGAGCATGCAGAGAGACCTGCAGGTGGTTATTGACTCCAAGGAAATCCAAATGCTGGAGTTCGAGGCAAGGGCTAAGGCAGTTGCCTGGGGGCTAAGCGTCAACGGGGAGACCTGGGAAGTCGACGAGGTTAAGCAACTGAGACCTGTGGGTGTGGTAGAAGAAATTGCCGAGTTCGTGTTCGAGATTTCAGGAGTAACAGAGGAGGCAAGCGAGCAAGCCCGTTCCTTTCGCCAGGACACAGGAGGGGCAGAGGATAATCCAGATGCACCTGGCAGGGATACCGTTTAGTAAGTCCCAGGTGGACATGACGCCACTACAGACAGAGTTCTTCGTGGAGGCGTTGAACCACATGAGTGGTGAGTCTTCCTCCAACCAGGTTCCACCTGGAACCCAGGGGGAGGGAGACAGCCACACATTGAAGAGAATGGTTGAAGCCAGAAGGAGGGGGTGAGAGTAGATGGCAAATATCATGGAGATTATAGTCAAGGCAGTTGACCAAGCCAGTGGAGTTCTAGAGAACATTGGCAAGAGTGGAGGGCAGGCAACCAAGAACCTTGAGCAGAGTTTCAAGAATGCAGGCAAGGCAATGTCCGACACGGGCAAGAGCTTGTCCAAGAACGTTACGGCACCACTGGTGGGGGTTGGGACTGCAGCAGTCATGACCGTTGCCAAGTTCGACGACAGTATGTCACAGGTGCAAGCCTTATCAGGTGCAACGGGCAAGGAGTTGGATGACCTTAGGGGGCTAGCCAAGAAACTAGGTGCCGAGACTGCACACAGTGCTAGTGATGCAGCAGACGCCATGGGTTACCTGGCACTTGCTGGATACGACACTAACCAGATACTTGAAGCTACTCCACATATGCTTAACCTGGCTAGTGCAGGTGGAATGGACTTGGCACGTACAGCAGACATTGTTACCGACTCAATGAGTGGGTTTGGAATGGAGGCGAACCGTTCCAAGGAGGCAGCAGACGTATTCGCTAAGGCACAGTCCATCACCAACACCAACGTGGAGCAGTTGGGAGAGGCAATGAAGTACGCCAGTTCCACTGCAAATGCAGCAGGGATGGATATCCAGAAGACTTCGGCAGTCCTGGGGATGTTCGCAAACGCAGGTATCAAGGGTGGAATGGCAGGAACAACCTTCAACGCCATGCTCAGAGACCTGAAGAAGGCCAACGAGGAAGGTAAGCTGGCGATAGACGGAACCAATATAGCATTATATAACCAGGACGGCTCCATGAGAGATATTGGTGCAGTAATGGCCGACGTGGAGAAGGCCACCGAGGGTATGACCACAGCACAGAGAGACGCTGCACTTGGAGCCATATTCGGTGAGCAGTCCATTAGGGGTGCCAACATCATGCTGGAGCAGGGCAGTGAGAAGTACAAGGAACTGGAGCAGGCCATGTACGACTCCAGTGGAACAGCTGAGGAAATGGCTGCAACCATGGAAGACAACGTGGCAGGTGCGTTCAGGGCACTAGCTTCCCAGACAGAAGGTATCCTGATACAACTGGGAGAACAGTTGGCACCCATCATTAAGGACACAATAATTCCCCTGGTACAGAGCTTCGGGGAGAAGATAAGTAACTTGATTGAGTGGTTTGCAGGGCTAGACGATAACACCAAGAAGACCATACTGACCATACTGGGGGTTGTAGCAGCAGTTGGACCAGTTCTCATGATTTTAGGTAAGATAGTGGGGGTAGTGGGAACCATAATCGGGATATTCAGCAAGTTGAAGGCAGCATGGAGTGCAGTTACGGCAGTGAGCAATCTGTTTAATGCATCACTCCTAGCAAACCCAATCACCTGGATAGTGGTGGCAATCATGGCGTTGATTGCTGCAATAGTGCTCCTATGGAAGAACTGGGATACCGTGAGTCAGTGGCTATCTGATAGCTGGGAGTGGATTAAGGAGACAGCCATGAGTATATTCCAGGGGATAGCCGACTTCTTCACAGGTATCTGGGAAGGTATTAAGAACGTAGCAACGACTGTATGGACAGCCATATCTGACTTCTTCTCTGGTATCTGGAATGGTATCAAAGAGACGGTTACGTCAGTATTCCAGGCAATTGCTGATTTCTTCACTGGTATCTGGGAAGGTATCAAGAACATCTTCAATGCAGCACTGAGTTTCATCATAGACTTGTTCATGAAGTACCACCCAATTGGGATTATCATCACCCACTGGGATGAGATAAAAGCGTTTTTCATCAACACCTGGGAGAACATCAAGCAGATATTCAACAAGGCACTTGAAGTAGTCAAGAACGTTATTAACAACGTTTGGAATGGCATAAAGAATGTTACCAGCACGGTTTGGAACGGTATCGTGAGTGTGATTACAGGTATCGTCAATGGTATAAAGAATGCCATAGGCACAGCATTCAACTGGATTAAGGACAAGATTACTGGCATATGGAATGGCATTAAGAACACCACCAAGTCTGTATGGGAGGCAATCGTAGGGTTCATCAAAGCACCTGTGAATGGAATTATCAGTATAATCAATGGACTGATAGGAGCCTTGAACAAGGTGCAGATTAAGATACCTAAGGTACCTGATTGGGTTCCACTTATAGGTGGTAAAGGTGGAGGTACCATAGGTTTCAACATTCCTAAGATACCTTACCTAGCCAGAGGTGGATTTATCAAGGGTGGCAATCCGACACCTGCAGTTATCGGTGAGGGTAGGTACGACGAGGCAGTTATCCCACTGAATGAGACCGTTCTGGGTAAACTAGCCGAGATGATAGCCAGCAGGATGGGCACACCTGCAGTAGCAGGTGCAGACGGTGGGGTATTCGTGGTTGAGGTGCCAATCTACCTAGACAGCAGGGAGATTGCACGAGCCACCACGCCACACATCAGTAAGAACCTAATGAGACAGCAACACAGTAGAGACAGTGCAAGAGGAAGGAGGTAGGGGTAATGATTATATACGACGGGGTTGACCTGGGGGAGCTAATGTTCATCAGGGATATCCAGAGACCAATTATGCCAGGTCAAACACTGGAGTTAGTCGACGTCGAGGGCAGGCACGGGGTTCTGTTCATGTACAAGAAGCACGAGCCTGTCACCCTACCTGTCCAGGTGGTTGTTTCTGAAGACTCAATACACCTACTCCATGAACGTAGACGTGAGATTGCAGCAGCACTGCATAAGAATGAGCCGAAGAGACTCATCTTCACAGACGAGCCAGACAAGTATATTATGGCTATCCTTACAGGTGAGTCTCCTCTGCCAACACTGGCAACTCATGGGGAAGCAACACTAAGTTTCTTCTGTCCAGAACCTTTCTGGTATGCAGTGGAAGACGACGTGTTTGAGTTCCAGGGAGCAGGCACACACGACTTCAACAGGAAAGGCACTGTTGAGAGTGAGCCTATCATTGAGATAACTGGAGCAATCAGTGGGCAGGTAAGTATAACCTTGAACGGTGAGACAATGGACTACACTGGTGGGCTTGCCCACGGTGATACGTTAGCCATAGACAGCAATTGGATGACAGCCTATGTGCAGGATGCAGAAGGTGAGCGTAGAAGTGCAATCAACTATCTATCAACACTGAACTTTCTGCAGACAAGACCAGGCTTAAACAACTTCAAAGTAGCAGGGGATAGCATTAATACAGTCAAGATGACCTGCAGGAGCAGGTGGTTGTAAAGGAGGGATAAACATGGCTAAGTCAGATTTTACCAAGTTAGGCACTGCAGACAGTCTAATATCGGCACATATCAACGGAATTGCCAAGGCAGTTAACAGAGTCGAGGATACCCTGGGGTACCAGACTACGACCAAGAGTGACTACGTGTTGACACCAGTAGCCGACCAGGACGACGTGAGCCTGCAGTATAGGATATATGAGAGTAACGTGGGGAGTTGGGTTAATTCTCCGACGCCCATAGTTAAGAGGAACGGTACCACGGTAGACCCAGGTGAGTACGTGTTATATGCAGGGTACGGGGCAGTGGTGTTTCATGTGCAGCAGGCACCTGAAGACGTAATCACGGCAGACTTCACCCACCTGACAGGAGAGTCTGAATTGGCTTCCCAGGTGGAGACCAACAGACTAGACATTGAAGACCTGCAGCAGAACCAAGGAGGTGGTGGAGGAGGGTTCACGCTACCATTCCCTATCTACGTACCAGGACAGTACCGTACCCCAGCTATAATTGGTTCTGGAGCCAGTTACAGGGGCACGGGTGGGATGGAGCAACTAGCACACGAGATAATCCTCCTGCCACTGTTCATTCCAGAGACAATCACCTTCGACTGTATTGGTGCCAACAACTTAACCCCAGGTGGGGGAGGTATGTGGTTGTTGGTGTACAAGGACAACGGGAACTGTTACCCTGGGCAATTGGAGTACTCAGTCCACAAGTGGGTGGGGAGTGCAGGGTTAGTCTACAGTGAACTGAACTTCACGTTGGAACCTGGACTCTACTGGGTAGGGTTCCACAGTGACGGTAAGCAGGGGTGTCAGGGTGTCAAGACCAGCACGTTGATGGCGTTTGCCACCGACTGGAACCCAGCTAAGAGCTACGTGGCATATAGGACGAGCGTAACCTACAGCTCAAGCACACCGAGGAACCCGTTCCCAACAGGTGCAACTATGTTAGATGCAGAAACACGTGAGGCGTTACCTGCAATATTCGTGAGGAGGAAGGAGTAATGATTAGGTACAACCAACTCAACACAATCAGATATAACCGAGTTGGCAAGGTCAGGTACAACGACAGTGCCGACCTTGTACCTGTCGTTCCAAACTTCTACGAGCGTTTGGCTAAGGCAAGACCTGTGGTTTTGGACGAGGGCAGGAGGGTGCTGGCAGTTCTGGAGAATGCACGGGACACCATTATAGCCGAGGAGATTAACGGGGAGCACACACTGACATTCACGTTACCGTTCAGCGACGACAAGCACACCTACATCAAGAACGAGAGATACATCAGGGTTACTGACAGGGAGTATGTCATCAGGAGGTGTAACATAATCCGACCTGAGAGTGGCAGTATCTACATGGAGGTGTACTGTGAGGCGTCCTGGTACGAGTTGAAGTACAGTGAGCCTATGACAGGCACGGTTGAGTGGACGAATGAGTATCCACAAACAGTCATGAAGGCAATTCTGGCAGGAACGGGCTGGAGCCTGGGTGACGTTGAGTTGGTTAACAGGAGGGACTTCACGGTAGACGAGCAGTTAACCAACAGGCTATCTGCACTGTGGGAGGTTCCAGAGATATGGGGTGGCGAACTGGAGTTCGACACCGACAGACGGGTTGTCCACCTAAGAACTAGAGTGGGTGGAGACCCAGGAGTGGCAATAGTAACAGGAAAGAACATGAGAAGCATAGAGGCAGAGCAGTCCACCGAGGAGCTAGCCACCAAGCTTTACCCATACGGGAAGAACAGGCTGACAATCAGCGACGTCAACCAGGGCAGGGAGTATGTGGAGAACTACCAGTACACCGACAAGGTTAAGGTAAAGATTTTCCACGACGAGAGGTTCACCAACCCGTTCCACCTGAAGGAGAAGGCTGAGGAGATATTGGCAGAGATATCCAAGCCACGAGAGAGCTACATTGTAAAGGCTTCTGACTTGTCATTCCAGACAGGGTTGAGTCACGAGGTGTTCAAGTTGGGAGACCTGGTAACCACCTACGACAAGGAGTTGGGTATATTCGTCAAGACTAGGATAGTCAGGTGGGAGTACAACGTAATCAAGCCATGGGACAGCGACCTTGAACTTAGTGCCAAGAGTCCAGACCTGAGAGACCTATTAGACAGTGTTAGGGACGTGGCAGGACAGCTAGAGTCAGCAGACACTATAGACAAGACTGACATGCTGAACCTGATGGTATTCAACTACTTGATGAACAGTAGAGCAGATGATGGGTTCTCACATTGGAGCAATGTAGGGTGGGAGATTGACGCCACCCAAGGTAAGACAGGGACGGCAAGTTTCAAGTGTGTGGGGGACCCAAGCCAGGAGAAGTATATGGAACAGGTGGTGTACCCATCCAACCGTGAGAACTTCACAATCAGTTTCGAGGCCGACGTAACTGGAGTGGAGAAGACTGGGGGCACCAAGATAGGCATAGAGGTGGAGATAGAATATGAGGATGGCAGCACTGAGACCCAGTTCCTGCCACTCACATAGGAGGTGGAAGGCATGAGGGAATACGAGGTAATACCTGCAGACACGTATAAGAGGGTCGTCAGTGTCAAGGTGAGATTGGTTGGCTACAGGTTCACGGGAACCGTATTCATCACCGACATCATGCTGCAGGGTGGGAGCATACCAACCGAGTGGAACGGCCATCCATCGGAGATAAGGTGGGTGATGTAGATGGGTGAGTTCGTGAGGTACCTGCAGGTGTTCCAACCCGAGGAGGGGAAGAAGGTCAAGTCATTCGAGGTTAAGGTAGTTGCCGAGAAGTTCTACGGGGAACTGGTAATCACTGACTTGATGCTGCAGGGTGGCAAGCAAGCCACTGCACACCTGCCTAACACACAGGAAATACTCAAGATTGTGGAGTCAACCCTGGATGAGTCGGAGACAGGGGTGGGAAATGATAACTACCAGGGATATCAGCCGAGGGTGTTCGAGGGCGTGAGCAACAGGTTCTTTAACATCGTTGGTAGAGGCCACGACGTGATGGTAGTCCCAAATGTATATCATGAGCACCACACTAGACCTGTGGTCATGGCAGGACTTGACCTGACACTCTACCCCAAAGACGACTACGACCTCCTGAAGATTTCGACCAACTACGGCACAGACCTGGAGTGGGGAGTGTTCAGCGACATTGACGAGGCACACCCACTCAACAGGAGGTACACCAGGGAGTTCTACCTGGACGGGGCGAGTGCAGGCACGGAAATCAAGCTACACGCCAGCACACGCACAGCCACAGTAGGAGGCGTTCCACAGCCACTGGGGATAAGACACCTTGACGTTGGTAAAGTCCAGGGAGAACCTAGAATTTTGACCACACCAAGGCAGGCGTTCATGGTTGCGACCATTGGTTCGTACCGTATCAGGATTGAGTTCTACAAGCTCATGACCGAGACCCTGGAGGATGAGTGGGGAGGGGTCACGGACGTCGAGTATATGACCGATGGTGGTGTTGGGTTCCACGGTGTGGTGGAGCTAGTACAATACGAGTTAGGAGGTGGGAAGATATGAAACTACTGTCATGGACACTACATGCACCAAGCAGTGCACAATTCAACCAGTACAAACAGAAGATAGGTGGGGAGTGGGTCGTCGTCAATCCAGACGCACCGAGGAACTGGGGGGTCAACGAGAGGGGCTTCCTGGACGCAATCGAGAAGTATCACCACAAAATCTACGCCATAGGACTGCACGACTTTGGTGTGGCTCCAGATGGAACAATATATAACTTCAAGGCCACGAGCCAGGACGTCCTCACGCCCGACGAGTCTGAAATAAGCTCCTGGGTGCCGACATCACTGAGGTACATGATGGAGACCTTCCAGGACATCAGATGGGGAATGCAGCTTGTTGCCTTCAACGACCCAGTAGTGAGAAACCTGATGGACAGCGTTAGCGTTCAGGACACCTTTCTGAGGCAGGTCAGGAAGATTGCTGAGTTATATATCGCAGCAGGATACCCAATCAGGGACATTGAGGCCGACTTCGAGCGTGTAGGAATGAAGCCTGGTGACGGGGAGAAGTACCGAGACCTGCTAGCCAGACTAAAGCAGGAAGTGTGCAGGCCACTGGGTATCAAGCTGAGAGCCAACCTATATGCTATGACGGGTGCCAACAACCCGAACTACTACGCCTGGCATAGTTATCCACTCATGTTGGAGGCAGGTGTAGATGAGTTTCAACTGATGACCTACGACTTCAGCTGGGGAGGCTCAGCACCTGGCCCGAGTACACCCGTATGGTGGCTTAGGGACGTTCTAGACTGGGTGAGCCAGGTGCTACCGATGGATAGAGTCTTTATCGGTAACGCAGCCTATGGCAGGCGTTGGCCAATCAGTGAGGAGGGTAGAATGGGTAACACAGTCACCTACAAGAACCTTATCCAGTGGCAGAACGGCCTGTTCAAACACAACGAGGGAGCCAGGAGGCCAGATGGTACATTCTGGTGGAGTGACCAACCGTTCCTACCCTTCTGTGGTTATCATGACGATGAGAGTCACTACCAGGTCAGTTACTTCCACATATATGATAAGTTTGATATACAGCACATGAATGAGTTATATAATATAAATAGGGGAACCTATGGCCAGACGAGGTTTATAACCAGCTATTCGAAGAGGCAGAGGCCACTGTTCGAGGGGGTGTCCGAGGTGGTGCCTGACGGCAGTAGGTCTGGGGAGGTGTCCGAGAGCTACACCCAAACGAGAGATGATGAGGGGATACCGTCGACGACCTTTCAGGGGTACACCGTGGGGGTGCAGAGGTTCGCCTACGACGAGAACCTTAAGAAGTGTGTCCCTGCTATCGCAGGATGGGACGACGGGGAACCAATCCTGTCCGAGCCAGGCAGGGTCAGGTATACCTTCAACTCCACGGGGAGGCAGAGGCTGGTTGCCCTGGTTGCATTCCCAGCGTACGGTGCAGACAGAATTGACATAGAGGTCAACGGGAGCCCCTACACCATAGGAGGAGACAGCCTAGAAGATTGGTACCCCCACCATGTGACAGCCAGTCACTACTATGACTGTGGGGAGTGGGACTTCTCAGGGAATAATACCGTCGAGGTCACCCGAACCTACGGTGGAGCAGTGATATTCGGGTTCGTGATATGTGACTCATTCGAACAACGGTTCCTGGGTGGTGGACTGAAGGTCACACCAGATATCCAGCAGCTATTCGAGAGGGATAGCGTCCAGGACGGCATGGTTACGAAGAGACCTGCAGACCTTCCCGATGACCTAACCATAGTGGCCGAGACCATTCGGCGTGTCCCACGTCCAGCCATCATCTGGGAGGACAGCATGAGGCCATACGCCAAGCAGGAGGTCCCAGGGGACGACTTGTCGAGAACCCCATACTACAGGAAGGCCAATCCCTCTGTCTACTCAAAGGGTGGTGGGGATAACCCGTACGATGTGGGGGACGAAATCATCTGTGTGGGAGATATAAGCCCAGTCGGATATAGTTCTGGCGAGTGGAAGGTTCACGAGGACGGATATGTGCACTGTAATGATGGTCAACTAGTTCTTGATAAGGGATTTTCCTGTAATATAAGAACTGAGATGAGGATGATGATAGAGTCTGGTTCACAAGCAGGTGGTATCAGGTTCAAAGCGAGTCAGAGAGGTAGGTCAGATGAGGGCTACCTATTCCTGGCAGACTACGGCGACAGAACCATGAAGCTGGTCTACGAGAACGGCTCTACCTGGCAGGTATTGGAGAGCGTCCCTATGAGCGACTCAATGAAGGGTATGCAGGGCAGGGAGTTCACCATGGTTGCCACGGTACACAACGGTGTGTTCTACGGGGAGGTCGGTTCCACCAGGTATATTCAGAGGAGTATATCGGGACTGCCATCCACAGGGGCATACGGTGTGTATGTGACGGGTGGGAGGATGAGACTATATGAATTCTCAGTTCAGACCACCGACAGATACGAGCCGATGGAAAAGCTGGCCGTGGTGGTGGACGGACAACGACACACCTACGGTGAAGTGGAGAGAAATGTAGGATACGACGAGTTCGGGTACCTAAAATACTCAGGCCTTGACCCAGAGAGTACCGAGGTGGATGAGCCTGAGTGGGACTTGGACTACAGGCACTCCGTGGTGGCCACAGTGGAGGCCTGGAGTGGAAAGAAGGATGTGAAGCTTGAGTTCGTGGACGCTGGGATATGGACTAGGGCCATATACGTGGGGGACGCTGAGGGGTTCTCCGTGGCATGGAATGGTGACTCCCAGGCACTCATGAAGACGGCCGACATCATCGGTGGATATGGTGCGAAGGGCATTGGTATGTGGACACTGGGACAGGAAGACCCCAGGGTATTCGACTACCTACCCGACGCCGATAAGTAAGGGGGGTGCAGCCATGGACGTGAATGAAAACAAGCAGTGGTACACCAACAAAGACCTGTTCGAAATGATGAATGAAATCAGGCTTGAGATGGCAGAGACCCAGGCACAGATGAAGAAATATAACGACCTGAGGGAGACACTCAACGACGTGATGGAGTCACAGAAGACACTCACTGAGATTGTACACAGAAACGTTGACAAGGTTAACGACATGGAGGCAGCAAGGAGTTCGAGAAGGGAGACCTTCAAGGACTCCAAGGAGATAATCCTGTTAGTGATAGCAGTAGCAGGGTGGTTACTAACACTAATAGGGTTCTTTCTCAAATAATCAGATATACTAAATTGGAGGTGATTTTATGAGCAAGAAGGTTATGATTGACCCAGGACACGCACCTGGGAACGTTAACCGTGGGCCAACAGGATACTACGAGTACCAGGGAATGTGGACGCTATCCAACTACCTTAGGCAGGCACTGGTGAGCAGGGGTGTTCAGGCAGACTTAACCAGAACCCAGAACCAAGACCCATCACTGGCTGCACGGGGTGCCAAGGCTAAGGGATATGACATGTTCATCAGTGAACACAGTAATGCCTACAATGGTAAGGTAAGGGGTGTGGAGGTATATTATTCACTGCAGAGACCTGGAGATAAAGTTCACGCACAGGCACTGTCAAAAGCTATCTCCACTTTGATGAACAATCCTGACAGGGGTGCAAAAACAAGAGAGTATCCTAATAAGCCTGGAGTTGACTACTATGGAGTAATCAGGGCTGCAGCCAGTGTTGGTTGTCCACACATTTTTCTGGTAGAGAGTGGGTTCCATGACAATCCTCAAGACGAGGCATGGCTGAAGCAAGACAGTAACTTAAGGAAATTGGCACAGGTACAGGCTGACGTTATCTGCAACATTTTAGGAGTTAAACCACAAGATGAGACCTTATACCGTGTTCAGGTGGGAGCCTTCAAGAACAAGGAGTACGCTGACAATATGTACAACAAGCTGAAGGCAGACGGTTATGACACTTACATGGTAATGGCAGATGGTTTCTATAAAGTACAGACTGGTGCCTTTAAGAACAGGCAGAATGCTGACAATCTGGCAAACAAGCTTAAGAAGGCAGGTTATGATGTATACATCACGACCAGGGCAGGTTCACCTGTATCAGCAACCAAGCCAGTGCCACAACAGGGGATTAAAGTTGGTGACAAGGTGCGAGTGAAGAAAGGTGCCAAGACCTACACAGGTGGAGGGTTAGCAAACTTCGTATACAACACCACCTACACCGTGAGTCAAATCAACGGTGACAGAGTGGTAATCAACCAGGGCAAGACCGTAATTGCTGCAGTGAAGGCAGCAGACCTGGTAAAACAGTAGGAGGTGATTAGTGTGTTAGACCTAGTGATTGAAATACCTAAGGAAGTATATCCAGCATTGTTGGTGGTGATATCTGCCATAGGGATAGACCTGGTGTTCGGGGTTCTCACCAGCATTAAGAACAAGGAGTTCGACATAAGAACCCTCCCACAGTTCCTGGTGACAGGAGTGCTACCATATGTGGGTGGCCTACTGGTACTGGCAGTGGCTGCAGAGCGTATCGGGATGTTCTACTACGAGCTTTTCGTGGGGGTCTCTGGTCTGGTGGTGGCCAAGTACGTCGCCGACCTGAAGGACAAAGTATTTGAACTATTTGGCATAGGGGAGTAACTTCCCCTGTCGCCTATAAAGGG
>JGI24499J29688_1006561_pt1 | contig 18039 bp, 15 predicted proteins | sample BioPla1RNA2_FD_29688 | JGI IMG/M metagenome (IMG submission 29688)
GGGGGAGGTATTTCTTTGGAGGGCGATTTCCGCATCACCGGAAGTCTTATACAAGCCTTCATGGTCTGTCCTCGGCAGGCCTGGTTAGCCTCAAGGCAGATCTGTCCCGATGAAGATAACGTCTATCTGGCCCTGGGGCGCTTGGTCGATCAGCAGTCATATGGACGGGACAAAAAGGAGATTCGTTTGGGACACCTTTGTCTCGATTTAGTGAGACGGGACAACCGCCAACTGATTGTTGGTGAAGTGAAAAAGTCGTCCCGCGCTAAGGAGGCGGCCAAACTTCAGCTAGCCTTTTACCTCTATGAGCTGGCGGCTATCGGTATCGAGGCTGAAGGAGAACTGCTGTTTCCTGAGGAACGACGAAGAGAACGATTTGTACTGGATGAAGCGCTTTCTCAACAGGTCGCCCGGGTAAAAAACGAAATTAATGATCTTGTAAAACAGGAACATCCCCCACCCTGCCACAGAATTAAACGCTGTGCTAAGTGCGCATATGCCGAACTCTGTTGGGCTTGATCAGGCCCATTAACAGCTAGCTTAAACCGGTGGGCCGCCATAAAAAAGGAGCTGCCTGAATGCAAAAAACTCTTTACCTTTTTCAAAGTGGTCGTCTAAAAAGAAAGGGAAACACAATCTGTGTTACAAACGAGGAGGCAACCCGCTATTTTCCCATTGCCAGCATCCGGGATATTATCATTTTTGGCGAAGTCGACCTGAACAAAAAACTCCTAGAATTTGCTCATGAAAATGAAGTGATCCTGCATTTTTTAGGCTATCATGGTCATTATGTGGGGAGTTTCTATCCTCGCGAACACTATAATTCAGGATATATGATCCTGAAACAAGCCGAACATTACCTTAATTTTAAAAGCAGGTTAGCCCTTGCTCGGCAATTCGTTTCCGGCTCCCTGGCCAATATCCTGCAAGTTTTGCGTTATTACCAAAACAGGGGTAAAAATATTAAAAAGGAGGCCAACTCAGTAAGTTCTCTTTCCGACAAATGCAGCGCTGCTCAGAGCATTGAAGAGCTTATGGCGTACGAAGGAAATGCCAGAACATACTACTATCAATCATTCAACCAGATCATCAACCAAAAAGGTTTTCAGTACAAAGGCCGTAGCAAGCGGCCGCCCGAAGATCCTCTCAATGCAGTGATCAGTTTTGGAAACACACTGGTCTACATGAAGGTTTTAACCGAAATCTACAAAACACATCTTGATCCGCGTATCGGTTTTTTACATACTACCAATTTTCGGCGGTTCACTCTTAACCTCGATGTTGCTGAGATTTTCAAACCCATCCTCGCTGATCGCGTCCTGTTTAGTCTAATCGGTAAAAAAATGTTAGACAGAAAGAGCTTTGAAAACCACGGCGGTGCTACCCTGCTTAAAGAGCAAGGACGCAAACTTTACGTACAGGAATTCGAAGAAAAGCTAATGAGCACTTTTTACCACCGCCGCCTTAAACGGCATGTCAGTTATCAAACCCTAATACGTATGGAGCTTTATAAGCTTCAGAAACACCTTATGGGTGAACAAAAATACCAACCCTTTGTCAGCCGTTGGTAAGGGGAGTAAGTAGAGCATGTATGTAATTCTTGTCTACGATATCAACGTAAAACGCGTTGCTAAGGTTTTAAAAACTTCGAGACGCTACCTGACCTGGGTGCAAAATTCGGTGCTTGAAGGTGAACTTACTGAGGCTACCTTTAGGGCCTTTATTGCAGATCTTCGCCAGATCATTAATGAAGACGAAGATTCGCTGCTTTTCTACATACTGGGTAGTCAGAAGTATGCAGAACGCAAATCGATAGGCGTACAAAAAGGCGGCGAAGAATGGATCTACTAGAGGTATGGAGTTTTTTGGTCACCCTTATGGAAATATATCCAAATATATGATACTATTGAAAACAACATGATTGCCTAAATTTCTACTTAATTTCCTAACGAATATGCTGCAGTGTAACTGTTACTCAACTCCACGGAGGAGAAAACAGTGGATCACTTAGCGAAAAACCATCCTCACACTATGATCGCCACCCTCGGCGTAGAGCCGCAGGTGGTTACTATTACCATTGATTGCCTCACTAAACGCGGAATAAACATAAGCAATGTAACTATACTCCACACCGATCACCCGGCCATAAAAGAGGCGCTGGCTGTAATTAAAAATGAATTAAATAAGAGTACGTACCATGGCCTTTCTTTACGTACTGTGAAAATAACTTCGCCAATAGGCCCGGTGAAAGATTTTCAAAGTGAGGAAGAACTACGGGCACTTTTGCGAACATTCTACAGCGAAATACGAAATGCTCGCCAAAACAATTCCCCCATCCATCTATGCATCTCCGGCGGGCGGAAAGTAATGGGCGTTATCGCCATGACCGTAGCTCAGCTTCTGTTCGGACCAGATGACCACGTCTGGTACCTTATCACTGAAGGATGGAAACCCGGCTCGGCCCGCCAGCTCCATGTTTCCACTAATGAACAGGCCCGACTGGTCCCCGTGCCGGTCTTGCGCTGGCAAGAGGCAGGCACACTGATGCAAGCTGTGACCGAACTAGATGATCCGCAAGAAGTGTTGATCTGGTACGACCGACTGACCCAAAAAGCAGAAGAAAAACGACAGGGCGAATTTATTAAACACTGGCTGACCCCGGCTGAACGGCAGGTGGCACAAATGGCCTGCCGCGGCTTTGACAATGCTACCATCGCTGCAAGGTTAAAAAAACAAAGGCAAACTGTAGCTAATCAGCTGCGCGGCATCTATGAAAAACTCCATGAATGGCTGGATTATCCAGACTACAGTGTAGATCGTAATGTCTTGATTGCCCGTTTTGCCCCCTATTTTACCCTATTAGAAACAAAGGATGGTTATTAACATGCTCATACTAAACTTTGCCCATCCATTAACAGAGGAGCAGCTTGCTGGGATTAAAGCCCTCTCTGGCAAGGTAATTACCAGCGTTACAGAGATCCCCAGCCAGATAGACCCGGGCAAGGCTATTGAACCACAGATCGAAGCAATGCTTGATGGCATCAACCTAACCACTCAGGAATGGCAAACGAAAGCTATTTTGATCAATTTGCCCTCCTTAAACTACAGTACTGCTGCTCTACTGGCGCAGTTACACGGCCGGATTGGTTATTTCCCTTCTATCCTGAGGCTAAGACCGAATAATGAGGGGCTCACCCCTTATTTCGAAATAGCAGAGATCTTGAACCTCCAGGCAATGCGCGAACGGGCGAGGGAGAAAAGGTGAAGATGCTAGGTGCATTTTCCATTATAATACTACACATTAAAAGACAGGAGGGATAAACAATTGTATTGGGATGCAACTTACCGTATAACAACACCCCTTTTTATGGGTGGAGCAGATACTAGTGCTGAAATAAAAACAGAGCTCCGCCCCCCTTCACTAAAAGGGTTACTACGTTTCTGGTTTCGTGCAATAGCATTGCCCATCCTTAAAAAATGCGAAGAGGTAAAACAACTCGAGGATGAAATATTTGGAAGTACGAAAAAACAGTCGGCATTTTTGTTAACAATAGAAAATCAAGAGGGCATTACCGAAAAAAAATCAGCCAACTGGAGAAACAACCCGGGGATGCAATACCTGGGACATGGGGTTACTGATTTTAAGGGTAAAACTCTTCGCCCCTTTCTTGAACCAGGTGGCAGCTTTACGATAAGGCTACGCACAAAAAAAGGAGCTCCAGAAAAAATTACCTTTTATATGCCGTTGACTTTACAGGCACTTGGTCTTTTTGGTGCCGCCGGTGCACGCTCGCGTAAGGGTTTTGGCTCATTGTCTCTTGAATCACTAATTTACAACGGCAAAAATGTTTGGAGATCCCCTACGACCATTGAGGAACTCAGGAATAGCCAAAAAACACTGCTCAACAAAATAGGTCTAAGTACAAACAGCAATTCCTTGCCTGAATATACTGCTTTTAGCAGACAGAGCCGCATCTGGATAGCCAAAACCGGTACAGACGCCATAGAGCTGCTAAACGGGATAGGCTTTGAAATGCTGCGCTACCGAAGCTATGGTCGTGAGGTGGGGGGAAAACATGTCTTACCGGGAGACATCGACGCAGAACAAATTTTTGCCGACGACCATGATCTGGTTTTGAGATTTTGCCGTGATAAAAATGTTACTACGCATCCCCGTAGAGTTGTTTTCGGCCTGCCCCATAACTACTACTTTAAGTCATCAAGAAAAAATGTTGATATATCTCCCGCTGGGAAAGATTATAACCGCCGGGCAAGCCCTCTTTTTATCCATATCCATAGACTAAAAGCAAATAGCTATGCAGCCATCCTAGCTTTGCTTCCAGCCAGTTTCCTCCCTCCGGGCGTAAAAATAAAACTGTCATCTGGACGGCACCACAGTGCAACTGTTGATTGCGATGTGGATTACAGCGTCATCACAGACTTCATGGAACGCCCGATATTTAGCCAAAGCAAGGTGGTGGTCTGGCCATGAGTAAAACTCAAGTCTTAAACTTTTCCATTGGCCCTGTGCAAAGTTTCATTGCTAGCGCACGCAAAACACGTGATTTCTGGACAGGCTCTTTTCTGCTATCTTACCTGGCTGGCCAAGCTATGGCAGTGGTATTAGAAGGGGGTGGAAGCTTAATTCTACCTGCCGCTGCAACCGACAAAGATCACGTTACAGATCCTCTTTTGCAGGCAATCATGCAGCGCGGGAACAGTGAATATATCAACAGCAGCTACAATAGCATTATCGCCACACTGCCAAACCGTTTCCGGGCAAAAGTACCGGAAGGATTTAATCCAGAGCTTTGTAAGCAAGCGATTGAAGATGGTTGGAACGAAATTGCAAATTTAGTTTGGGAACGCTACCTTGCTGGGATGGCCAACATAGGACACTCAACTGAAGATATCTGGCAAAGACAGGTTAACAATTTCTGGGATATAAACTGGATTTTGAGCGAAGATCCGGCTGCTTTGGATCTTCGGAAAAACTGGCGTTGCTATATTCCACCAACAGAGCCCGGCGATAAATGTACCCTTCTTGGAAGCATGCAAGAACTTTCAGGTTATTTGCGCATCCACGAAAAAAACGAACAGGACCAATTCTGGAATGAGATTCGCCAACAGAATCAAGCAGGGGCGCTTTATGATCTTGATGAAAACGAACGCCTCTGCGCCGTTGCTTTTATTAAAAGGTTCTTTCCGTATATAGCTGAAGAAATAGTTTGCAAAGTACCCCTTAATTATCCCTCGACACCTTACCTGGCTTCGGTTAACTGGATCGCCCGGGTTGTCAAAGATAAAACACAGGAGGCAGCTAATTACGCTAAAAAGGCATACCCATTACCCAAAGGGCGCGAAAATCCGGATATGTTTCCTCTCCTTCAAAAGATTCTTAGAGATAACCCCCAAGCCCGCGAGTTTGCAACTCTAGACGGCAACTGTTTTTTTAAAGCCACTCTAGAAAACCCCAATCTTTGGGACAGACCTGCCTACCCGGCCCAAAAATCTAAAGAAGTAAGAGGGCAGCTGGTTAAAAAACTAGAAAAGCTCACCAAGCCTTCACCATTCTACGCCATGCTGCTGATGGATGGAGATTTGTTCGGAGCACTTTTGCAGAAACATAAAGAAAAAACAAAGGAAATTAGCGGCGCATTAAATCAATTTAGCCTCAATGTGCCATCCCTAGTTGAATCTGAAAATGGGGTTACTGTTTATGCAGGTGGAGATGATGTGCTGGCCTTTATGCCTCTAGAAAACGCTTTGAACACTGCAATCAAGTTGCGTAAATCCTACCTCGATGCATTTGATAGCATAAATATCCGGGCTACTATTTCTGGAGCAATCATCTACACTCATTTCAACACCCCGCTTACTGAAGTCTATCATGAAGCGCAAAAGCTTCTCACTGATATAGCTAAAAGGGAAACCGGCAGGGACAGTCTCGCTGTTACCGTCTGGAAAAGCGCAGGAAAAGTATTAACCTGGTCAGCGCCCTGGGATATTGTTATCACGAAATTCTTGCCTTTTTTAGAGGGCTTCGAAAAGATCGCATCTAATAAGGATTTAGAGGATTTTAGCAACAGCTTCTTTTACGATGTTCAAAACCGGCTAGCTATATTTTTTGATAATGGAGAAAAAAGCCTATCTGAATTTAAAAGTAAAGATCTACATGATCTGCTGATAGCTGAATTTATCAAAAACCGCGGAATGAACGCAGATCAGAATCAGGCAAGGGAAATTACAGCTCAGATGTTGGAACTTTGCAGGCGCTACTGGAATGACCGGAAAGGGTACACCCAAACAGATGAAAACAAGATGAAACTGGATAGCATATTCTTAGCTAAATTCCTCCTAGAGAAAGGAGTGTAACCATGAGCAATGAGTTTTGGGATTTCACCCTGCTCGACACCGGCTTTTTCCGCTCGGGACAACCTTTTCACGCCGGTGAAGGGGGATACAGCAGGGTTAATAGTTGTTTCCCTCCCTCCATGAACACACTTCAAGGCGCTATCCGCAGCACTCTGGCAGCAGCTCGCGGATGGCAACCTGGCCGAAACTGGCCAGAAGAACTAGGAGATGCAAATAACCTGGGGGTTCTGTCTTTAAAGGGCCCTTTCCTAATCATGGAGGGGACACCAATCTTTCCAGCACCATTGAACCTTCTGATCAAAGAGCTTCCGGAAAATAACTCTGAGATAAAACCGGATATAGATACTACCTTCCTGGTGCCTGGAAAAAAATACAGCTGCGACCTTGGTTCAGAAGTGTTCTTACCGCAGAAGAAAGAAGAATTGGATGGAGCTCACCTTCCAAAAAACCTTTATATTACCCCGAACGGATATAAATCTATCGCTAAAATGGAAAGCCCCCACAAACACGATCTTTATTTTCATGACCACTTATGGTGTTTAGAACCGCGAATCGGATTAAAACTTAGTTCTGAGACCCGCACAGCCGAGGATCATAATCTTTATCGCATCAGCCACATCCGACCAAGAAAAGGTTTGAAGATTAGGGTTATTGTTGAGGGATTGGCGGCTGACTGGCCAAAACCGAAGCAACAGATTGTTCCTTTGGGCGGAGAGGGCCGCCTGGCCGCTTTAGAGGTCACCCCTACAACAGAAAACCATTTTGAGGTAATGTTTCCCTCTGTACCTAAACTAAAAGCCAAAAACAAAAAGATTCGTTACACTATTACGTTAATTACGCCAGCGTACGGCAGCGAAGAGACACTTGAAAAGCTTACCCTTAAAGGCCCCGCTGCTCCAGGCAGCTGTATCAGCGCCTGCATCGGCAAACCACAGTTTTACGGCGGTTGGGATCTGAAAAACCGCAAACCCCGGCCGCTACGGCCCTTTCTTCCCCCCGGCAGCACCTGGTTTTTAGAAGCAGATGAGTCTGAAAAGAAAAACATTGAAAGGCTGCATGGAAGCCAAATCGGTAAAGAAAAGTCCGCTTACGGTTATGGTCAAATATTAATTGGAACGTGGGAGGTTGATTAATGATGGCCAGTGCAATCATGGGCTTGCTAGCAGAGACTAATTTGCATCCTGGAACCGGGCAAGTTAGCGGAGCGGTTGACCTACCGGTTGCTCGTGAAAAAACAACTGATTATCCGGTAATAGTTGGCTCCAGTTTAAAAGGAGCGCTAAAAGACTCCGCTGGGCAACACCATGAAAAAGGTAACACAGACCTTGATCTAGAGCAGATTTTTGGAAGCCCAAAACGGGCCGGGGCGGTTGCTGTTACAGACGGCCGCCTTCTGCTTTTACCAGTACGCTCCTTAAATAGCCATTACAAGTGGGTTACCTGTCCTTACCTGTTGGAACGTTTTCAGCGCGATTGTGGATTAGCTGACATCTCAGCCGAGCCCTTTGACCTTCAGCCCTTTAACAGTTTAGAAGATGCTGAAGCAGCCGCTGCCGAAAAGGGCCGGCTATACCTTGAAGATGCTCATTTTGAAATTACTGAAACAAATATGGTACCGTTGGCCAATGCCTTCAAACCGTTGATCAGGCACTCCTCGATCAAAGAGCGTCTGGCAAACAACTTGGTAGTAATAAACAATAATGAGTTTTCATTTTTTGCCAGGTACGCATTGGCGGTGAACGCGCGCAATCTGTTAGACGAAAATAAAATCAGTGAAAATCTTTGGTACGAAGAGACCATACCCCCGGACACCCTATTTTACGCTCTCCTGATGGCCCGCCCTGGCGAAAAAGATTCCTTAGTTTCTACGGTAGAACTTTTCAGCCAGCATCCCTATCTTCAGATTGGCGGTAATGAAACTATAGGGCAAGGTTGGTCCATTATAAATTTTCTTTATGGGGGTGAATCTTGATGAGTTCTAAAGTGAAAACACTTCAGCAACGGCGCGCTGAACATGCTCTTTTGATGATCAGGAAGGCCAAAGACAAATTCCAAGACAAAGTAATCAGGAGCAGGTTTGTATCTTACGCTGAAAATGCTCCTGCATCAGTTCTGATCAACGGACTGGGTCAAGCAGCTGCTACTCTTTGTGCCCAGGCCAAAGGGGATTCAAATGATCCTCACATGGCAATTTATGAAGCACTGCAAGACTGGCTTTGCCGCAGCGACGATGCGGCACCCTATAGATCCCACCTGGGACACAAAAGTTTACTCACCGCTATTACCAGAGAAGAACGTGACAGCTACATCCGTGCACAAGCTGAGGCGCTGGCTTACCTGGAATGGTACAAAAAATTTGCTGTTGCTTTTTTGAAAGAATACAACACTGAAAAAACATCAGATTAGGGAGGGGGAGATATGGCGCTGCCACTTTACAGGCTAAAAGAAGAGTATGAGCAAGAACGAAACGGTTTAATCAGGAGCATTAGCGGCAACAGCGGGCTCGTCTTTAACAAGTACTTTAACCGTTGGGAAACAGACCGGGAAATTAATGGGTGGGATATAAGCTCTGAAGGCAAAAACAGCTGGATTAAAGCTTTTAGCAACCGTCCAGTGGGAAATAGAAATCTCCTCTCCGAAGCTGTTGAACGAATGCTTAGCCTGGCTAAATTTACGAATGGTGAGTTTTACTGCTATAAAACTACCTGGCGGTTTGTTACCGGACTGGGCTTAAACCACCCCTTAGAAAACGGAATGGCCTGGCATCATACCCTGGGAGTTCCTTATCTGCCGGGATCCTCAGTTAAAGGTTCAGTCAGGGCCTATGTTGAGCTATGGCTTGACTCGCATCCGCAACAAGACATTGATCGCATCTTCGGTCCAAAAAATACAGGAACAAGAGATGATAGCAACCTGACAGAAAGTGCTGGTAGCATTATCTTCTACGATGCCTTGCCTGTTGAACCTGTCCAGCTAACCCCAGACGTTATGACACCGCACTACCAGGACTACTACAGAAAAGGGGAAGTTCCTGGTGATTGGATGGATCCCAATCCGATCCCTTTTTTAACAATTGCTGAGGAGCAGGTGTTTATGTTTGTAGTAGCACCTAGAAATAAAACTACTGCTGAGCAAGATTTAACAATGGTTTCGCAGTGGATAGCGGAATCTCTGGGAAACATCGGTGCCGGTGCCAAAACCGCTACTGGTTATGGCCGGTTTAAGCGGTGCGAACAGACAGAAAAGAAACTAAAAACCAGGCTTAACCAGCGTGAAAAGGAAGAACGTATGCCGGTTTCATCAATTCCATCGCATCTCGCCGGTCCCCTTGCCGAGGAAATGGTAAAGGATCAATATGACACTAATCCGAATGAATTCCTACCAATTTTGAAGAAAAAGTGGCTGGTCAAGATGCAAGCAGAAGATACAGCTCAAAACGATCGGCAAACCATAGCAAACCTTCTCAAAAACTGGTTTCAAGTTTACCGTAAAAGTCAATGGGAGAAACCAAATCGAAAAAACACTCCTGCAGTTCAAGCTATCCGTAAAATGCTAGACAAAGAATAGCTTTAGATATATGCTTTTCAGCAATTTAGAGGTGACACCATGCAGCTAACGTTAAATTTTGATGCACCAGCCCCGGTGGAGCTACCTGTACACTACGGTCCCCTTATCCAGGGTATGCTCTACCACAGGATGGAAAATCCGCTCCTCAGAAACTACCTTCACGAACAGGGTTTTCAGTTTGAGAAGCGTAGATTCAAACTCTTTACTTTTTCACGCCTGACAGGAAAAGAATTGCGTTTCAACCGGCGGGAGCGGAGGTTGGTGCTTACCCCGCCGCTTAAACTTATTGTCTGCTCACCGATTCCTTTTATCTTGCAGGAGTTAGGCACCGGTTTTCTACGTCAGGGCTCTGTACGCATCGGTCCAGCCCGACTTACAGTAAAAGGGATCACTACCGCTCAACCCCGGGTAGAAGGCGACCGTATTCATGTGAGTATGCTTTCGCCGATGACTGTTTACAGCACTCTGCCGACTGCAGATGGGCGCAAATACACCTACTATTTTTCCCCTTTCGAGCCCAAATTCAGTGAAATTGTCCGTGATAATTTGGTAAAAAAACATCTTTTAGTCCATGCCGGGCCTCCGCTCTCAGATTTCTTTTCAATAAAACCTCTCAAGGTAACCGAGCAGGATCATAAGATTACTCGCTACAAGGGTTTTATCGTCAAGGGTTGGATGGGCACTTACGAACTACAGGGTGACCCCGGTTTATTGAAGATCGCCCTAACCACTGGTTTAGGAGCTAAAAATTCGCAGGGGTATGGATGTTGTTGTCCTTACCAAAAGCCTGAGGTGGAAAAATGAAAAAAGATATGATCGGTTTAAGCTTTATTGCACCAACTGATTATAAGCTGGCCTGCTACTATTGGGGTTACGGCGATTCTGATTTTGAATACACCACTGATCTATTTCCAGAAGTTTTACCTAAATTGTTCCCACTCACCAAACTTATCCTTTTTGTTACCGAAGAAGCAGCTAGACATAAAAACTGTTGTCGTTTGGAAAAAAAGCTTGGTAATTTATTGAAGACGGTTCCAATACCGTTGGGCAAGTCAGAAGGAGAACTTTGGGACATCTTTTCTATTGTTGCCAAGCAAGTGCCCCCAGAAGCCGCCTTATTTGTTGACATAACCCATGCCTTCCGTTCGTTGCCCTTGATCGTTTTCAATGTAGCATCCTATTTGAGGAGAATAAAAAACGTTAGCGTTGAGCGAATCGTGTATGGCAATTTTGAAGTGCGTGATTCAACCTTTACTCCACCAAAAGTGCCCATATTCGATCTTACCTCAACAGTAGATCTGCAAGATTGGCTACATGGCATCGATGCTTTTCAGTGCCGGGGTGACGCAGGGGAGTTAGCTGATTCTTTGTCCAGAACCCAGGACCGCCTGTATCAAACTAGAATCACTGGTACAAAAACAACAGGCCTCCCCCAAAATTTAAAATACACAGCCGCGCAACTACAAAATTTCTCCGAAGCCCTAAGACTGCTTCGCCCCCTCGATGCCGCTTCTCATGCAGCAAAAGTTCATGGCTTGCTGGAAAAAGTACAGGAAGAAGCCTCACTTTGGGCAAAGCCCTTCGCAGATATATTACATGATCTTGAAAAAGATATTGATCCCCTGCAAAACGAAGACCCGTATGCACTAAACATGAAAAATTTAGACGCACAATTAGCTTTAATTAATTATTATGCCGAGAGGGACCTAATTGTGCAAACAATTCTTCTAGCTCGCGAATGGCTAGTTAGTGTTCTAATGCTGCGTACAAAAAGACATAAAAACTGGCGTAACAGAAATGCTCGGAATGCGGTTGAAAGAGAATTGGGACTGGTATCTAAGTCTACAGTTCAAAAAAAAGCAAATAGCTTAACCTGTGTTAAACTTCCTTTTTGGTATCAAGCAGACCCGCAATCTAAGGAGATTGCGGTTATATGGAGTAAGTTATTACAATTACGCAACGACATAGCCCATTGCGCCATGAATACTGACGCAGCTACACCAGTAACAATTAGAAGCAACGTCAAGGCACTAATACCATCACTAGAAAAATTGCTTACATAGTGTTGCTTGGTATTCTTATACCAATTAAAGCAGTATATAGCTGTCTTGGCCCTAAAAATTTACCGTCTTAAAATTATAGTTGCAGCTTCCAATTTCTTGTTAAACAAAGTTAAAAAGGAGGTGAAATGATGCTAGAAGCAATTGCCGGTTTTGGACAAGCGCTATCCCAAGAAGAAGATCCCCTGGCCATCCTGGCCCAAACGGTACGCCAGCCGCAGGATAAGGATAAAGCAGTCTACCTTATCCAGCTAGATCTGCGCGACGAGCCAACCGGGCCGCTGCTGGCCCCCTTGCCACCAATTAAGATCGATGACGATGTCTGCATCCGCTACCGATGGATCGGTAATGTGGTGGGTAGAAGCCCGCAGACCTATTTAACCACAAACAGGCTGGACTATCTGGTGGGTGATAGTGTCCTCAACCTTATTGTTCAACTGGAGAAAGCAGATCTCAAAGCAAACTCTTTGTACAGGGATCTGTTTTGGATTTTAGGTACATTTTACCGCTGCCTGCCCAACAACAAACCTATACTGGATCTCGAAAAATTAAACCTAGTTGAAGAAGGCTTTATCGACAGTGCCTGGGATAAAAATAAAGGTAAAGCAAAAACCGTTTTAAACGACGCTGCAGCAGCCCTGCAAAAAAAACTGCTAGCTGATCTGGGGCTCAAAACTCCACAGGCTGCCCTTTGGACCTTGTCATTCAATGGACGCCCGCTAACTGCAGATCCGATCTATGATCAATATGTCCTGTACAGCAAGGAACCAGCGTACAGTGGGGAGAATAGCAAAAAGGAAAAGACTGACACGGCAAAAGTCTGCTCGATCTGCGGTACTACCGGCCGTCCGGTGACCGATAGCTTCACCACGCTCGATTTTTTAAAATACTACATTAACGACAAGCTGGGCTTTGCCTCGGGTTTGCACGATTTCTCGCGCAACTTTACCGCCTGCAGCGAGTGTTATCGAGGTCTGCTGCTGGCCGAGAAATTTCTACCGCAGCGAATGTCTTTCCGGGTTGGCCCATTGCAGTTTATGGTGCTGCCTTCTTTCGCTACTGCTGTTGATTTGGAAAGCTCTGAGCTGAGATTTTGGTCAAAACACTTCCGCAGCCGGATCAGTGGGTTGGTTAACACAACCGCCTGGATTAAGAATATTGGCGGCACGGAAGGGTTGGAAACAGATATCGCCGACTATCTAGAAGAGCTTCCTGAAGAAAACACTGCGCTCCTGCATTTCCTTTTTTGCCAAAAAAGCCAAAGCGAGCTCCGCATTCAAGCCCTGGTCCGTGATGTTGCACCCAGCTGGATCAGCCGCCTTATTAAAGAAGCCCACAAGCTTTCCAACCGTGCCAATAAACTGCTTGGCAAGGATCGTTGGCAGCTTGATCTTACCGCACTTTATCAACTGATCCCCTTGCGCAAAGGGCAAAGTGAAGAATACAAAAAGTTGCTGCATGTTTACCAGGCTTTGCTATCCCGCAGGCCGCTCCCTTACAACACCCTTATCCGTGAGTTCAATACTCTAGTAAAGATATACCTCACCGGGGATTTTGATTCCACCAATGTACGGCAACCCAGCCGTGGGTATGAGGAGCTGGAGCTGGCCCGCCGTTTGATGCAAGCTAACCTTTTCCTGACATTCCTGCGGAACGAAAAGCTTCTGAAAGGAGGTAGCTTTGTGAACAATGCCGATGAAAATAAACGCGGTCTGGAATATCTAAGGGAGGGAATGCAGCTTTACCTTCAAGAGATGGGTTACCGCGAACCCCACACAGCGCTTTTCTTGCTAGGCTATCTGCTAAACCAGATCGGCGGATCGCAGCGACGCAGTGGCTACGAGCATAAACCTGTCCTGGACAAAGTCAACTACAACGGCATGAGCTGGCCTAAGGTAGTCCGCCTGAGCAACCTGCTGGTTGATCAGCTGCGACAGCATCGTATCTTTATCTACAACGAGGGCATCTACGCTGCTATGAAAGAGATGCTCGATGCCCATGCTTCCACCTGGCCGCTTTCATCAGAAGAGAATGTTTTCTTTATTCTTTCTGGTTATGCCTGGGCCACCCGGGCAGCTTACCAGGCCGGGATTGAAAAACGAAAGGAATCTGCTGCCCCAGCTGAAGAAATCAACGTTGAGACCGAGAATCAAATTAAAGGAGGGCCAAACTGATGAGCGTTATTGAGCAAAACAGTGAGATTCTTTACCTTTATGACTGCAAACTGTGCAATCCTAACGGGGATCCTGATGATGAGAACCGTCCCCGCATGGATTACGACAGAGAGCGCTGCCTTGTCTCCGATGTGCGCTTAAAGCGTTACTTGCGCGACTATCTAGAAGAAATGGGCCATACCATCTACGTAACCAAGTCCGCCGGGGTGGTCCAGGCGATGGGCCGTATTCAGGAGGTGCTGAGCAAGGAAAAAGTCAGCGGGCAGGATCTGCCAGAATTACTAGAAAAACTGCTGGATGTGCGCCTCTTTGGCGCAACCATGCCTATCAAAGGTGAGCGCCGCGGGGGAGGCGAGGCGGTCAATCTCACCGGCCCCGTTCAGTTCACCTGGGGTTACTCGCTTAACCAAGCACAATTTGTGGACTCGTCAACAATATCCTCGCAGTTCGCCGCCCGGGATACAGCCGGCCAGGGCACCTTTGGCAAGGATTACCGCCTCTATTACGCCCTTGTAGCTTTTCATGGCGTCGTCAGCGCAAGGCGTGCTCAAGTTATGTACGAGCGTAGCGAAAAACGCCCCGGGGGTGCTACCAGTGAAACAGATCTCGCTCTTATGGATGAAGCGATGATCCGGGCTATCCCTCTGTTGGCCACGCGCTCCAAGATCGGCCAATATCCACGGCTCTATGCCCGTTTTGTATTCCGTGATGCCAATACCTTTGTGGGGGATTTGCGCGACAAATTGCAGTTAAGCAAAACTACAGGCTTGCGGTCAGTAAATGACTACACTGTTGAGCTAGACGGGCTTGCTGATCACCTTGCTCAAATAAAAGAACAGCTGAACCATATCGTGATCTGGCAGGATCCCGCCTTGCAAACCGTTTCCAAAGGAGCGGCGGTTACTCTAGCGGACTGTCTGGCCAAGCACTTCGGCAAAGAGCGGATCCATATCTGGAAAGGAGCTTGATTGCTTTGACCACGAATGGAGCGGTGGTCACCTTCGACCTGACCGGTTCGATGGCTCATTTCCGTAAATACTATACCAACTCTTCTTCGCTTACGTACGGATTTCCACCACGCACCGTTCTTATGGGTGTTGTTGCTGCCATACTGGGGATGGAGCGGGATTCCTATTATGAGACCATGGATCGCGGCCGCTTCAGCATAGCAGTAAAAGTACCGGGCCGGCGATTAATGCAAACTGTAAATTATACCCGCACTAAAACGGAAGACTTGACGGTAATCCGAAAACTCGGTATCGTTCCGGGAACACAGATCCCGCTGGAGCTGCTGGTGCCTGATGGGGCACACACCCGGCTCCGTTTCCGGATATTTTTCAGCCATCCCGACGGCGAGCTACTAAAGGAAATAGCGCAGCGTTTGCAACAAAATCGCAGCCACTATCCGCTCTATCTGGGACTAACCGAATGCCCGGCCATGGCTGAATTTTGCGGCCTCTTTGCACCGCAGGATTACCGTTCCATTCCTGCTGGAACCGACGTAGCACTCACTTCAGTTTTAAACACCGCCTTAATGCAGAAGCTTGTACTTAACGGCGGTGCCCCCGGCCGCATCTACCGCGAACGGGCTCCGCACTCTTTCGGTAAAGGGCGCCGCCTGAAACCACCGGCATCTCTTCTTTACACAGAAGGAGAACGCCTCACTGCCCGGCTGCACAGAAATGCGTACCGCTTTGAGCTAGGCGATGCAGGGATAGAAACAATTGTCTTTATGGAGGAGTAATTCGTGTCTTACAGTGCACATCGGGAAGGGCAAATATTTTATCCGTTAAGTGTACATCTGGCAGAAACCGCCGCGGGTGCGGCAGAACGCTTAAGCACACACCCGCGGCGGCAACAGCTGGTACCAGCAGCCCTTCTTGCCGGTCTGGCCCACGATTTCGGTAAGTATACCCGTTTTTTTCAGCACTATCTGCGTACAGGTTATGGCGGCCCAGAGAAACAACACGCTTTCCTATCTGCACTCTGGGCCGCTCACCTCGCAGAAAAATTTAAATTTCCCCCTACTTTAACGCTGGCTTTGTTTGTCGCCATATGCATGCACCACCGCAGCCTCGTTGATCCTGAAGAACTGCTATTACCACCCCGGGATCTAAATGCCCCGTGGGACTATCTGGATCCTACCAAAAGTGAGCGTCTGGAGATAGCCAAGCGTCAGATCGAAGCACTGCACAAAGAGGGAGAACCAGAAGCAATAGCACTTTCTTTAAAATCAGCCACGCAGCATGTCATCCATCTTCTTGAACAAAAGGGTATCCCCGCTCCCGCCTGGCTGGAGAGCAACTGGACAGAGCTGATTCAAAGTTTTTTTGAAAGCTGGATTCAGTCATATGGCCGTCTTCATCGTCATCGCAGGCGCCAGATCCGCAGCAAAGATGGCACGGAGATACAAAACTATTTTGATCTTCTCACCCTTTTTTCAGCGCTTATTGATACTGATAAGATTCATGCTGCCCGGCTCAAAGACACGGAGCGTGCTTCGCTGCCCCCCCAGCCGGTCCATACATTTCGGGAGAAGCAGTTTGGCCCACCCCACAAACCGGTAGACAGACTGCGTGATGAACTCTATAGAATTGTATGCAGCACCGTCAGCAAAGCCCCTTTATCCCAAAAACTTTTCACTATCACTGCACCTACCGGTAGCGGTAAAACCTTGGCCGGACTCGCTGCGGCTTTCAGCTTAAGAAATCGCCCCTTAGAACCGGGTACTCCCCCCCCGCGGATCATATATGCTCTCCCTTTCACCAGCATTATCGATCAAACTTTTGACACCCTGCAAAAGGTTATGATTGCCGGAAACGGTCCTGGTGGTACCACCCCTGTACCCTCATCCTGGCTGCTAAAACATCACCATCTCGCCGAAACGGTTTTCCACCGTCAGGACAAGAATGATGAAGAATCATTTTCACTGGATCAGGCTCTCCTGCTGATCGAAAGCTGGCAAAGCGAGATCATTGTAACTACCTTTGTACAGCTGCTTCACACCCTTATTGGCCACAAAAACCGCATGCTCAAGAAATTCCACCGTTTGCAAAATGCCATTCTAATCCTAGATGAAGTGCAAAATATACCAGTGGAGTACTGGCCTTTAGTAGAAAGGACATTACAAGAATCCTGCAATCATCTAAATACCAGGGTTTTATTGATGACTGCCACCCGTCCGGAATGGTTTAATAAGAGCGAGGTTCTAGAGCTGGCCGGCTCCGAAAGGCAGATCCGCCAGCGTTTTGCCGCCCTTGACCGGGTGACAATCACAGCCAACCCAGATCCTTTCACGGTCGAAGAGCTTGTTGAAAAATTTATAGACCAGTACCACAGCAACCAGTCTTACCTGGTAATATTAAATACCATTAAAAGCTCAATAGCCTTTTATCAACTACTCAAAAAAAAGATGAGCTCAAAGATCCCTCTTTGCTATCTTTCAACGAATATTACCCCGCTGGAAAGAACATGCCGTCTGAAGCTGCTGCGGCAATGGCTAGATAGCGGTGAAAAACCAGTTTTAGTATCCACGCAAGTAGTAGAGGCCGGCGTTGACCTAGACTTTGACGAAGTCTGGCGGGATCTTGGCCCGGTAGATGCAGTTGTCCAAGCAGCAGGGCGTTGCAACCGACACTTCACCCAGGACAATGCTCACGTCCGTGTTTGGCACCTGGTAAATCGTACCGACGAGGGAGAGACCACTTTGGCACAATATGTTTATGGCAAGATACACACCTACGCAGCGAAAATAATGTTTGAAACAAAGCCTATGCTGCGAGAAAGCAATTTTTATGACGCTATCGCGGACTATTTCAAAACAGTGAGGTACTCAGAGTCAGTAGAGCTCAGCGAAAAACTGC